>JAEEGJ010014161.1_pt1 | contig 19038 bp, 16 predicted proteins | sample 8958761 | NCBI WGS metagenome assembly JAEEGJ01 (sample SAMN16246546, study PRJNA631951) | gut metagenome | biome: gut microbiome; feature: rumen; material: RS-attached | host: Bos | place: Iran: Karaj | collected 2018-10 | reverse complement strand
GCCGCAATGGTTAACGGAGCGCGCGAATGACGCTGGACGAAGTAAAAAAGTTTTTTGCAAACGACAAGTACGCCACCGAGACAACCGGAATAGAAATCTTGGAGGTTGGCGGCGGAAAGTCCAAAATTCGCCTTAAGCTTGACGAGCGGCATAAAAACGCGCTGGGCTTTGTGATGGGCGCCGTATACTTTACGATGGCCGACTTTGCCTTTGCGGTGGCGTCCAATTCCGACGAATCAAACGCCTATCACGCCGTCACCCTCAGCTCCACAATCAACATGGTCAACTCCGCAAAGAGCGACGAACTCTTTGCAGAGGCCTTTCCCATAAAGGACGGCCACGCAACTTGCTTTTACCAAATCGACATCTACGAAATTATAAATGACAAAAAACGGCCGGTGGCAACGGTCCAAACTGCTGGATATAAGGTGGGGAAGTAAGCGAGGCGTATACAGACGCCCGCCTTGATGAAACGGATTTACAAGCAAAATCCACAAACGAAAGGCTTTCACACAAAGAAGTTTTTTCTAATGTCCGTGCCACAATAAAAGAAAAAGCGATGAGTGGAGACAGTTTGAAACAATAATCTTTTTTACATCTTTTCAATCAAATCAGCCAAAGCAGTAAAAGCGGAATCTTCCGAAACATTGTGATTGTACATCAATGTTTTTGTATCAACTCTGATAGCCCTAATCCTTAAATAGTCATTTTCGTTCATTTCTTTTTTGGAATACCAATCTTCTTCTGTTGATCCAAGCGGAACAAGATATTTATCATTCTCTTTCATTCCATAAGGAAGCAAAAAAGCGTTGAAAATTTTATGTTCCTTACCAGCGAGTCGGTCATTTCGTTCAAGTTTTTGCGCATACACAATCTGTTTTAAGATAGACTCTCCGCCAGGAAGGTTCCCGTCATCAAGATTTGCGCCTGCCTTGTAATACTTTGCGTCAATAACATAGATTTTATCATTCCTGCTTGGGTGAATCATAATCGTATCGGGACGAAGCGTAAGATTCTTTGGCTTTGAAAACTCTGGACTGCACCAATAAATGTGCGGATGACTTTCCGCAGAATGGTTAACGCTGTTATTTCCATAAACATCATCAATCATTTTTTCCCAAACAAGGTTAAAATTGGTAGTGCCAAAATAAAATTCCTTGTCACTTGTTCCGTTGCTTTCCTCTTGGAGAATTTTCTTCATATTTTGGAACAACTCTCTCTCGTCATCATTAAAAGTTGATTCAATTTTTTTATTCAAGGCGTTTATAAACAATTTATTTTTTGCCTTAACATTCTCTTTTTTTGGCCTTTTATTTGAAAAAAGACAGCCTATTTTTTCATAACTTTTGTATACACAAAACCGGTTTATTATCGCGATTATCTCTTCATCATTGTAATTCTGCTTTCGGACAACAGTATCAAGGTAGACAACATTGTTATTATTGATGGCCGGATTTGTAGTTTTTATAGTGCGACTCCAATTTACTTTTCCACCTGTACCTATTTTGTAAATAACTTCGCGTGGAATATAATAACCATTCCTAAGATACCAATTATAAACAAATATATAGGCATAAAGAGGAAAATTTGTATCTAAAGAAAAAGCTTCCTGACTTTCACGTTTTACTTTATCTTGACTTCTGTAATGCCGGAGAACGCGAATTAGATTTATTATATCCTTGCGACATTGTTTTTTATCTTCAATTAGTGAAAGTCTATATCCAAGAGGATATTTTATTTCAAACTTACCGTCTAAAAAATGTACACCAACAAATGAAGTGTCATACAAGGCTTCTTGAGGGGAGCATTTTTCGGCAAAATTTGAATCAACGCCCGCCATCATTGCTCCGTATTTTTCTTTGAATCAATCTTTGACTGTAAATTTTTAGAAAAAATATCTTTTTTTTCCTCTTTTTCAACCGCATTTACAAGTTGAGCCAGCGTTTTGTATTTTGGGTCAAAGAAAATTTCGGTTTCTCCTCCGCAAACATCATCCCAAAGGTATTCAATGACCTTGTTCAAGAAAGTCTTTTTGGAAATACCTTTATCTTCTGCCTTTACGAACCAACAGCCAATCTGACGGTCAGCAAAGCTTGAAATGTCAAACTCATTTTCCGGCGATGTGATAATCTCATTTACAGCTTCGCGGAATTGGTTCCATGTAAAGTCAAATCCTTCAACCTGAGCGTTACGCTGTTTTTCTTCATCATCTGTCAATTTTCCGTCTTTGCCGCCAAAAACGTTGGGAATCAACTCCAAGTCAAAACGACGCTTAAAGGCGTTATCCAGCTTAAAAACATTTTGGTCGCTTGTGTTCATTGTAGCAAAAATCGAAAAATTCGGTGGTAGACGGACTCCTATATTTTCCCCATAATTTTCAAAATTCTCTTTTGGAATGAACGGCTCAAATTCATCATCATTTGCGCATGACTCGTAGGCTTCAAAAATCGATTTATTTATGCTATCGTTTGTGACTGGGTACGAACTCCAACCCGCAGTATAATTATATCCATTTGAACTTCCGACCTCGTCCTTGTCCAAACGGTCAAGCAATTGAAACAACTCACCAAAAATAGCCGCTGCATTGCCGCGGTTTATTTCCTCTATTATTAAAGCATAGTTGTGATTTTTGTGAGTGTAAGCGAGAGCCAAAAGCTGAGTAAACGGCCCCGCTACAAAAGGATAAGAAATTGTTTTTCCTTCCGCATCCGAATGCGGGAGAATCTGACCAACAAAATCGGCGTTGGTGTATTCTGGATGGAACACTACACGCTTTGTATACTGTGGAGCGTTTTCGTTTGTGATCCCGAGGCCTTCCAGTTTTTGCACTATAGTGAAGGACTTTCCACTGCCAGGAACACCGTAAAGGATGAGTTGGGGAGGGATTGCGTTAGAAACTTTAGGTTGTTTTTTTTCTACATTGCTAGAACAATCTTCTACCAAAGATTTTGATGAACCAAGAAACTGAAGATAATTATTTTCATCAACATTTAACTTGCTTGTTTCAAATAAGAAAACTTTTCTTGCGACCTCTTGTATATATTCTGTTTTAAGAGTTATTGAATTAGAGGTTACTTCCAATGTATCCAACAATTCTAGTGTTCTATTCCATCGAGATTCTGTACTAAATTTTGATCCAATATCATTTTTTAATTTTTCAAAAGCGTCTTTTTCAGTATCAAGAAGTCTTATCAAAAGAAGCGTTTCCAAAAAATCTTGGTATCTATGGGAAGTAAGAATCAATGTATTATAAACGAGCATTGAGATTGTATACTTTCCCGTCGCTTTACCTAGTTCAAGTAATATTTTATACAAATACATAACTGGAAAAAGCTTATATTCTTTTCTTCGACCTTCAAACTCATCATCAAAAGGCGTTGTTATAAAAATCTTTTCTATTTGTCTTTGTATTATGTCGTTGTATAATTCTATGTTCTCAAAATTCCCATTACAGCGATTCTTTATTTCTTGAAATGTCTCTGTAATTGGAGCATTGTCATACGTTTCACCCCTCTGTGCAGTTTTTAAGATTAAACCATAATAAGAAGCAACCATCAATGTTCTGTAGTTTGGGGTAATAGACCAATTTTTTTCGGCATTTAAGTCTGAAACTCTTTTCTCTATATAGGTTTGCACACTATAACGATTACGAATATTTTCATCGCTTTGAAACTCTTCCAAAAATGAAACATAATAGCAAAGTTTGATAATCTCAGGATTATGCTTTACAATGTACCACGCTTGTTCCTTATCAAGTTCACTTAACTCTTTGAGTTTTGTTTGCCATAAAATATTCATTTATCAATCTCCTTAATACAGTTGTCTATAACTCGCGCTAAAAAATATGAAAGTTTTGGCGGAACAGCATTTCCAATTTGTTTACAAATAGATGTTCTACTTCCACAAAACACAAAATCATCTGGAAAGCTTTGAATTCGTGCGGCTTCTCTTGGGGTAAGAGTTCTGTTTTTATCTGGATGTGTAAATCTTCCTCCTGAAGGAGTATCAAATCTTGTTGTAATAGTTTGTGCTTGAGAGTCCCAAGACAATCTTCCGTAAGAGCCACTATGAATAGACTTTATATCTTCATTTAAAACAGTAAAATTTTCACCATTCTTTACACGAGACATTCTAGAAATAGCTTTTTTTGAATGATTTGAGCCATTATGATTGGTGATATTCTCGCTATTGCAAGAAAGGAATTTCTGGTAATCGGATTTTGGAATAGGATTTTTTATTATTCCATCATCCGTTTCATCCGGTAAATTTCCGATAGCATCACGAACAGTAACTTTGTCAAAGAATGTTGGTATTTCTTTTTTTAAATTTTGCTTTGTATCTTCCCAAATTGTTTCAATATCAACAACTTTATTTTTTGTTCCAATAATAATGACTCTTTCACGTGTTTGCGGAATTCCATAATCAGAGGCTTTTACAACTCTGCATGACAAATTATAAAAATCACCGTCCAATAATTTTTTATCTGAGAATATCTCAAATATTTGTTTAAAAATCTGACCACTTTTCATGGTCAAAATTCCTTTTACATTTTCAAATACAAATGCTTTAGGCTTTACACATTTAACCACATTAAAATAATGTTTAAATAGAAAATTTCTTGGGTCATCTATAAAACCTTGTCTAATCCTTGCCCCAGCCATAGAAAACCCTTGACATGGCGGGCCTCCAATAATTACATCTGCCGAACCTTTTAAAAAAACTCCAGAATTATCCACATTACGTATGTCATCCACTATTACTTCTATTTCAGGATGATTATGCTTGTAAGAGTTTGCAATAGATTTATCAAATTCAACAGCCTGACTGACAGAATAACCATCTTTTAAGAATCCAAGTGAAAGGCCGCCGCACCCAGAAAACAAATCAATTACGTTCATACAAGCATCCCCTCACTCATCCTGTATGGAAGTGCAAAATTTTTTATGTAATCAGATTCAATTTTCGAAAGCCCATACAGAGCATTTATGTAATCGTCTATTGCATGAATTTCTGCAATACAGAGCTTATGTTTGTATTCGTATTCAGTTTGTTTTGTGCCAATATATTTTTTTGTCTTCTCAAGTTTATTTTCCAAATTTTGAGAAAGAATAAAAACTGTCTTTGAATCATAATTCTCAGGAAATTTGAAATATGAAAATTCTTTTGATGTGATATGCCAACAATCCGAGACACAAATCCAAAACCACCAAAATAAAGAAGAGTTTAAAAGGCAATATGCATAATTTCTCTCTTCAATTGAATTAAAAAGAAGCTCCTTATATTCACCTGTAACATGAGGGGAAATAAATGACTTTATAAAGAAACAAGCTCTCATATTAAGATAAAGTTTATGCTCTCCAACCAATTGTTTTAGATCATATTTTCTTTGTTGTTTTGAAATCCTTTGAAAAATCGAAATATCTGTTTTCGTTCCTAATTTTGGAATAAAAGATTGAAAAACGAATCTATTTCTTACAGTTGAAAGTTTTTGGAAAAGCTTTGTTCTTTGTTCTTTGTAGAAATATTGATAATTATTTGTATACACAGCACCAGTTCCGTTTACAGTGCCAATAAGAATATTTAATTTTTGATGAACCCCTGAAAAAAGACAACCAGGTCTGTCTGCATAACTAAGTACAATCTGTGTCTTTAAGTCTAATGATATATCTTCCCTCAATTTACTCATTCTTGGCGTTGCAATAAAAGAAAGAGGAATAATAAAACCGAACACACCGTTTTCGTTCAAAAAAGATAGGGAATATGATAAAACATCAGCATAAAGATTTCCGTACTGTTTGTACAAAACAGATTTCTTTTCGATTCGATTTTCAACATAAGGTGGATTTCCTAAAACGACATCAAATTTCTGCTTTATTTTGCAGCGCAATATATCAGAACAAGTAATATTTTTATTGATAATCGTAGGGAGTTTATTTATATATGAAATTCCAAAATTATGTAAAACTGCTATAAAAAGCCTAATCTTTGTAATCAGAACAGAGATTTCATCCAGATCATTTCCGTAAATAGTTTTGACAATATTTTCTACATCTGATTTTTCAAAAGACGTTTTTTTTAATTCTTCCATCTTTATTTCAATGCCAGCAAGAAGAAATGCGCCAGAACCACAAGTAGGATCAAAGATTGACAATTGCTTTGAATCTTCAAAAGAAAAAGAGTTTATTTCCTTATTATTTATTTGCTCGACATCTTTTAATGAATAGAGTTTGTAACAAAGTTTTAATATGTAGAAAACAATATCTTTCTCTGTGTAATAAACACCATTTATTTTTCGTGTGTTTTTCTTTTCATTTAGATTTGAAAATAATGATTGCGTTTCTTCATACGTTATTGTCATCCATTCCGTTGGTAAAAAACTTTCTATTTCAAATTTAAAAAAAACGTTGACAACTTTTAAAACCTTAAATAATTCCTTATCTGAATAATTCGATTTTAAGAAAGAGAAAAATATTTTTAGAATTTGTTGTTCATCTAAACTTATGTTCATATTTTTTTTGATTTAGTGTGAGTGTCTTTGCTACTCTGTTTTTCGTTCTTTCCCATGTCCTTAACTTACCTTTCAGCCATTCCATTTGGCTCATCTCCTGTAATACACAGTCCAAATGGATTATTTAAGCCTATTATAAATCCAAATAGACTTTATTTTCAAGCCTCATAGTCCATTTGTATTATTCTTGGCTATATGCTCGCTTTTTGGAAAAATGTTAAAGATGAATTAGACTATAAAATGATGTCGCAGAAAGAATTGGCCGCAACGGTCAAAATTAGCTATAACACTTTGCAGTCTTGGATAACAAAAGACAGACTTCCGGACGCGGCGGATTCTGTAAAAATAGCCAAGGCTCTTGATGTAAGCGTTGAATATCTTGTAACAGGAAAAAAAATGAGTCTAAAAAGCGAATTTAGTCCAGACATCAATGCCATCATATACAGCGCAGAACATCTAGATAAAGACGATTTGAATCTTCTAAAAGTAATGGCTACTCGACTAGCTAACTCTTCCACCCGCCGATAAAATAGCGGACATTACTTCGCTTCGTTCAGTTTTGCCAATCGTATTATTCATTTCCCTCTCAAGCGGGGTGCTGGCAATACGGGGCGTTGCGGGGTGTCCCCGCAGAGGGGGCAGGCGTAAATGAGGGAGCCACGCGGCAACCGAATTGAAGCCGAGGGGGAGACATCCCCCAGCCAAAAAACCTTTGACAAATTACCCATCAATCCATTAAAATAAAAATGCGGAGTTAAAAACCAACGCCTCCGCCATATTGTCAGGAGGCAATAAAAAATGTTTTGGAACCAAACAAAAGAGTGCATGGACCGCGGGGAGCTTAAGAAGCTTCAGAGCGAGCGCCTTGTAAAAATGGTAAGCTATGTTTACCACAACGTTCCCTACTATCGCGAAAAAATGCAAAAGGCCGGAGTTGAGCCGGGCGACATTCGCGGACTTGAGGACATCGAAAAGCTGCCCTTCACCACTTACGAAGATTTGAACAAGGCCTATCCCTTTGGCTTGGCGGCCGTTCCAAAGTCGGAATTGGTGCGCGTTCACGCTTCAAGCGGAACGACAGGAAAGCCCAAAATCGCCGTCTACACCAGGCGCGACATCGACACGTGGAGCGAATGCGCCGCGCGCTGCCTTACGATGGCCGGCGTTACAAGGGACGACGTAATCCAAGTTGGCTACGGCTACGGCTTGTTCACCGGAGGCCTTGGAGCGCATTACGGCGCCGAATACGTTGGCGCCTTGGTTTTGCCGATGTCCACTGGCAACACAAAAAAGTTGATTGACATGATGATTGACTGCGGCGCCACTTCAATCGCTTGCACGCCCTCGTATCTTTTGCATGTTGCCGAAGACTTGCAAAAAGCCGGCTTGGTTGACAAGATTAAATTAAAGACAGCCATTTGCGGCGCAGAGCCTTGGACCAACGAAATGCGCGCGTCTATAGAAAAGCAGCTTGGAATCAAGGCCTACGACATTTACGGCTTGACCGAAATTTTGGGTCCCGGAGTCGCCGCCGACTGCGACGCGCACGCAGGCCTTCACATTTGGGAAGACCACTTCTTGCCGGAAATCCTTGACCCGGCCACGCTTAAGGCCGTTCCCGAAGGACAAAGCGGCGAGCTTGTAATCACGACGCTGACCAAAGAAGGCATGCCAATGATCCGCTACCGCACAAAGGATTTGACCAGCCTAGAAACTTCCAAGTGCTCTTGCGGAAGAACGATGGCGCGCATTCAGCGCTTTAAGGGCCGCACCGACGACATGCTTATCATTCGTGGCGTGAACGTGTTCCCGTCGCAGGTTGAGGCGGCGCTTTTGACGATTGACGGAACGACGCCCCACTACATGATTATCGTTGACCGCGTTGACAACGCCGACACATTTGAAGTGCAGGTTGAAGTTGACGAGCGCTTCTTTAGCGACGAGGTTTCCAAACTGGAAAACCTTTCAAAGCAAATCAACGCCAAGCTGCGCGAGGCCTTGGGCCTTAACGCAAAGGTCAGCCTGGTCCAGCCCAACGCGCTGGTTCATTCCGACGGAAAAACAAAGCACGTTGAAGACCGTCGCAAGTTGTATCAATAGGAGGTAATTATGTTCATTAAACAGCTTTCAATATTTTTGGAAAACAAGGGCGGCTCGCTTGGCGAAGTCCTTAAGATTTTGAGCGGAGAGAACGTCAACATCGCGTCGGCAAGCTTGGCCGACACAAACGACTTTGGCGTTTTGCGCGTTTTGGTCAGCGACACCGACAAGGCCTACAAGGTTCTTAAGGAAAAAGGAATCACTTCAAAGGTCAGCGACGTGATCGGCGTTTGCGTTCCCAACGAAACCGGCGGCTTTTCCAAAGTCGTTCAATTGATTCTTGACGCTGGCCTCAACATCAGCTACATCTACGGCCTTTCCGTCCAAAACGACGGCGCCAACATCGTGATGAAAACCGACGACCAAGAAAAGACCGTCGACATCCTGCAAAAAGCCGGCGTAAAGCTTCTGGCCCAAGCGGATTTGTAAAGGGGTACAAAGGGGGAAGTCTCCCCCTCGCTCCCAAGCAAGTCGCTACACGAATCGTCCCTGCAAGCAGCGCCGATTCTCTCCGCTTTGTTGCTTGTCCGCTACCCCCTCTGCGGGGGCACCCCGCAACGCCCCGTCCTAGGCTGGCAGGGATTTTTTTTGCAAATAACTACTTAATCATTCCGCCAAAAATTCTTCCATCGTATCAACAAGCTCACTGAAATTTGAACGCAAGCGCTTCATCAAATCTTTTGTTCGTTTTTCATTGTGCGAAATAACCGATCCTTTTGGAAGAAATAGTTCGTAAGGCTCAACGTCCAGAGCGTTCGCCAAATCCACAATCGTTTCAAAGCTGCCCCATTTGCGGCCTGTTTCAATGTCGCTGTAAAATTTTTCTGTTATGTGAATTTTTTCAGAGAGATCGGCTTGGCTAAGTTTCTTTGCCGTTCGCAATTGCTTTAAATTAGCGGTATATACAGTTTTCAAGGTTTCGATTTTCATTTCTTAAGAATAAACCTTTATTTTAGTTAAATTTAACCGCCAATCTAATATTATCTAATAACCCTTAGTTATTATGCAGTATTCTTTTGCTTGACTTATTGAAACTTTAGACCTATAATTTGAAGTATAATTCCATCAAATCGAAGGAATAAAAAGAAGGATTTAAGATGGGCTTTGAAAAAGGGAAAAGAACTGGCAAAAATTTAGAAGATTTGTTATTCATTGATTCGCTGCTAAAAAATTCTGACAAAAAATCAAGCGGCAGCATAATGAATATTTCTGGAAAAGAAGAAAGGGATTTTGAACTTAGATTTTCATCCATACTTGACGCAAACAGGGGAAATATAAATGGCAAGCTTATTTCCCAACAAAACAACGATACTACCGTAAAACAAATTTATTGCTTTGGGAAAAAACATCGACCAGACATGGCAATAAACGATGATGGAATAGCAATCGAAATCAAATACATCAAAAATTCATTCGACGGCGTAAAAATGGCGCTTGGCCAGAGTTTTATGTATCGTCTTCGCTATAAGTTTGTGGTGAACATTATAGTAATTTCAGAAGAAAACAAAGATGTTTACGAAAAAGCACTCAATGGCGAAGAAAAGGATCTTGAAGACATTTTGAAATATCTTGCAAATGAAATGAATGTCTTTACTTATATCGTTCCCGCTTTTTCGCTGAAGAATGGGCAGAAACGCGTCTTTGAAGTTAATGAGTTGGAAAAATAAATAGAATGAGGTGTACCTATGGAAAATGAGATTGCAGTTATCGAAAATTCGATTACAAAGGACAAAGAAGAACTTATAAAAAGTAAATTGACAGAATGGGCTAAAATCAATTTTAATGCAGAAAACTTTGGTGATAAAATAAAAATCTTAAGCGCAAGAGAAGAAACCATAACTAAAATTGATTTTGTTACAAGATTTGTTCAAAGAAAATTCTTAGATTTGACAAAACCCTTTAACGGTGAAACCATTCCAAAAAAGAAAGGTGATTTACCAGATTTATGGACATTTAAGACCGAAAACATAAATCATACTGGCATAGATATTGAAGAAAATAAAGGCAATCTACAAAGATTATTTGAAGAAAATGCTGCCTGCTACGAGTTGCCTAATACATATGAATTAAAAGTTTGCCCAGAATGTATTGGAAAAAGAAAAATAATCTGCTATAAATGCAATGGTTCTGGTAAAGTATTAAATTACGATAACAAGCGTGTATACTGTCCAAGATGCAATGGCGATAAATATCTAATATGCGAACATTGCGATGGAAAAGGAAAAGTAATTTCGCATACAGCATTAACGGAATTTTTTACTTTTCAAAAAAATACCGAATTCGCAGATCAGAAACAAATTCCTTCTGAGTTTTATTACGAACTCAAGAACGAGCCTAACTTTTTTATCTTTGATTCATTCGAATTGAATCAGAACAATTATAAGAAAGTCTTGAAATCAAATGAAACACTTTTAAACAATCAAAACATTTCTAATCAGATTCAAGAATTCATCAAAAACACTGGCAGTCAATTGGATGACAATCATCGAATTAACAAATATAAAATTACAATTTCGACCTTAGAAACGCAGGTTGTAGAATATGAATATTTAGACGCTAAATATTGTGTTGTTTTGTATGGAAGTTTTAATAATGTATGCGCACCAGACAACACATATCCTAAAGATTTGCTTGACAATAAGACAAAAATTGAAACATCATCCAAAAAAGAAATGCCCCCAGAAAACATTTCTATGAAAAGCCGTCTTATTACTTTGCTTCTTTGTTTTTTTCTAGGATTTTCAGGCCTACATCGATTCTATGTTGGAAGAAAGAATTCTGGAGCGTTTTTATTTCTTTGCATATTATTCTCTTTTTGGCGATTTCATGATTTTAAATCAACATTTTTTTTAGTGCTTTTTATTATTTGTGTTGCATATGTGGCTTTGGATTTCATTCTTATTCTAATTGGTAAATTTAAAGATGACTTAGACAAACCTGTTTTGCGATGGATTTAGAATACCAGGAGATTAATTATGGGAATTATTTCAAATGCTGTTGAAGGCGCGGCAGACACAGTAGAGGGAGCAGCAGAAGCAGCTGGAAGCGGTGGTGGACTTGGTTGTTTGGGAGGATTAGTTTTTGTATTTGCAATTTGTAGCCTTATTTTTTCAGGAATAAAAAAACATGTAAATAACTTGATGGGTGAACGAGGCGGGTATGTAACACTAATACAACCGTTAAAAGAATATAAAAAAATAGAAGATAGCCCGATGGGAAAAGAAATCGGAAGCTTACAAATAAACACTGTTCTGCGACTTAAAACCGTTTCTAAAAAAAGCAATTTAACATGGATTTATGCATACACACTAAAAGATGAAGATAAAGTAGAAACAGTATATGTTTGTATTCCAGAAAAGATAGATGTTGAAGGAGAAAATCCTTATGTTTCATACAATGAAAAGAGCCGTTCTTGGAATGCCTATTATCAAAGAATTGACAAAAAAAACAAGCCTATCTTTGAGAAAAATCAAGCAGAATTCAAAAAAGCGATTAGCAATATCAATATATCAAAGGGTTCTGACAATATTGTAAAGGAATCAATAAAAGAGACAAGTTGGATTTTAGACGCTTCAGGCTATATGGATTTATATGTAGCGACCGGAAACGATTTCTATTACATTGACAAAAATCAAAAGAGCGCTTTTCTAAAAGAATATAAAAAATATCAAAAGAAATATGAAGATGAAAAGATAAAATATTTTAAGTAACAAGAGGCAAATTATGAGTTACATCTGCAGAGGTTGCGGGCACAAATCCAGTTCTGCGTCAAGAGGAAATTGTTCAAGAACAAAATCTGGACAGCATGAGTACATCGAAGAATCCAACAATGGATACATATGTTGCGGATGTGGACATAAATCCAGCACAGCCTCCCCAAGCGGATGCAGTAAAACATCAAGCGGCTTTCATGTTTATATAGCGCAACATAGCGGCCATTATGTTTGTAGGTATTGCGGCCATTCTTCATTTTCAGCATCGCCAAGTACTTGCCGTAGAAGCCCAACCGGATATCACTATTATATGTAAATAAAAATGAAAACTAAAAACAATTCTCTAGCAAAACTTCGCACATTCGTAGATGGAGAGGCGGACACGCCGTTTGAATACTTTATGCTGCTTGTTGTCGTGGTCAACACCATAACGCTCGGCATGGAAACCTCTCCGTCATTGCAAGCGCAATACGGAACGCTTTTGTTATGGGTTGACCAAATTTGCCTCTGGATTTTTATTCTTGAATTAGCAATAAAGGCCGTCGCTTACAATCGAGAATTTTTTGGCGAGTTTAGGCTCGATAAAAACAAACAAAGATTTTTCCACATAAACAAATGGAACATTTTTGATTTGCTGATTGTAGTTCTTTCAACAATAGGCTCGCTCCCATTTTTTTCTGTTTTCCGTGTTTTCCGCCTTTTTAAATCCGTAAAAATAATCAAGGGGCTAAAATCCCTTCGCGTTGTAAAAACATTAAAGCTAGTGAACGGAATCACAAGCCTACGCGTAATGGTAAAGGCGATTATCAAAGCTTTTCCCAGCGTCTTGTGGACATTCTTTCTTTTGCTGATATTCGCCTATGTTTACGCAATAATTGGCACTAGTATTTTTGGAACGGAATTTCCAGAATCCTTTGGCAGCCTAAAACATGCCTTCTTTTCCTTGTTCGGATTAGCAGGAAATAATTCCTCAAAAATCATTTCAAAATATTCCTGGGCATGGATTTATTTTGTCTCATACAATTTCTTTGAAGCGTCTATAATTATGAACGTAATTGTCGGCGTGATTGTGGACGCTGTAAACGCCAGCCGTGAAGAAATCAACCAAGAAAAAGATGAAGAAGATTCCAACGACGACATCAAAGAAAAAATCACTCTAGAAACTCTTTCAGCCCAAATCGCGGAACTAAAAGAATGTTTGGGAAAATAAAAGACGAATCCCGCTATTTCTTGTAAAATTCCGGGAAGAAGAAAATAATCATCGTGTACAATTCCAAACGGCCGGCCAGCATGGCGAACATGTACCAGCCCTTGAGCGCGGCGGGCAAAAAGCCGTAGTTGCAGGACGGGCCAAGCAAGCCGTATGCCGGGCCGACGTTTCCCACCATGCTAAGGGAGCCCGTGAATGCGGTTGCCAAATCCAAATTCGCGGCGGTTCCAAAAAGAGTCGTAACGACAATCAAAATCAAATACAAAGTCATAAAGGCGGCCACGTTAAAGACGATGTCCTTGCGGCCGGCGCGGTTGTTCAAGCGGATGCTAAAGACTCCGTGCGGATGCAAAGTCTTTAAAAACTCGTTGTTGGCTTGCTTGGCAAAAATAACCCAGCGGATTATTTTTACGCCGCCGCTTGTCGAGCCAGAGCAACCGCCTGTAAAGAACAAGAAGAAAATAAAGGCTTGGGCAAGCGGCGGCCAAAAAGTGTAGTCCGCCGTAGCAAAACCGGTTGTGCTGATAATCGTCGCCGTTTGGAACGAAGAAAAGCGCAGCGACTTTAGAAAGCCGCCGTAATGCTGCAAGTTTGCGAACGTGATTCCCAAGACAAAGACAAAAATCATTCCGATGTAAACTTTAAATTCCGTATTGTCGCGAATCTCTTGAATTTTTCCAGAAAGCAAATAAAAGTAAAGGGTAAAGTTGATTCCGGCCAAAAACATAAAGACCGTGCAAATCGCATCGATGGCAACCGAATTGTAAGCGCCGATGCTTGCGTTCCTGTTGCTAAAGCCTCCTGTTCCTACAGTGGAAAAGGAATGCAAAAGCGCGTCATAAAAACTCATGCCCGCGATTTTTAGAAGGACAAGCTCCAGGCAAGTGAACAAAATGTAAATCGTCCAAAGCGCCTTCGCCGTGTTGGTGATTTTTGGAGTGAACTTTCCTTTTTCGGGACCGGTAGTCTCCGCCTTGATAAGCTGGAAGCCGCCAACGCCCAAAAGCGGAAAAAGCGCCACGGTAAGCGCGACGATTCCCATGCCGCCAAGCCAGTGGGTTTCGGTTCGCCACAAGCCGATTGACTTTGGCAAATGCTCCACCTCGCTCAAAATTGTGGCGCCGGTTGTCGTAAAGCCCGAAACGCTTTCCCAAAGCGCGTCGATGTAATTTGGAATCGAGCCGCTAAAATAAAACGGAATCGAGCCAAACACGCTGGCGCAAATCCAAGCGAAGGCGACAACCACAAAGGCGCCGCGAGTTGACAGCATTATTTTCTTTTTTTTGCCCGCTACAAAAAATACTAGGGCCAAAACGATTGCGGCGGCCATCGGAATCAAAAAAGACGGCAACACGCTGTACTCTTTGTAGCAAAGCGCGGCGGCCACAGGAAAAACAAAAGTCGCGGCGATGATTCCCAAAATTGAAAATTCAATTCTCAAAAAAGAAAAGAGGCTCATTTTGTTTCCGCTCCAAAAAGCTTAAGAAGCTTTTCCGTTTCTTCCGCAAGAGCGATGATAATCAATTGGTCGTTGGCGCCAAGAGTCGTGCTTCCGACTGGGATGACGTAATTTTGCGAGCCGGCTTTTTTCTCCAGCATCACAAGGAAGGCGCCGGGATTCGCGATGTCAAGCAATGTCTTTCCGACAAGCTTTGAGCTTGGCGACAAAACGCATTCCACGATTTCCAACTGGCCTTCCGAAACTGTGTGAATTCCGGTGACGCTTTTTCCGCGCAAGTGGCTCATGATTGAGTCTACTACTGTGTCTCTTAACGGAACTGGAACGTCAACGCCAAGCTTTCTGGCAATTTGCGCGAACGTGGAGCTTTCTACCAAGCTGACGGAGCGGCCAACGCCAAGGGATTCCAAGTAAGCGGCGACAACCATGTTCAATTCGCGGTTGTGCGTCGCGCAAATAACCAAGTCGTATTCTGTGAGGCCTTCCTCGCGCAAAAAACTTTCGTCGGTGATGTCGCCTTTAAATACGCGCGCGTTGGGATAGCGCTCGCTGGCTTCTTTTGTAAACACGTCATCTTGGTCGACAATCGCAAAGTCTTTTCCAACCTTGACGCGCTTGCCAAAGAATTTTGACAAGAACGAATTGTCTTGCTTTTTAATCAACCGGTCCGCGATGAGGGTTCCGATGCGGCCCGCGCCGACAAGCGCGATTTTGTCCAAAGACTCAACGCTCGCTCCGCACAAAGCCAACAAGTCGCCGATGTCTTCTTTGCGCGAAAGAACTCCGATGCTGTCGCCCGCGTTCAAGACAGTCGGGCCGCTGGGCAAAGAAGTTTTTTCGCCGCTTTCGACATAGGCGATCAAGAAAGGCTTTGAAGTAAGTTTTCTAACGCTCTTCAATTGCTGGCCGGCAAGGGGAGCGCCTTGCGCGATTGTGATGCGCGAAATTTCGTATTCGGAATTTTCAAAGGTGACGACATCGCTTACGGCGCCGCTTTCTACCGCATGGACAACCGCTTCGGCGGCCTCGATGTCCGGGTTGACCATAAAATCGATTCCGTAAAGGGGACGATGCTTTCCGCTAAAGGTTTCGGCGTGCTTTTTTACGGCGGCCGCTGTGTTCATGTAATAAGAAAAATTTCGCACGCGGGCGATTTTTAAAATGTCAGGGTAAACCGAATCGACCAAAGAGCAAGTGATCATGTTCACTTCGTCGTTGGCTGTAACGCAAACCAAGGCGTCGGCCTTTCCGATTCCGACCTCTTCCAAATTTTCAAGATTGTTTCCGTCCATTTCCTTAACGTCGCAGTCAAGGGAATTGGAAGCGTGGCGAACGACTTCTTCCGAGTTGTCGATAAGGACGACTTCGTTTCTTTCGTTTATAAGTTTTTTTGCCAGCTGTCGGCCTGTAAATCCGGCGCCTACGATTACGATTTTCATGCCTTCCATTATACCACGCTTTGCGTGGTTTTGCTAGTGGAAGTTTATTCAAACGCCCGCAGTCGCGGGCTTTGCAATAGCGCATTTTGGGCTATTTTGCTAGCGCAAAGATTAGTTGATTTAGCTCCGTAATTTCGGTAACATAAAGCAGGTTGAACGAAAATGCAAGCAATAAAAGGCGACGCGCAAATAAAAAATCTTCCGATTTATTCTCACCTTGAAGAAATTTGCCAGGCGTTAAAAGCGTCGCCGTCGCGCTTTTTGATTTTGACCGCGGAAACAGGAGTGGGAAAATCGACCGCCGTTCCGCTTGCGTTGTTGGAACAGTTCCCAAAAAAAATTTTGATGCTGGAGCCTCGCCGTCTTGCCGCGGTGAACGTGGCCAGCCGCGTCGCCGAATTGCTTGGCGAACAATTGGGGCAAACGGCCGGCTACAAAGTTTTTTTGGAAAACAAAACTTCCGACGCGACCCGTCTTGAAGTTATGACCGAAGCGATTTTGACCCGCCGCCTGCAAAGCGACCCCAGCTTGGAAGACGCCAGCGTCGTTGTCCTTGACGAGTTCCACGAGCGCTCGATCAACGCGGATTTGGCGCTGGCCTTTTTAAAGGAAGCGCTGCAGCTGCGCGACGACTTGTTCGTTGTGATAATGTCGGCCACGATTGACGCGCGGAGAATCGCAGATTTTTGCGGAACGGTTGACAATGCGGAAACTGCTTCCAAGACCATAACGCCGGCGCCCGTCTTGGAAATACCGGGCCGAACTTTTCCCGTGCAGTTTTTTTACAAGCCTGAACTTTCTGTGGCCGCCGCCGTCCGCTGGACGCTTTCTTGGCTTGACCAAAATTTTGGCAAAACCGGCGCCGCTTCCACGCCCAAGACTGCCGGCCGCTCAATCCTCGTCTTTTTGCCGGGCATTTATGAAATAAACAAAACTTTTTCCGAGCTAAGCGGCCTCGCCCCGGACGCGGCGCAATCCGACGTTCAGATTGAGCGCCTGCACTCCTCCGTGTCCTTTGAGGAGCAAAAAAAGATTTTGTCGCCAGCCGCGCCCGGAACGACGCGCGTGATTCTTTCTTCTTCGATCGCCGAAACGTCGCTTACAATTCCTGACGTTGTTTGCGTAATCGATTGCGGACTTTCGCGCCAAAGCCAAATGAACAACAATGTCGGAGCGACGCATTTGGTTACAATACCAGAATCGGAATTCTCCGCCGCGCAGCGGGCAGGCCGCGCAGGCCGCACCCAAGAAGGAATTTGCGTACGCTTGTGGAGCCAGAACGAGCCGCGAACAAAAAATTCTTTGCCTGAAATCTTGCGCAGCGACCTAAGCGAACTTCTTTTGGAATGCGCCGAATGGGGAAGCCAGGACCCCGCCGCGCTTGAATGGCTGGACCCGCCCGCCCCGGCTTCGTGGGAGACCGCGCGCGAGCTTTTGCGGTTGCTTAACTGCTTGGACAAAAACGGCCAGATTACACAATTGGGGCGGGCGGCTCTTAGGCTTGGAATCGGTCCCCGCTTGGGATGCGCGGCGATTTACGGCGGCGCCGCCTTTGTCCTTCCGTACTCGCAATACAAGGATTCAGCGCCTTTCTTGCAAAAAAAATTTGTTCAAAACTTGGAGCGGCGCCTGCAAGAAGTTTGCGCGCAAATCGCTGGCAAGACCCAAAACGCCGGCCGCTTCTTGGGCTTGCAAAAAAGCGTGGGCTTGCAAGATGTTCCCGACCCGCTCTTGGCGGGCTTCCCGGACAGAATCGCGCGACGCACAAACGACGCGGGCGTCTACCAGTTTCCGTCGGGCCGCCTTGCCGCGCTAAAAGACTACAAGGGCGGCCTTGGCCCTGAATGGATTGTGGCCGTCGAAGCGGACGCGGGAAGTTCGCAAGGCGCGATTTACTCGTACAAAGCGCTGGATTCCGTTCAAACTGAAAAATGGATTTTGAGCCGAGCGCAAAAAAATGTCGTTTGCGATTTTGAAAACGGAAAAGTCGTAAAGACGGAATTCATTCAATACGGAAAAATAATTCTTTTACAAAAAAATTTGAAAGCGGAAGATGCCGACATAAAAAGCGCGCTTTGCTTTTCGGTTCAAAAAAGCGGCTTTGACTCGCTCCCCTTGGACGAAAAGATAAAAGCCTTTTTGGTAAAGCGAAAATTTTACGAGCAGGCTTCCGCGGCGGGCGGCGCGAGTGGCCCGGGCGGCGGCAATCTTAGTCTTGCCAACAACTCCAAGCGTTTTGACAAAGAGTGGCTTTCGCAAAACGCAGCTGAATGGCTATTGCCGTTCTTGACCGGAAACAAAATCACCGCGCAAAACGTTTACGACGCGCTCTACTATTTTTACGACGGCGCAACGGTGGAGAAAAACGTTCCGTCAAGACTGGAATTGCAAACAGGCCGATCGGTAAAAGTCGTTTACGTTGACGGCGAGACAGTCGTTCCCACAATAGAAATAATAATCCAACAAATATTCGGCTGCTTTGAAACGCCAAAAGTGATGGGCGTTCCCGTATTGCTAAAACTGCTTTCGCCCGCGCGCCGGCCCCTGCAAATCACAAGCGACTTGGAAAATTTTTGGCAAAACACTTGGCCGGAAATTTGCAAGGAAAT
>JAEEGJ010014160.1_pt1 | contig 19039 bp, 16 predicted proteins | sample 8958761 | NCBI WGS metagenome assembly JAEEGJ01 (sample SAMN16246546, study PRJNA631951) | gut metagenome | biome: gut microbiome; feature: rumen; material: RS-attached | host: Bos | place: Iran: Karaj | collected 2018-10 | reverse complement strand
GGCTCAGTTCTTCTGTTGTCAATATGGCTCGATAATCAGGGTGGATCATTACATCAGGATCTAAGTCAACATAATAGGTTTCCTTGCCTTTACCAGACCAGTCCTCACTCTTATAGGGGTCAGAAGCAAAATACCCACTCATGCAGATACCGGTCTTTCCTTCGCCACAGCGAACCATATAGAAGCGGTCACCACAACTGGCTTTTTCATGCTCCCAAACACTCCAATTCAGGTCGTTATATTCCAATTCACCCAATTTCTCCTGGAAGTCATCCAGTTTATAGCTGGAGATCGCAGGATTCCAAAATAAAATGTAAGTTCTCATCTTCTATTATATACAGTTCTGTTATTTCTTAAACCATAAAAAGCTGATATTACAGGATCCTCTGTTAAAATCATTTCGTCAAAGCGCCTTCTTTCCTCTTCTGCTCTGCGTCTCATTTCATCTGCCTGCCTTGCTTGCTCAGCTCGTTGTACCATTGATTGATACTGAGGCATGATTTCATCTTCATTATCGTAAAATACAATCCAATGGTTCTGGCAGCCTGCCACTGAATTTGTACAGAGGAAGAATCGGTAGTTCCTGCCATTTTTGGCGACATTTTCTTTCACGATTTTAAATCTACCCTTTTTGCAGACTGGACAACGCATTTGGTGGTCATCATCATTTTCTGTCATCTCTGTGACGAAAACCGATGGCATATTCTCGTTGTACATCACAAACGTATGTTTCCTTGCACGTGTGATGGCTACATAGAATAGGCGTCTCTCTTCTGAATATTCGAAGGTGTCAATTTTACTCAGCACATACCCCAGAATTGGGTCATCCGTAATACGTGACGGAAAACCACCTCCATCTTGGCTACAGTTTAAGATAATAACATTATCAGCTTCCAGACCTTTTGCTGCATGTACACTCATAAACTGCATTGTTCGACCAGCAAAAGTGACTGTTGCCCGTTTTGATGTCGGTGATTGCTGCCGCACACAACTACGAGGGAATATCTTCACCTCATAGTTGTAGCGAGCCATCAGCATCACTGTTTCGTCAACTGGTAATGATTCAATGAGTTTTTTAATCTCGTTAAGATATGTCTCATTGGAAGTCCTGGAAAATGGAACGAACGAAATCTTGGTGCAGACATTATCAGAAAGCGGTTTCACAGTTTTCTGAACTTGTGATGGATTCTTCAGGATAAACGCAGAAGACCGCTCCACAAGCGGGTTCCCAAAACGATAAGTCGTTTCGATTTTACATTTTTCTGTAAATCCGAAATGCTCCTCAAAATGATTGAAGAGATTCATATCACTTCCGGAGAAACGGTAAATTGATTGCCAGTCATCGCCGACGCAATAAGTCTTAGTCAGAGGATCTTGTTGTCTCAACGACACAATAAACTTATAGCGGTCCACCGATATATCTTGAAACTCGTCTACTAGAATATACGAAAAACGAGATTTGTATCTACCCGTTTCACAATATTTTGCGGCAGAAAGAATGATGTCCGTGAAGTCTCTTAGCTTCTTCTCCGCCAATGCCTTTTCGTATTCCTCATAAAGAGGTTTAATTACCTCGTACATCAGGAACCTGCAGCGTTCACAGAAGTTTTCAGGCTGACCACTTTCTATAATCGTCTGCATGATTGAGTCGAATGACTTACCATTTGACTTCATCAAGGCAATGAATGAAGAGAATAATTTCATTATGTTCTCTTCCATCGTCTCGTTTCGTTCAAAGAGTCGCTTGTATTTCTCTTCCTCCGACAGCTCCACTGGATTTACTCCGATTTTTCTCAGTTGCTGTTCCAGCTTCTCGAATATCGACTTGTCATGGAACATGGCACTAGTCGTCTCCATGAGGTATGTTTTAAATTCATTATGAACCCTACGTTTCCAAATGATGCCTTCGTTATATTCACGATTTGCACGTTCAAAACCACCTTCTTTTCCTTCTCCGAACCATTGAGGAACATTACTATTTTTATCTATTCCGAAGTGTTCAAGGTATGCATAGTATCGTTGTCCTTCTAGCTCATAATAAATTGTAAAATCAGGTTTGTACTGACGATGGAATTTTGTTGAAGTGTCATACGGGTAAGGTTCCTCATATCGAAAATCAACGTTATGTGTCGATAGCCAAGTACATATTTTCTTCTCTTCCTCAGAGCGAGTGAATACTGGATTTCCGTTCATATCACCATACGGAGCCATTCGTCCATACGTCTCGCGGTCTTCAAAATACTTTTCAGCATGTTCATATTCATGCTCTAGTTTCGTAAGGTCGGCCACCTCACCGACATACTTAGTCACTGCCGCTTTGAATGTTTCATCCTTTTCAATAAGCTGATAATAGCATTCCAGAAGGAACGTATCTTCAGCAACATCAGGGAATCGGCCTTCCACATCAGCAATAATATCACAAGCAAATCGATGGAATGTCCGGCATGTCAAGCCTGGAACATCTAATCTCTCTTGGAACTCCTCTGCAGTCTTTCTATTATAAGACAGCACTAGGATTTCATCTTTCCGCAGCTTTCTCTTATCTAATAAGTACTTTACTTTGGCAATAGAAGTTGACGTTTTGCCAGATCCGGCACTGCTAATGACCAAACAGTTATCTTCCAGCTTCACAATAGATTCACGCTGCTGGGGGTCTAACGGATATTTCAAGACTGTATCGAAGAACGTTTTATTCTCCCGCAGTTCCTTCTCAACGAACTCCTTGTTGTGCATGTCTCGCATCTTTAAGAAGCCGTGTTGATACCGTTTTTCTTTAGGAAACTTGCAAAACTCAGCATCGGCATATTTTTTTAATATATAGTTTCTACACTCCTCATTTACCACTGTTTCCATCGATTTCTCCAAATCTCTTACAGCTGGTTTGAACTTCATACATTCCGAGTGGGCGAAGTAATGATTGAGAGAATAGAATGGTGCAGCCCCATTTGTAAGATTGCAGGCCTTTTCATAAAAGTCTATTAGGTGTTCAATAATCAGTTTCGTACCGAAAAACAGATACCATTTATTCCTATTTTCTACCAAAGACAGGTAGTTTTCTTCAAAGCGGGTATCAATATGCTTTTTCTTTTCCCGATAGTAAGCCAGCCCTCCGCACTCCTTCATGTAGGTATACACGTATTCATATCCAAGCAAACGTAGGCTTCTTGACTTTTTCCAACTATAAGTAGTAAGAAAAGCCAAACTGATGATAATACAAACACCACTGATAAAGATCCAAGTCAATTCCATCGTATCCGGATTTAAATCGTTCTTAATAGCATCTGTTTACTGAATAACATATTATTAACATACGAATTAAATTAATTATTCTAATAGGTGATAATATTTTATCGCCTTCCAATAGATTTCACCATCTTTTATTTGGATTTTACTCATAAAAGTGAAAAGGTTTAATCCGTACTTTCGCAGAATTTCGTCGCAATCCCTGATAAGATGTCTATGATATTCATAATTAGAAAGGTCTAACCAATAATCAATGTCTGCCGTGATGCGACCAGTCTTTTCAAGAATAATCTGAGCAGTTTTTAAATCCATCTTCAGATTAGGCTTCTTTCTGAAAATTACTTTTTCATCTAAAGACCCCTTTGCTGGGCGTGGGTCAATACACCAGTCCCAACAACTAAAACGTTCTGAGTCCTCCAGATTTATTACTTCATACAAGTCGCAATAGAGATCAATCATGTAAAGCAAGTCGCCTATTGTTTCTCTTTCTGGATTGCTGATAGGAATTTCTGGATGCTTGTGTACAATTTTTTTAATATCAGAAATTGATTGCTGACAAAGTAAATAGTATTTTTCCTCTTCATCAGGTACAATACATTTATATATGTCGCTATCTTTATTCACGGGCTTGAAGGACTGTGCGAATCCATATTTCTCTATGGATTCGCCCACATCCTCTTTCAACTCGCGAATGCCACTCCAAGTTGAATCAAGGACAATCTTATAATATTTTAAATCTTTTACTTTTACCTCTCTCATTCTATAATAATTATATTACGTAAATCCTTTTAATTATTTACAATAATTTCTTATATACGAGAGCCCTGTCACCTGTGGTGGGGTCTACAGACATTCCAGAAGATTCGTCCAATTTAAAGCCGTTTAGCTCCAACAAGTGTATAGAAACATCATTGCCAGGAATTACCATTGCATAAACTGGATCATTTATCCCAAGTCTGTTCTTCATAATGTCAAAAACAATAGGAAGAGCAGACTTCATGATTTTGTGTCCTCTCAATGGTGGAATAAGAATATAGTCAATAAGCCAGTGATTAAAGTTGTTCGTAACCTTATTGTGCGTAGGGCTTGTGACTTTGATCAAGCCGCATATTCCGGCATTCATTCTGATAATATAGCAGAATGCAATGCCCATGGATTGTGTCATCACGCTGTTGACAAGATACATGGGAATCTTCTCCCTTGCTTCTGGCCCTGCAAAATCATGCATATATTTTCTTGTATCATTATCAAACATCAGCATGATTGAAAGGGTGTGTGCATCATTCTCCAAATTATTCTCAGTAATTGGGTGCATGGAGAATTGTTCTGTCATCTTTACCTTAGGCAAGGCCATAGGGTTAAAGCAAGGCTGTATGTTGTTCAAGTCTAATTCTTCTTCTGAAGCTTGCTGCTGAACGGGAGCCTTCGGCTTTTCCTTTTGGGAATCAGACTTACTTTGTTGCATTGATTGCTGTTTTGCTCTCTCCTCTGCCTGCTGCTTCGCCTTTTGCTCAGCTGCTTTTTTAGCTTTTCTTTCTTCTGCCCGTTTCTCCTTTTCTTTTGCAATATCATTAGCCAAATACATGATTCTACCAACAACATTGTTGTAAGTAAAATCATCTAGATTTATTTCCCAGCAAGAATCAGAAGTAAATGCTGCTTTTGCATTCTTATGAAGAGTAGAGTCACTAAGAACAGTGAAATAGACGCTCTCAGATTTATTTATAAGTTTACTCCATATACTCCGTTTCAATTCTGCTTCAATTAAAGTTGTAGGAATAGTATTAGACATATCACCTAACAATTCCTTATTGTCTTTAATGCTTTTTATAATGTATTTGTAATACATAGTTTTATATTTCTATTAGTCCTTAGTTATTATATCACGTAATTCACCATAATCCTTCACTACATCATATTTGACTGTGGATTGAGAGATAGTAGCAAAATGACGACGTGCGCACTCAATCTTCACGTCTTCAGTTTTGCGGAAGTCAAGTACTTCATCTTTCTTGTAGCCTTTTGTCTCGGCAACAAAATAGATGTGTTTGATCGCTTCACCCTCATGGAAGACAACGGCCCAGTCTGGGTTATAATGGCCAACAGGAGTATTAATATAGAAGCCACCAGGCAGCTTAGTGTAAACGGCTACCTCATTGTGGTTCTCTAACTCTTTGGCAAAATTCATCTCGATACCTTGTGAATCAACAACCACTAAGTCATAAAGTGATTTGGCAGACTCCATAGCGTTAATGCCCAAACGACCTTTCAGGGCTTCAGCACTGAATATATCTGTATCAAATTCTCTGTCAAGTTTGTGATACTTGACATGCTCGACAACTGCGATAGCCTTGCATTGATTGATGATATTACCTGCTCGGATAATGAACTCTTCAGGATTAGCTTTGAATTTATTAAAAGTTGTCGGCTTCACCCGCTTTAAGATATTCACTATAGCAAGACGTGTCAGGCCAGTAGCTTCAACTAACTTACCAATAAGATCATACTTTACATGTTCATTAACAAGTTCATGAACATGCGTAGTTGTTGCTCCTTTTATCTTCATGGCTTCTCCTGCCTGCAGCTGTTTCTTGCTCTTAATCTCCTTCATTTCACCTTCTGTAACAGTGATGCTAATTTCCGTTACTGTCAGGTGATTATCAAGTTCAAGGACGGCAGCATCTATCAGACTCTGAGTGTCAAAGTTGACGGTATAGTAAGTCTGGCAGTTAATCCTGCGCCACATATCTTGGAACTCTTTTCGAGCAAATTTCTTTTCATCAAAGTGAGCTTCACGGACATGGCGAGCATTCTCAGGTTTAACAGCCTCAGGATTGAAGACGGAATCTAGACGTTTCACGACATCATCTTTCACGTCATTATAATCCCCAAAGTCAAGAGTACCCTGTTTCTTGTCTTCATGGAACAGTGGTGTCAGCTGTCCTTGCTTGGTGATATAGCCTTTCATACGTAGCGTGTAGGTCAATTCCTGGGCATCGTCTTCATCCAATTTACGCTGTTCGCCCTGAGCATTGGTAACCACCAAATCGAGGAACAGTTCTTTCTGAACTTTCTGAGGACGATCGGCCACAGCTTCTGCAATTTCCGTCTGCAGTTTTGCTGCAAAAGTGTTATACGACTCACTGGCAATGATAGTCAGTGTATTAATCTCAAAGACGCTGCCATGCAGTACATTTTCGTCCTGACGCTCACCATCACTGTTCACGCATAGACGCATTCCACGACCGACTTCCTGACGCTTCTTGGTCTGATTATCGCTGTCTTTAAGCGTGCATATCTGGAAGACGTTAGGGTTATCCCAACCTTCTTTCAGTGCAGAATGCGAGAATATAAAGCGAGTTGGCTCATCGAATGACAACAACTTTTCTTTATCTCGCATAATAAGGTCATAGGCGGATGCGTCATTTGATGCCTCATTGCGAAGCTCTGTTGCAGAAGGCTGTACGAAATGACCTTTTTTGTCGCGTGAGAAATATCCATTGTGTACTTGGTCTGCATCGAAACGTTTGAGATAGGCAATATATTCTGGGCTATCCTCAGTGGTCAGCTGAAGGGAGCCTACGATGTCTTTATATTCTTCCTCAAACATCTGAGCGAATATGCCTTTACTGGTACCACCGCCCTGTTCATAGATACGATAATTATCCACATGGTCGATGAAGAACAAGGACAGACACTTGATGTTTCGTTTAAACAACTTGCGTTCCTTGTTAATATGTGTGATAATGGTGTCACGAATTTGTTGGCGACGAATATAAATTTCATTTGTCTTGCCGTATGTTTCTCCCTCCTGAAGAATCATACCATTTAGTAAACGAACAGTTCGGTTATATCCATCGATGCTCTCTATTTTGTAGCCATCTGCATATTCCTCAAGTCCACCGGATTGCTGATATAAGTCAAATCCGTCACTTACAAGCTGGATAACTTGCTTTACACTATTCTGTTGCTTCTTCTCGTAACCAATCCGGGCGCGAGGGTTTCCTTCAGATAATTCGATACTTTCCAGATAGATATAACCATTAGTAGCTGTAGAACCACGCTGTTCAACGGCTTTCACGGTGATTTTCTTCACCAGTTTTTTGTTGTATGCGTCCATGGCATCCAGACGATATACCATATTTTGAATATCGTCTGCACGATGGGTAGCACTATACAACAGTGTGAAGAGTGAATTAAACTCTTTTAATTTGGTACGTGTGGCATTATGTCTGTCAGCACCTAACACCGACTGAGGTTCATCAATAATCAATATAGGATTAGTGACTGCAATCACGTCGATGGGGCGACGAGAACGAAAAGCGTCTAACTTCATGTAGATGCGTCGAGCATCCTCACCACGGGCAGCAAAAGCCTGAGTGTTGATGATCATCACATGCATATTGCTGCCACTGGCGAACTGGTCAATCTTTGTCAGTTGCTTGCTGTCGTATATGAACGACTGAATACGCTTGCCATATTCAGCGGCAAAGTGTTCGCTCATAATTTCAAACGAGCGGCTGACACCTTCACGGATGGCGATGCTTGGTACCACGATGATGAACTTGGACCAACCATATAGTTTGTTCAGTTCAAACATCGTCTTTATATAGGTGTACGTCTTACCCGTACCCGTTTCCATCTCTATAGTCAGACGTAAGTCAGTAGGATCAACAGTCTCTGAAGGTTTCAGTTGTTGAGGTATTTGAATTTGACGAATGTTCTCCAGCAATTTCTCGGCGTTGACAGTCAGCGGTTGGTTACGAAAGCCCACGTCGTCAAACATATTCTGTGTTTCACCTGCTACAGTACCCATGTCATGCGTGAACTCCACCATAGCTTGGTTGCGCTGACCATGGAACACATCGGTCACCGCTTTGGCAGCATCAGTTTGGAACTGCTGGTTTTTGAATTTTAGTGTTAATTTCTTAGCCATGATATTTCTTTATTTAAATGACACGGACATTCTTTCTAACTTCCTCTTCTGTCCAGTTGCATTTCTGTTTAAACAACTCGAAGAGATTCATTTTTGCTGCTGCTTCAGTGAAACTACTGTCACGGAAAACGACACGTACAGGCGACATGGCAGCAATAGTATCAATAACCTTTTCTGTTACGACGCCATCAAAGCAAGCAACTAAATTGCCATCATCCACATTGTGAATGGTACAGCCGTCGACCTTGGTAGATTTGAGTGGCATTGACAATTCTACGCCCCATCGTAGCATACAGTCAAAGAGAAGATCAAGGTCTGATCGACCGTCTTTGATGTTGTCTACGAACAAGTCAAGACTCTCTTGTGAGTAATCTTTTGGCGAGAAAGCAACATCTTTATAGTTGGATTCGTCGCATTTGAAGACTCGGAAACCGATATCAAGGTCTTTAGTATCAGGATTCTCTTCCTTGATTTTCTTGCCTGCACGACGGATGCGTTCCTTTCCAATCTCACATATATTCATATAGCCAGCCTTAGCAGCTTCACTACCCGTAGGCGTTTCCTCTGGCCATTGGACCATGATGAATTCACGGTGACCACCGTCTTCTGCGTTTAATTGCATAACAGCATGAGCAGTGGTTGCTGACCCAGAGAAGAAATCAAGAACTATGGAGTCTGCATTGGTTAATGGTTCAAGAAATCTTTTCAGCAAAATACTAGGTTTGGGATTTTCAAATGTGTCCTTTCTGCCAAATAGTTCTGTTAATTCATTTGATCCATCACCAGTATTTGCCACATCGTATAATATACTACGTTCCTTTATCGTTTTAGATTGCCCTTCAAAATACTCCTTCTCATATGGAATCCAATTACCTTGCTTTCTTTCCCAATAAATAAGCTTGTTCTCTATTATTTCATTCATTCTTGGTTTGCCGACTCTCCACCTTCCATCACCACCGTCAGGAGCTATTGGGTAGACATTTTCTCCATCAGGCGCAATAATTGGGAAATACATTGAAGGTCTATCTTCTTTTCTTGCAGTATTACCCCATTTGGCTAACTTAGTTACCTTAAAAGATCCTTTTTCATCACGTTTATTATATTCAGACAAGTCACGTTCAATAACTTTATCTCGCCAAATTAAATTGTCCGACTTACGATATACAACTATATACTCATGTTCTATAACGAAATATTCTTTTGCTTGACCTCCACCATTTTTTTTCCTCCAAAGAAAAGTACCAATGCAGTTTGATTCTCCAAATATTTCATCACAAATGCATCTTAGATTCCTTATTTCATTCTCATCAATTGAAATAAAGATTGCTCCGTCCTTTGTTAGCAGATTCCTTGCGACCATCAGCCTAGAATAAATCATAGAACACCAATCAGAGTGGAAGCGACCATTGCTATCCGTATTTTTGCGGAACCGATTGCCATCTTCATCTCTATTAGTTTCATCGTATTCGTCGGTAGATTGAGCGAAATCATCGTGGTAGACAAAATCATTTCCTGTATTATAGGGGGGATCAATATAAATCATCTTGACCTTGCCCATATAGGAGTTCTGAAGGAGTTTCAGTACTTCGAGGTTGTCACCCTCGATATAAAGGTTTTGGGTTGTTTTCCAATCAACAGACTCTTCGGGACAAGGACGAAGGGTTTTACTTATGGGTGCTGCAGCCTCACGCATGGCAGCACGTTTGCCTACCCACGTGAAATCATATACTTCAGGGGCATCATCGACAGCAGCATCTCCTAAGAGTTGACGCAATTTCGTGAAGTCCACGACATGATGCAGTTCACCATCTTCTCTTTTTGCTTCAGTGAAGCAAGAAGGGGCTATCTTGTACAGTGCTTCAAGACTCAATTGACTGCCACTTTTTGTTTCCTTATCTATATGTTGCATATTGCTTTATTATTTAGGGTTTTCTAAATGATATCAACTTAGCATCTGTATACTTTCATTTATACGTGACAAGTTATGTTCTATATTCTCAAGGAAATTAAGATTGTCAAATTGCTGAAGTTCTTGGTCTTCACTTGCCAGAACTTGATCAAATTCATCACGATTATATTTACAATGAACATTAAATGAGAAGTTTGTAAGGTACTCTGTAAGTTCATTTATTTGTTTTTGGGTGATTGGCTGACCAAACAAAGTGTCTTTGTTCGCAATTGTTCTTATGGCACTAATGACAATTGTTTTTGTTCCATTTGGAAGGACACGATATTTTTCTTTGCAGATATGGTCTATCCTATCTTTGATTGATTCTATAGGGATTTCGTTTCTAAATGTGTCATTTATAGAAAGGGAAATGTCGTAGGCCGTTTTATTTCCAATATTCCTTATTTCAATTCCAAGATTTCCCTCCTTACGAGAAAAGGGAATAAATATTGGCAGTATTTCAAGATAGGCTCTGTTTTCCTTCTCCCATTGTTCTTTCACTAAATCTACTTGTTTTTTACTGTTCTGAATGGTTTCATAAGTGAACCAAGCCATAATAGCAGTTGCAATAGCAGATGCAGCAGTCCAGAAAGTTGAGCTTACCAACAAATTTGCAAACATTTCACATATTGTCATACGGTTTCTATTATTTCGTGAATAATCATCTTCTATTCATACCACCCATTGGTACAGATACTATTTTCATCCACTGTTGTGGTTTTTTAGTTCCGTTAGATGTCCTTGCTTCGTTTATCAAATCAGATAGAGCAGGCTTTGAATAGTCTCTTACACTATTCATGCGTCTGGCTTTCTTCTTGGCTTCTTGCATGTTGTTATTCTTTCGTGTTTTGCGTCTGCCTGCGATACCTCTATCGTATTCCAATTTAGGATTTAAAGAATATCTGAGCCTATTAAAATAGGCAAGTATATCGCCAGTTGATATTTTGCTTAGTATAGCAGGAATATAGCAATCAGGTATGTAGCCATATTCCTTAAATATAGCAATAAGGATCCTATTCAATCCTTTCTTCTTATGAATGCTTGGCGTTTCTATCAGCAACTTCTTAATGTCCGCTTTCATTAGTATGAATCTCATTAAATTTAACCGTTCAACTCACTTATCTCCTATTCATTCCCCCAAAAGGAACAGAAACCACACTCACCCATTTGCTCATTTGGGGAGCCTTAAGTCTTCGTTTCTTTTTCTTTGATTCAAACTCCTGTGCCAAATATGTCTTATAGAATAAGTGGTAATCAACCTTTGTTATTAACTCTTTGTTGACTGCCTCACTGAACACAGATGCTATCCATGTCAATAAGCATTTGTTATCGTCTTTAATGTAAGACTTTCGGCCAGTTTTCGAGTAATAGTAATATTTGTATGTAACATTTATACCCTTGGTGTTCATTAATCGGGCCAATTTTAAATCAGCAGCCTTTGTGTCTTCGCCAAACACTTTATTCATTTCTTCCTTGATGTCGGCAAGTTTCTTATAGCTACTTGCTTTCAACATAAAATAAGCATAGCACGAAGAGAACCCACATGGAGTAGTCACCATCTTTTGATAAGAAAGGGCTTTATTTGAATTAGATTTAGACGAATTTACCGTTGGTTTCTTTTTTCTACTAGGCACTTTACTACCATTATCATCTTTAGCTTTTAATAAATTATATTCGGAATCCGACACAATGGCATTGAGCGTGTAGGCTTTATCTGATCTCAATATGCCAGCTCTTTTCAACCGCTTGATAGCAGTATCAAGAGAAATATTCAGGTCGTTTAATAATTGTCCGTATCGAATCTTCATAATTTATCTGATATTGATATGATTAGAATACCATTTCATTGAGCTTGGCTTTCAGCAACTGTAACTCCTGGCGCTTTGCCTTTACTTCCTTGTTCATCATCATCTGACGATCAAGTTGTGGTTCCTTGCGCATCTTCTTCTGAAGTGTTTGCAACTCTGATTCAGCCTTCGCTATGTCATTTTTCAATTGAACAATGTCAGCAAGTGCTCCAGCCTTGTGTTCACCAATGCCACTCACCTGGGCAACAAAGTTGTCATAGATACGAGGCAAAGACTGTCCTTCAATCTTTAGCGAAAGTTCTGATACATTCACCCATGGCGAAGTGAACGCCTGAGTAATGCGAAACTTTGTATGCGTATTGTCTGCCCACTCCTTATAGTTGACAAGCAGCATTGCGTTAGATTCGTGCAGAAGGACGAACACAATATGATGCGGCATGTTTGAATCAATAAACGAAAACAAGTCAGGTGGGCAGTCTGGCTGTTTGAGTGTAGCAACAAACACTTCGACCTCTTTCATGTCTTCCGTGTCAGTGACGTTGAGCGTATCTGGGGCTAACTTGTATAGCCAAGTGATACTCACTACGTCATTGACAAAGCGTGTCTTCATGCGAGGATTAACCTCCATGAAGCGGTAGAACATCGTCTTCGGCACGACACGGCTGACTATCGTTTCCTTTGAGAAATTCAGAATATTATCCATTCTCACCCTCCTTTCTGATTACTAAAAAGCAAATCAACTCAAAGTCATCCAGTCCGGCGATATCATCTACCAAAGCCGTTGTTGCTCCAAAGGAGAAAAGGCTTTCAAGGTCAGACTCCTGTTTCTTTTCAACGATGGTGGCCACTGCCGCTTGCAGCAGCTCATTGTAGTGCTGCATGTGCCGGCCATCAGCTGTTTCTTTATTAAAGGCATGACACAGTTCCATAATTGGCTGCGTTTTGCCCTTGCAGAGAGAGCGCATGATGTCAAGCAAACGTTTTGGTGCAAGATGGCCAATGAGCGGTGTACCATCATCGGCAAGGTACACCATGTAGAACGGATGCAACAAGTTCTGATGGCCGATATTGACCGCATTATTGCGGTTCTTTAATATAAACATAACGCCTGGTTGAGCTAATTCGTTGCTTGGAACAACGGCACTCATGCCAAATGGTGTATGTTCTATGTCTGGGTTATCTTTCATGTATGCCAGCAAATCCAAGCGGAATTCATTCAGGCCTAAGTCCATGATATTGATACCCGTATCCATATCTTCAATATCCACAACCTCTTCTTGTAGGCGCTGCAGCTGCTTCTTGCGATAATCAAGATCTGCTTGCTCTTCATTTGAGAGCAGCACATTACTGCTACCGGCACCTGTTATATCCATACCAGCCATACGAGCTTCAACACGACCTTTCAGTTTCAGGTAGTCATCTAATTCAATGTCTGGCCAATAATTTACCAACTGAATCACATCATTCTTTGAACCAATACGGTCTACACGACCGAAACGCTGGATAATACGAACTGGGTTCCAGTGGATGTCGTAGTTTATGAGGTAGTCACAGTCCTGTAAGTTCTGACCCTCAGAGATACAGTCTGTGGCAATCAGTACGTCGATACGTTCTTGCACCTTTGGCAGCAGTTTCTCCGCTTCCTTGGAAATTGGGGAGAACAAGGTCAAAATGCTATTAAAGTCTGCCCTGACTCCAGCGATGGTACTATTGACACCGTTACCTGTCACCAAGCCTGTATGTAAACCGTGCTTCTCCTTGATGGCAGGTGCCAGGTTTTCATAGAGGTATTCAGCTGTATCAGAGAAAGCTGTGAATATAATGACTTTCTTGTTTGTGCCATTGATAGGGTGATCAAACTTGTCTCTGATGTTTTCTATGAGTATTTGGAGCTTACTGTCATGATCAGGTGTTATGTCCTGAAGCATGGTCAGCAACAATGCAAGAATTTCTTGGTCTGCTAAAAGATCACGTTTCCATGAGCGACAATCCATGTCAGCTAAAGCCACCCTCGTTTTCTTACCACCAACAAGAAAATCGTTCTCACTGTCGTCACCATCAAACATGCCGTCCAAGGTCTTTACCTCCAGCTTTATTTCTTGGCGGGTTAGCATGAAATTGTCGATAGCCTTTAACGTCTCATCAATCTGTTCTTTCACACGTTCCAACGTAAGACGGAAGGAATTGACTGATGACTCTAGACGTTTTAGAAGGTTGATAGCCATGAGTTTCTTCAAGCCCTTTTCACGTCCAGACATACCTAAGTGGATGCCCTCACCGTCTTTGTCAATCGCATATTTTGCCCGTTTAGATGGAAGAATATAGTCAGAAGGAGCATATACACCCAAGTTTAAATCATCCAACTGGCCAGAAATCTCTTTGTAAGTAATTGCCTCATTTAAGTCTGTCAACCTGGGGCGCTTAGAAATGGGCTTCAGACGTGTCGGGAACTTTCCTATATCCGCAGTATCATAATATCGTTCTATATGCTTTCGTGACCTCGCAATCGTAACAGCATCCAGTACCTGAAAGAAATCGTATGACAACATATCAAGTAGTCGTTCTGTTGTACGTAACGACGGGTCTTGTAGTTTTGCCCACGTATTATACTGAAGTTGAGCCGTCCTAAATATCTCTTCGATTGGGCGATCAACATTCAATTTGTCATTGATTAATGACTGGTCGCCCTCGTAAGCAAGCTGCAACTGATTTTTCAAATCGTTGAATCGGTTGTTTACAGGTGTGGCAGACAACATCAATACCTTAGTACGTACTCCAGCACGAATAACCATATTCATCAGTCGTAGATAGCGGTTCTCACGAGGATTGTCATCGTCTTCATCCGTCGTAATCTTTCCGCCGTTGCGGAAATTATGGCTCTCATCAATTACAATGAGATCATAGTTCCCCCAATTCAACTGAGAAAGATCTATACCGTTGCTTAATCCGTGGTCACGGGACAAATCTGTATGGAAAAGCACGTCATAGCGAAGACGGTCTTTTTCCAAAGGATTGTTCTTATAGTTGCTCTTATACGTATTCCAGTTATCATACAACTTCTTCGGGCAGAGCACCAACACAGACTTGTTCCTGTTCTCGTAGTATTTAATGACGGACAGAGCTGTGAATGTCTTACCAAGACCTACGCTATCAGCGAGAATACATCCGTTGTATGTTTCCAGTTTGTTAATGATGGCAAGGGCAGCATCTTTTTGGAAGTTATAGAGCTTGTTCCAGATCTGAGAAGACTTAAAGCCTGTAGCCTCATTTGGAAGCACATCTTCACTTATGTCATCCAAAAACTCCCTGAAGATATTGTAGAGCGTGACAAAATAGATGAAGTCAGGCGCATTCTCACGATACACGTTCTCTATATTTTCTATGATGGCTTCTGTCACATCAGCGAAATTCTTTGAGTCTTGCCAGAATTCATTAAAGTTCTTGATGTAAGCATCAGCTATTGGTGACGGCATACGCTGCACCAGTTGGAAGATATTGTTGCCGCGTTCACATCCAAGTTCTGTCGTTGTAAACTCATTGAAGGGCATATAAGTAAACAGTCCTTCGTCGTTCCTGACATTAAGGAATCCTGGCATATTCATCTGAGAAGTGTTCGTCTTGAACCGAACCTTCTGACGAATCCAGTCTGCACACTCTTTAGCGATGGCTCGCTGGGTTAGGTTATTACGTAGCCGTATCTCGAAGTCGGAACCGTAAAGTGTCCGCTCACGACTAAGTTTTGGAATGTAAAATTCGCGTTTTTGCTTTTTCTCTCGCTCCTTGTTAAAGGTTGGAGAAGTAAAAATGAAACGTAATTCATCAACCTTTTCCAGTTCTTTTTGAAGGGCCTCAAAAGCATAAATAGAAAAAGATGCAGCAGCCATAGCGACCTTAGAGCCACGTTTTAAGGTGACTTTCAGATCATCGATGACCCGCTGATTAATATTGTCAAACTGCTTTGGAAAGTCCATAACAAATTACACTTACTGATTATTACCCATTGGGGTATAAATTATTCTAATTTGGTTGCTCTTGCTGAAAATTCTGTCGTTGCAGAATTTGCATATCTCATATTCTTCTTCATTGATTACATAAAGATAGCCTACAGAATGATTGTGTCCACACAAATCACATTTGAACCATCCTGTAAAGCGCTTGCCTTTTAGGTTGATGATTTTTTTTCTCATCTCTACGAACCTACTTTTCTCAGCACTAGCATAAGACTTCTTGGCTTTCTTTTCCATCTTTCGCCTCAATAATTTACCTGCCATATTTGCTGCTATTTAGATTTTCGAATTCGAATATTTTCCAAAACTTCACCTTTGTATGTGAAATATTTAGAACCTTGATATGCATCAGAAGGAGTCCTCATGTTTTCAGGAATGAAAACCTTAGTGAAAGTTGAAAGTTTATATTGTTTCCCGTCATACTCCACAGTGTCCTCACTGGAAACTGTTACCTTCAGGTTGAGAGGTGTGAATATTACGACCTCACCAATCTTAATGTCACACATAGAGAATTTAAAGCGTGGCCTCTTGGAAGATATTCCATCTTCCTTTTCCGACTCTGCATCAAATGATGACTCTATATAGTTCAGTAACTCCCTATATTTTTCTTGTGACAACATTACAGGGCCTAAAGGAGCAGATTTTAGCCCATACCCTTTAAGATGGTCAAGATTCAACACTTCGCTTTTAGTTCTGCCAATTGACACTAAAAGTGAGGCAAGATCTGTTTCTTTGAACGTCCTCTTGCTATCAGACTTCCTAAATTCGTTTCCCTCTTTGATAGATGTTTCAGGAACATTTATCTCATGGACTTTAAAGCGATATGTGATTTTCGCATCAGGCTGAGAACTATAAATATATACAGTATCTGCAATTGCGAAAGAGCATTTCTGCGACCAATATACATGACCATATTTCTTAATACAGCCGTCAAGGTCAAAATACTTCTTATTAAAAGGAATCAGCCATGTACGACCAACTTCGTCAGTAGCTTGCTCAAATTCCTCTGTTCCCTCTTGTTGGGACTGGTGTTCCTCTTTCTTCCTTAAGAATATATCGAAGCCTGCAGCACATATATAGTTCTTGGCTTCTTCAAATATCGGTTCAAGAATGTACTTTTGGTTCTTTTTTAGTGGAGGTGGCTGGGGAGTTTGTTTATTTTCTGAAAGATCATAATATCCTAAGGAAACTAATGTTTCGTAGGTTTTAGCTTCCAGCCACTTTACTTCTGTTGTAGAGAGCGTATCACCAGTAGAGTGAAATACAATAGCTTCAGTCCAAAAGTCTTTAGCCTCATGGTTCCTCAAACGGGTAATCGAATCATCTGTCTCACCCACATATAGTTTTTTCAAATCTCTATTCACCAATATATAGAGTGCAGGTTTACTTAGGTCAGAAGAATATTCCGAAACGAATTTTTTATCCGCACGATCTATGACAAACAGTTCTGTCACTTGGTTCTCACAGCTAATTATGCGCGAAACTAGTGTGTTGTCTGGAACTAATATTTGAAATACTTTAGCCATACTTCTAGGATTTTGGACGATGCTACTTCGAAAGTCTAAACTCTAATCAATTCATTAACATTGACCTCCAGACATCTAGCTATATCGATGAGGTTTTCCAAGTTTGGTTGAGCAGAATTTGTACACCACTTGGAAACAGTGGCAGGATCTTTCCCCAACTGTTCAGCAAGCCACTTGTTCGTACGTTTTTTCTCTGCAAGAACAACTTTCAATCTGTTTAGGTCTCTAGCTTCCATATTTTCTATTTATTAATAATGTGACAAAGGTAATACTTTTCTGGGAAAAACGTATCATTTTACAAAAAAAGATAGGATTTTACAACAAAAAATTGTCGTTTTTGCCATTTTTCTTACGTTTTAGACTTCTGGAATTGAAAAATACTATTTTTTTTTGTATCTTTGCCCCAAGATATCTATCTTTAAAAAAGATTAGTATGAAACTAAAAACGAATATCGTTATGAAAAAAGTCGCTATTCTAATCCTGCTTATTTGTTTCCCTATGCTTTTATTAGCACAGTCAGAAGAATCCAAACCTTATGTTTACAACATCCTTACCTTCTCAGGAAGTTTGAAGAAAGAAGGATTTAAAGTAGATGTAGATAACGGAAAGGAAATAGAGAAACTAAAGGATGCTGACGGAAAGACTATCAAATTCAAGACTCCTGCAGCAGCTTTGATGTATTTCATTTCTCAGGGATGGGAGCTATATGTTAATGGAGCTACATCCGAAGGAGCAATGGTTAATGGAATCGGCGCAAGTGAAACCACCTCATATTGGATTATAAGGAGACCTTGCACCCAGGAAGAATTTAACAAGACAGTAGAAGAGGGCATAAGAAAATAAGTGATTTATGAAGAAACTGGTCTTATTTTTTATACTTTGCCTGATTATGGTAGGCTGCGAAAAACAAGTTATTAGTGAGGGCTATCCTGAGATGGAGGCTTTCTATACTGAATCATGTACTCTTCCAGCTGTGACAATAGATAGTGTCAAGACTTTCACTGCTAAAGTTGGCAATTATATAACAAAATACCCACAATCAAAGTCTCACTCATTGTACCCAAAGATACAGGAGAATATAAAATCAGCATCGCTACGAATAGCCATCGAATGTGATACCACATGGGATGGCGAAACACATATTAATTTCTGATTATATGGTAGATCATATTTCTATAGACGTAACAGACGCTAAACAAAATGCTGTTCCCAAAGAAAAGTTCCGAATCAACAAGTATAACTTCGGAACTCCGTTTGAAGATTTGGTACATGATGCTGTACCCTATTGCCATTTTCAAGTTCTACGCCCTAAAGATGATGAACAGCGAGAGAAAACCTTAGCGTATTTTAAAGAGCATGGGAAACTTTATGCTACATATGTAAACCGTCCAGAAATTCTTCTCTATGTAGGATGTACAGAAAGCGTCTATATCAAGTCCTGTGTTACAGAAGTGAAGCCTGAGGAGTTTAAATCGATTATGACTCAGGCAGCTCATTGGTTCAGGTTCTATGGGAATGAAGTTACTGAAGAATCTAAGATAGAGTGAATATGGCTGCAAAACTAATATCT
>JAEEGJ010014158.1_pt1 | contig 19040 bp, 15 predicted proteins | sample 8958761 | NCBI WGS metagenome assembly JAEEGJ01 (sample SAMN16246546, study PRJNA631951) | gut metagenome | biome: gut microbiome; feature: rumen; material: RS-attached | host: Bos | place: Iran: Karaj | collected 2018-10 | reverse complement strand
GTAGTAATATTTTTCAAAACCCATGCCTGTGCGGTCGTAAGATTCCTTAATTCCGTCCAGAGTCCACTTGTTCATTTTTTCCCAAAGCTCGCGGGTTTCTTTATCGCCCTGCTCCCATTTTACAAGCATTTCTTCTGCCATTTCCTGAGCTTCCGGGTGAGCAGTTTCTGGCTTGTCTTTTTCGCCTTTAAGGTAGCGGTCAAACTCAACGTAACACTGACCAACAAAATGGTCACCCTTCATTCCAAGACTTTCTGGAGTTTCGCCCTTTGCTTCGTGGAAAAGCTTATATGCAAGCATAGATTTACAAATATGGATTCCGCGGTTATTTACGATGATTGTACGGAAAACTTCTGCGCCCGCCATCTTAAGGATTCGGCTTACAGATTCACCAAGCGCATCGTTTCGCAAGTGACCAAGATGAAGCGGCTTGTTTGTATTTGGTGATGAATATTCAACCATTACTTTTCGGCCTTCAAACGGCTTTTTTCCCTGCTGATTAAAGTTGCCGTAATTTTCGCCCTGAGCTGCAATTGCCGCCAGAATTGGAGCCGCAGCCCCAGCCTTATCAAGCTTGATATTTACATAAGGACCAACTGCCAGCACCTGACCAATTCCAGCAGCCTTAGCTTTTTCTGCAGCCAGCTCTGCCACACCGGCCGCAATCTGAGGAGGAGCCATCCGTGCAGCTTTAGCAAAAATAAACATTGGGGAACCAAGGTCTCCCATTGCAGGGTCTGGAGCATTCTGAACTACAATTCTTTCCAGCAACCCGGCTTCCAATTCAATTCCCTTTTCGGCAAAAAAAGCCTCTGCTGCTGATTTTACAATCTCTTTAAACTCTGATTTTGCATCTGCCATAAATAGTCCTCTATATAAATGATATGTGAAAAATATTTTCTATATATATTGAAGTGAATAATACAAGATTTTGAAAGAATAAACAATATTTGTATAAATGTTGAAAAATACTGCCGCGACGAACTAATATTTGATTTCAAAACTGGAACTTACTTTCGCAATTCTGTCGTATGTCAAAAAGCCGTTAGTCTCGTCTTCTACATCGCTAAGCTGAGTATAAATTGCAGCACACAAGCCTTTTTTTACATAAGGTTTAATCTGTGTGTCATACAGCTCGTGAATTGCTTTTTCCAGCTCTGACTGGTCCTTAAAAAATCTGTAGCCGTAATTCTGCTTTTTATTAAAATAGTGATTCGGCTCCAGCTTGAATGAATAGCCGCCAAACTCAGAAATCACAATCGGCTTTTCTGATTTTTTGATTTTGATTTTCTTGAAATAAATATGGTCGCTTTCGACGTCTGATTTTTTCTGTTTGAACCAGCCGGATGTTGAATCAATTATTCTTGTTGAATCGAGCTCTTTTACAAAGTCGTACATTTCATCTGCACAGAACTGTCCCCACCCTTCGTTGAAAATTGTGTAGTAACAGATGCACGGAAAATTGTAAAGATGACTGATTGTATCGGCAACTGTCTGTTTGAAAATGCGGCGTGTTTCCGCGGACTGATGAAAATGCCTGTCGTCAAAAAGTTTGTTTTTTCCTGTTATAAAATTACTTGTTGCACCAAACACTGTTGGCAAAATTGTATCGTGAAAAAATGAATAATCTGAGTTGTTTACAAAATCCTGAAAAATAACCATTCCAAGCCGGTCGCAGGCCTCGTAAAATCCAGCGGGTTCTATTTTGATGTGTTTGCGCAGAGTGTTGAATCCAAGCTTTTTCATTGCGAGAATATCGTCTTCCCAACCGAGCTCCGAGTTTGGCAAAAAGATTCCCTGCGGCCAGTAGCCCTGATCAAGTACGCCGTTAAAAAAGTAAGGCTTACCGTTTAACAAAAGCCTCTGGTATCCGTCATCATCACAACCGATGCCGACTGTTCGAAGTGCAAAATAACTCTGTACTTTATCCTGCGAGCCTTGAATACTTATGTCGTATAATTCCGGTGATTCTGGCGACCAGAGCTTTGGATTCTGTATTTTTATATAGAAGGATTTTTCACCTAGATTAAATGTCTGCACCTTCTCATCTGAACGAGACTTTATCTGTACCGCATACTCATCGTCATCACCGTCAATTTCAAGCGCAATGCCTTCCAAGTCCGGCGTGATTTTAATTCCGCGGATATATTTTTCCGGTACACTTTCCAGCCAAACTGTCTGCCAGATTCCCGAAACAGGAGTGTACCACATTCCACCGCGATTTTTTTTCTGCTTACCATACGGGAACTTGTGATCGAGATGATCGATTATATCAACTCGCAGTTCGTGCTGCGTGGCAGTTCCGTGAGTCCTGTCATCTGCAAAAAAATCTGTGATGTCAAAGCTGAACGGAGTGTATCCACCCTTGTGAGTTCCAACTAACTTTTCGTCAATATAAACTGTAGCAATCTGGTCTACCGCACCAAAATTGAGCAGAACGCGGTCTTTTATAAAATCTGCGGGGAGAGAAAAAGTTGTATAGTAGGAAAACTCGTCTTCCCGCACCGGAAACGGCACCACAACTCCGCAATCCCACTTACCGTTTAAATTAAAAAACGAATCTCTCTTAAACTGCGGGCGCGGATACTTTGCAAATGGAACATTTTCCGAACCGCACTCACCTGTAACGCCCGCTGTATCATCATCAATTTTTAATTTGTTGAACTTTTCTTTTTCAGACACGAAACACCCCAAACTGCAAGGAAAATAAACAGCCCCGCAATAAATGCCGCAAGATAAATATTGTGATTAGGAATAAAAGATTCAGTTCCATCACCGTTGGCAATTTTTTCTGCATTCTTCAAAACGGCCGCACCAATCGCAGGACCTATAACACCAGGAATTAAAACCTGTGCAATAATCCTTACACCCTGGAACATACCGGTTTTATTCTGTGGTGTATTATCTCTTACCATTGCACCAAAAACAGCCATTCCAGAAAGGAAGCCCGAAAGCATTAAAAGTGAGCCGATAAAAACAAGGACAATGTTCGTAAAGAAATAAAGGAAAACATAACCGGCAAGCAGAGTAACAACAGCAGGAATTACCGATTTTTCAAAACCAAACTTATCGTAAACGCGGCCGTAAAAAAGCGTAACAAGTGCTGCGGCAATAATAGCCGGTGCCATAATCAAAACATAGTTTGAAAGCTTAAGGCTCTGCTCGTAATACAAAATCAGGTACGGCATAAAAATCTGAATTGAAATATTGAAAACCGCAAACGCAAGCAGAATTACATAAAGCATATAGTTCTGTTTGATTACGGAAGGCTTAAAGCTGTAAAAAATGTTCTTAAAGTAATGAGAGTTTTCTTCCTTAGCGTTCTGCAAAAGCTCGCGCGATTTTGAATCATCAATCAGGAAAACACCGAGTCCGCCGACAACAATTACAACTCCACCAATGATAAAGAAAATGCCTGTCCAGGATTCCGGTTTGTTCAAATCAAAAGACATAAAACTGCCGAAAACAACCAGAACAGAAATTAGCGGCATCATTGCATTTATTCCTTCTATTTTACCGCGGTTTGTTTCGTCACCCATATCGGTAAGCCAGGCATTAAAGCAGGCATCGTTTGCAGAAGAGCCGAAGAAGGTCATTACACAATCCATTATGATTACAAGATTACAGCCCAGAGTTGCGGCGGCTACTACACTGCCCGTGAACTTTGTAAGAACGTCCATTTTGATTAAACCAAAGCTCAGAATGGAAACACCCCAGAAGGCATATCCGGCACACAGGAAAACCTTTCTTCGGCCAACTTTATCGGAAAGCGCACCAATTATAAGCGTGGTTACGGCTGCGGTAATTGCACTTGCGGCTACCATTACGGAAATCTGGGCTGCGCTGGCGTGGAACATTTTGTAGATAAAGACATTGAAATACATATTTTCAATGACCCAGGCAATCTGGCCAATAAGGCTGAAAATTGTTAATGAAATATAGAACTTCTTTGATAGTTTTTCGCTCATAATAATATCATTTTACACCCAAATCAGAAAAATAACACATTATTATTTGAAAAAAAAATTTATGCCTTTACAATATGAACTAGGAATAATCATTTTTTTAAGGAGTTTTCTATGAACAAAAAACAACGCTTTTTCTTTGTGGTTCTTGTGCTTGCTTTCTTTTATAATTTTTCCGTAACAGCACAAAGTTACATAGTCGGGGGAATCCCAAACAAAGATGTTGAGGTTTACAATTACGAGGAACGAGGAAATGACAATAACCTTATCCAGGAAACTCCACTAAAATATGGAAGCACAGTTTCCCTTCTTAATGGAGAAGTAAAATATTTGCAGTTGAAAGAGGTGTCCTTCGGGAAGAAAATGGACAAATTTATGAGCACGCTTGATTTTGACACGTATACACATGTAACTGCAGTGAATTATGAGGGAAAAACCTATTTTATTGAACCAAGATATCTCACATTCTCAGAGCAAAATGCAGAGGGCATGGAAAATCCAATTGCCAAGTATACGGACAAAGGTGTTATATATAATGTATTTTTTACGCCTTGGCCTTTTTTGATTATTTTTGCAGCGATTCTACTTGCAATACTTACAAGCAAACGCCTTTTGGCAGTCGCTCCTATTTTTATTCTTACAGCCCTGGCACTGGAAGGAATTGGTGTATATTACTTGAGGGGTGATTTTCTCTGGTGGACTAACATAGGAAGAATGGGAGGACCTCTGCCTATGTTCGGAGGTCTGCTTCTCTTTTCCATTGGAACCATTCTGCAGGTAAAATGCGGTTTCAGATACAATTCCGCCATTGAAAAGCGCCTGGATACAAAAATCAAGCTTCCGCTTAAAGGCATGATTATATGCATTATTGTGGGAATCGTAATTGCCATCATCGGACTTTCGCTTGCAGGAACAGGTAAAGCACCTGAATACGTGGCTATGGCAGGCATTCTTTCAATTCCAGTCCTGGTGGCGCTGTCAATCCTCATATCTATGGGCTCCATCATAAAATCTGCCGGGGCACTAGCCTTACCTTATGCGCTTTTTATGGTTCTCTGGGCTTTGGGCTGCGTTATGGCCATTGGATTCTTTATAATTGCGATTGTTAAAGTAATTATTCCGTTCTTAATTACCTTTGGTGCAGCGTTACTGGCAATGACGATACTAACCCAAGGTCAATTATTGGGAGTTGGCGCACTTCCAAAAGTTTTCTACGACATGCGTGGGCACGCGCATAATAACGTAGGTAACCGTGATATAGCAAACAAAAAAATTAAATCTGAACAGGAAAACTAAGGCTGATAAAACGTGCTTTTTTGCTTGCCTTTTTTGCAATTTGGATTAAACTATCTTTAATCCCCGGATTTTTGGGGAACTTTATTTTATAAGAGGCAAATAATGAAGAAATTATTAACTTTATTGGGAGCACTTCTGGTGCTTTCTACTGCAGCTTTTGCGGCTGATCCGGCTTGCGGGCTTTGGAAGAGTATTGATGACAAAACTGGAGAAGTTACTGCTATCTGGCGCATTTACGAAGAAGGCGGAAAACTTTTTGGAACAATTGCAGCTACAACAAGTGACCCACAGGATGTTATTGCAAGTGCCTGCAAAGAATCTTACAAAAACTTTCCTGTTGCTGGTGCGGTAAACAAAATGAAAACTGTTGGAACTCCTTGGATTTTCAATATGGAAAAAGAATCTGAAGGATTCTGGATTAATGGAAACATCATTGACCCAAGCAACGGTAAAATGTACGGTTGTGTAATCAAATACCTTAATAAAGGCGAAAAGAACAAAAAATATACTGCAACCGAGCCGACACTCGCAATGGCTGGAACAGTTGGACCAATCCAGGTTTTCCAGTATTGGGTACCGGCTACAGAAGCAGATATCAAGGCAGCTCAGGAAAAGAATCCGCCGAAAAACAGATAGTTCTAGCGGCTCATCCTGAAAATCTCAAGCATGTCTTCTTCTCTAAGGAGACGTGCAGAACCTTTGGCTCCATTTACGCCGACAGCGCATTTGTGAGCCATAAGTTTTAAATCATCATCAGTTGCTTTTACACCAAGCTCGCGCAGGTTAGTAGGCATTTTTATTTCGCGGTAGAAGGCTTCCATTGCTTCTATTCCTTTAAGAGCAATTTCTTCATCAGAACCTTTATTTTCAACACCCATTACATTCAGCGCATATCTCTTGAATCTTGGCAGACAGTTTTTGTAAACATAGCGGGCCCAGCTTCCCCAGATTGCCGCAAGACCGGCACCGTGTGCAACATCATAAAGACCGCCCAGTTCGTGCTCCAGCTTGTGAGTCATCCAGTCGCCACCATCATTACCGCAGCCTGTAAGTCCGTTATGCGAAAGACTTCCCGCCCACATTACTTCGGCACGGGCATCGTAATTTTTAGGCTCTTTGGCAAGAATTAATGCATTTTCTTTTACAGTTCGCAAAAGGGCTTCGGCCATAGAATCGGTAATTTCCATATTTCCGCCGTTTGTAAAATAACGCTCCATTGTATGCATCATAATATCTGTACAACCGCACGCAGTCTGATAATCAGGCAAAGTCATAGTCAGTTCAGGATTAAGGATTGCAAACTTAGGACGACCAAAATCACTTGAATAACCACGCTTAACAAGTCCTTCTTCCTTTGTAATAACTGATGAATCACTCATTTCGCTGCCGGTTGCCGCAAGAGTCAGAATTACACCAAGAGGCATACTGTCTTTTGCCGTGCGTTTGTAATCATAAAAATCCCAGACATCGCCTTCGTTTTTCAAGCCATAACCAATTGCTTTTGCAGAATCAATTGCACTACCACCGCCAACAGCAAGCAGGAAATCAACGCCTTCTTTTTTGCAAAGTTCAATTCCTTCGTAAACAAGACTTAGATGAGGATTAGGCACAGCACCGCCCAGCATAACATATTTGATTCCAGCCGCATCCAGCTTGTCCGTCACCCGCTTCATCAGCCCCGAACGGATTACACTTCCACCACCATAATGAATCAGAACCTTTTTTCCGCCAAACTCCTGAATAAGTTCCGCAACCTTCTCTTCCGTGTTTTTCCCAAACACAACCTTTGTCGGTGTAAAATACTTAAAATCAAACATAATTCTGCCCTCTTTTTTTTGGATTATAATTCTATCGTAGAGGCAAAAAACGCAGTTTGCAAGATAATAAATAGTTATTAATTGTATGTTTCGAGTTAATTATTAGAAGAATGTTAATAATTCTTGATGAATAAAAAAAACTTCAGAAAATCATTCTCCACAGAAAAATGATATTGAATTATCTGTTAATTATACCATAAAAGATAAGATTTTGAAATATTTTTATTTTCTTCGTCTACCTAAGCTCTATTTCATCAATTTGTAAATCATACTCCCATACCTGTATCAATTAATACAACAGTGAAAAGGAGTTCACATCTCCACATAGATAGATCTGGGACGGTCAGCCCGTAAAAAAAGTGTTATTCATTTTCTCCAATGATTTTCCAACAACCGCTAAAACCACTTCCTTCGTAAACTACCTTATCTTTCATATTTGCAAGATGCCGTTCTATTGTTTTCTTGTTTTTATCGGCTTTTTTTGCAATTTCTTCGCGAGTGATTTTATTGTTTTCTTTTATGCAATTCAAAATAAATGTATCCAAATCTTTTTGAGCGACATCTTGAGCGACATCTTGAGCGACATCTTGAGCGACATTAAATCCGTCTACTTTGAGTTCTCGCGCAAGTTTTCTGTAAGAATCACTCGCTGTACAATCAACCGCAAGACCACCGCTGTTAATCTCTGGAACAGGAGCATTAGCATTCAATTCATCACAGATTCTTTTTATTTTACTGTAACCACGCCCCCAGCTTTCTACATATCCGCATCTAAAAAAGATGTTTGCTAGATTAGGATTTCTTGGAACAGAACGATGGAACTTATAGAGTGATGTTACAGGAATAGCTTCTGGCATTTCACCATAGTTCCAGATATTTATTCTGTCGCGAAAGACCTGTATCTGAATCGGTGTAGGCTGAATATAATCTTTATGTATTACTGCATTTAAAAGCAGTTCTCGGAAAGCTTCTGGTGGAAAAAAATATGTTTCTCGTCTTGTAATACCTTCGTAGCTTATAAGAGCCTTCATGTACTTTACATAAATGATTTCCATTGCTTTTTCAACTTGTTCCAGAAGTGAACCATGTATTTCATCCTGATAAAGAATGTCTGCTTCGTTTTCAAAATAAGCAATCTTTATATAAGCATTTGTAAACCATTTCTCAGGGTCTGGATGAAAAGCAAGTACGGCAGCTCTTGATAAATATTCATTTTCATAGCAATGTAAATTATGAAGCAAATCATCTCGACTTACTGCTAAATCTTCTTCTGTAAGTCTATGTCTTTGCAAAGCCTTTTTCTTGAAAATCTTAAAAGCTGTTTCGTCAAGTTCATCGACTGTTACATGAGGAACAGGTACACTATCCCATGTTCTTCCCTGAACAGAAAGAATCATTTTATCCAGCTCATAACCTGTAACTTCCTGTGTAGTAGAGCCTGTTCGTTTATAATATTTCCCATGATAACTAACAGGAAATGGGTATTTTTCAACTATAATCTGAAAGTATTTTTTATCTCCATCAGAAAGTAAAATAACTTCACAGATTAATCCCATCGTGTTTAGGATTTTGTTTGGTATATCTTCTGAAAGTTTATGTGCATCTGTAACACCAAGGACTTCACCATCATCTCTTACACCTATATACAAAACACCACCGTAGGTATTAGAAAATGCGCAAACCCATTTTAGATATTCATCACGCCATGACTGTTTAAATTCAATATCTTGTTTTTCGTCTTTCAAAAGTTTCATTTTATTAAATCCCCGTAAATCAAAATAATTATATCATAGGTTTATATATTATTCATTGCTGATAATCATAACTGTTATATTTTGTTTTTAATTTCTTCCAACTCCCCTCGCATCCCTTCAAACTCATCCTCATCAACACAAAACCTCTCCATATCAACATGCCCATCCACAAAAACCACCCCTTCCGCTTCAAGCTTTTCCTGCTGTACGCCAGCCCCACCAAACGCAAAGCTCCCGGAACAGAAACCTTCTGCATTCACCACTCTATGGCAGGGAATCACTCCAGGTTCCGGATTCTTATGCAGCGCATTCCCTACATATCGCCGCAGGTTTTTGTTTCCGGCAAGGGCAGCAATCTGAGAATAAGTTGCAACCTTTCCGCGGGGAATAAGCCGGACTGCTGAATAGATTTTTTGGGCAATTGGAGAAATTGCAGAATAAGATTCTGTCGAACAATTTGTCGTAGAAGAAATCATAAAATAATTATACCACGTATATTTTCTTACAACAAACTTTGATTTTTATACAAGTAAATCAGTCATACTGTAATAGAATTTAGACAATACAAGTAAACACTGAAAGAAATATACAAGTTCGTCAAGGCACGCTTCGCTTAAAGCCTTGACAAACTTGTTTAATAGCTTTCCCCAAGGAGGATAAAGCATATTATGAACGAAACATTAAAAGTCTTAGAAACAAGAAGAAGCTGCAGAAACTTTAAGCCGGATATGATTAAGGATGACGAACTCAAAGCCATCATCAGAGCGGGAACCTTTGCGGCAACCGGTATGGGAAAACAGAGCCCGATCATCATAGCCGTAACAGATAAAAACCTCCGTAATGAAATCAGCGAAGAAAACAGAAAGATTGGCGGCTGGGGCGAAGGATTTGATCCGTTCTATGGTGCGCCTGTAATTCTTATTGTTCTTGCAAAAAAAGAAGTTGGAACTTATCTTTACGACGGTTCACTCGTTCTCGGTAACCTTATGAATGCTGCCGAAAGTCTTGGTGTTGCAAGCATCTGGATTCACCGCGCAAAGGAAGAGTTTGAGTCTGATTTTGGAAAGGCTCTTCTTAAAAAGCTTGGAATCAGCGGAGAATATGAAGGAATTGGTCACTGCGCACTCGGTTATGCAGCAGAAGCTCCAAAGGCTCCGGCTCCACGAAAACCAGATTACGTATATTATATCTAAAAAAAAATTTAAAAAAAAACGGAGAACTTTTATGAGGCTTGGAACATCCTCTCCACTCAATCACAAAGACCCACAGGAATGGGCAGATAATCAGGTAAAGCTTGGTTGTGCCACTGTTGTATTTCCTCTTTCCAGCAAGGACCCGGAGCAGAAAATCATAGCCTATAAGGAAGCTGCAGAAAAGGCCGGGCTCACAATTGCAGAAGTTGGAATCTGGCGCAATGCACTTTCTACAAATCCACAGGAACGCGAAGCAAACATGGATTATTGCGTTAATCAGCTGAGACTTGCCGATTTTCTTAATGCCAGATGTGCCGTAAATGTTGCCGGCGCCTTTGGTCCGCGCTGGGATGGCGGTTACAAGGCTAATTTTTCAGATGATGCCTGGAAAAAAACAGTTTCCATGGTTCAGGAAATTATTGACCGTGCGAATGTTAAAAACACTTATTTTACTCTTGAACCAATGCCATGGATGTTCCCGACAAGTCCTCAGGAATACCTCAAACTGCTCGCGGCTGTAGACAGAGACCGTTTTGCAGTTCACCTGGACATAATCAACATGACAAACTCTGTTTACCGTTACTTTTATGCAGATGAGTTTATTGATGAATGTGCAGAACTTTTTGGTAAACGCATACGCAGCTGTCACATAAAGGATGTTCATCTAAGCGACAGCTACACACTCCGTCTTGAAGAATGTGGCCCAGGCGACGGTGAATACCCACTCCGCCATTATGCAGAGAAAATGAACAAAATCGACTCTGATATGCCAATTATTCTTGAACATTTGAACACCGATGAACAATACATTAAATACCTGAAATATCTCAAGGAGAACCTGAATGGCTTATACAAGACTCTCTGATGCAAACGAAATCACCGAACGATACATGGATTCAATTCTCATAGAAGAGCGTTTGATAGATTCTGTCAAAGCAGATCTTAAAACTACAATTTTGGGGCAAAGCTTTGATACTCCTGTTATAACACCCGCCTTTTCCCACTTAAAAAACTTTAACGGCCGCGAGCTTACCGGTCTTGAAGAGTATTCAATTGCCGCAAAGGAATGCAATGCCCTTAATTTCTGCGGTATGATGGAAAACGACCAGTTTCAGAAAATCATAAACACAGGCGCAAAAACAATAAGGATTGTAAAGCCGTATGCTGATAACGCAAAGGTTCGCGACCAGTTTAAGTTTGCAGAAGATGCAGGTGCGTTTGGAATCGGCATGGATATTGACCACATTTTCGGTACAAGTGGTTATGATATAGTTGTTGGCGAAGAAATGGCGGCCCAAACTACCGATATGCTGCACTCTTACATTGAGTCTACTAAGCTGCCCTTTGTGGTTAAAGGTGTATTAAGCGTTGAGGATGCGGTGAAATGTGCGGATATAGGTGCAAAAGCCATCATCGTAAGTCATCATCACGGGCGACTTCCTTATGCAGTTCCTCCTATGATGATTTTGCCGGATATAAAAAAAGCTCTTGCCGGTAAAAATGTTGAAATCATGCTTGATTGCGGAATTGCCACCGGTGCCGATGTATATAAGGCTCTTGCACTTGGAGCAAATGCGGTTGCAGTTGGACGTTCAATGCTGCCTCATCTTGAAAAAGACGGAGTTACTGGTGTTAAAAACTTCTTTGAAAGCCTTGGAAACGAACTTCGCTTTATTATGAGTTCAACAGGCTTTGCAAAAGTTTCTGATATTGATGATTCAGCTATAAGATTTTGTTATTTTTAATAGAAACACGCAAAAACGTAAAAAAATACTTTACAATCTTTTTTTAAAGTGCTATATTCAGTGTATGTTAAGAACTTTAGGCTCACTTAAGAGCCGCACTTTTGTCTTTACATTCTTTTTCGCCTAAGGGCGAACTTCTCTAATCTTTTTTGTGCAATGAGCACCAGCGGCCGTGCACGGTAACCAATCTTTATATACAATCAAAACAAAATAAAACAAACGGTGGGCAAATTGTTTGCAATCACCACAAAAGAGGATTATATGAACATGAAATATTATCAGAAACAATATGAATGTATGCCGCTGGATGAACTTAAAAAACTCCAGGGCGAAAGGCTGGCAAAAAACTTCCGTCATGTATACGAAAACGTTGAATATTACAGAAAACGCTGTCAGGAAGCTGGTGTAACTCCAGATGATGTAAAAGGTCTTGAAGATTTAGACAAAATCCCTTTCACCTGTAAAGATGATTTGCGCCAAACCTACCCTTACGGACTTTTCGCAGTTCCAATGAGTCAGGTTGTACGAATCCATGCTTCTTCTGGAACAACAGGTAAGCAGATTGTTGTAGGCTACACAAAAGAAGACCTGGATATTTGGGATGATTGTACAGCACGTCAGCTTGTTGCAATTGGTGCAGATGAAAACGACATTGTTCAGGGTGCTTACGGTTACGGTCTTTTCACAGGAGGCTTCGGACTCCATGGTGGTGCTACAAAGCTCGGCTGCGAAGTAATTCCTATTTCCAGCGGAAACACACAGCGCCAGATTACCTTCATGCAGGACTTAAAATCAACAATTCTCTGCTGTACCCCATCCTATGCTGCCTACCTTGGCGAAACTTTGCACGACATGGGCCTGTCCCCTGCCGACATTCATCTTAAAGCCGGAATCTTTGGTGCAGAGCCTTGGACAGAAGAAATGCGCCGCGACATTGAAAAATCACTTGGAATTAAAGCTTACGATATTTACGGACTTACAGAAGTTATGGGACCAGGCGTTGCTTATGAATGCCAGGAACAGAAGGGTATGCACGTAAACGAAGACCACTTCATCATCGAAACAATTGATCCAGAAACCGGCAAACGTCTCCCAGATGGAGAAAAAGGCGAGCTTGTTTTCACAGCAATTACAAAGCAGGCCTTCCCGCTTATGAGATTCCGCACAAAGGATATTGGTGTTTTGAATCGTGCACCTTGTAGCTGCGGCCGAACATTTGTTAGAATGAGTAAACCAATGGGCCGTACAGATGATATGCTTATTATCCGTGGTGTAAACGTATTCCCAAGCCAGATAGAAGGAGTGCTTCTCCAGAATGGTTATCCTCCAAACTATCAGATTCTTGTTGGCCGCGTAAACAACACAGATACTTTCGAAATCAAGGTAGAAATGGTACCAGAAAAGTTCAGCGATGTTATTTCGGAAGTAAGCAAGCAGGAAAAAGCTCTGGAGTCTGCTCTTCTTAGCGTTCTTCAGATTAAGGCAAAGGTTACTCTTGTTGCACCAAAGAGTATTGCACGCTCAGAAGGAAAGGCAAAGAGAGTTATTGATACTAGAAAGTTGCATGATTAGTGCAAATGACAAGATACCACACAGGAGATTTTCGATATGACTATTAAACAGATTTCAATTTTTATAGAAAACAGAAAACATGCTTTGTCGGAGCTTACAGATGTTCTGGCAAAAAATAACATCAATATGAAGGCTATTTCGCTTGCAGATACAAGTGATTTTGGTATTGCAAGAATTATTGTTGATAATCCGGAAGAAGTTGCCAAAATGCTCGAAGATAATGAGTATCTGGTAAAAATCACTTCGGTTATTGCAATCGAAATCCCGGATGAATCAGGAAGCCTCAGCCGCATTCTCAAGCTTCTTGCCGAAAACAACCGCAACGTAGAATATATGTACGGCTTTACCGGCCGCAAAACAAGCCTCGCCTGCATGATTATCCGCTGTACAGATATTCCAGAAACCGAGCGAGTTTTGGAAAAATCTGGTATTCGTATGATGAGCCAGCAGGAGATAGAGCAGCTTTAGAAAAATACAAAAGTATTTTCCTGAAGATACGCAAGAATACGGGGTATTATTATGACTGATTTAGAAAAAGCACGCGAGTTTTTTGGCAAAGACACATACGCAACCGTAACCAGTGGCATTCAGATTGATGAAGTTGGCGAACATTACTCAAAATGTTCAATGAAGCTTACAGACATTCACCGTAATGCTTATGGCGGCGTAATGGGTGGTGCCATTTTTACACTCGCTGACTTTACCTTTGCTGTTGCATCCAATTTTAATGCCCCGCAAACTGTCTCTGTTACCAGCCAGATTAATTTTGTGGGCATGGCAAAAGGCACACAGCTTATTTCCGAAGCCCATTTAATTAAAGACGGCCGCACAACCTGTTTTTACGACATTTCTATAAATGATGAACTTGGCACAAAAGTTGCTTATGTCACTTTTACAGGAATGAAGCTTACAAAATAAAAATTGCTTTCTCACAAATCTATGGTATAATTAACGAAATAAGAGGGGAACTATAGATTATATGAGAAAATTTAGTTTCGACAAAATTTCGAAAATTCTCCTCATAGAAAGCAATAAAGAAGATGCTGATACCCTATTTAATATAGTTTCTTCTGATTTTGAAGTTATCAGCACCTACGACGGCACAGATGCCCTGGCAATTCTGCTTAATGGTCAGAATACATTTTCTACCATCATAGTCGATATAAAGAACGCACTGTCTATTTTAAGAACAATCAGAAAAAATCCAATTTTAAAAAGCATCCCTGTTATAATCAGCACAGAATCTGCAAATCCAGATGTTGAAGATGAGCTTTTAGACCTTGAAGTTATATATTTTTTGCGAAAACCTTACAATCCAACCCGTGTTATCAACCGAATAAAAAATACAGTCCAGCTTTTTGAAGCCCATAAAGCAATTATTGAGTTGGAACGCGATGAGCTTACAGGCCTTTACACCCGTCAGGCATTTTTACACAAGGCCGAAGAAATCAGAAACTCTAATCCAACAAAAAACTTCTGTATTATCGCGTTTGATTTTGATAATTTTAAGTCCACAAACACACTTTACGGCGAAAAAAAATGCAATGAGTTTTTGTCCTACACGGCTAAAAAACTTATGGAAAAGGTTCCTTACGGAATCTGTGGCCGTTTTGGCGGAGACCAGTACATTCTGTTTTTTACTTACAGGGAAAAAGTTGATCTTGAGCTCCTTAAAAGGATTCAAAACTCCATTCTTGATTCAGCTCCAATCCCGCATCAAATAGTAAAAATAGGTATTTATGCACCAATCGACCCGGAAACCTCAATGGTTATCTGCTGCGACCGTGCTTTTTTTGCAATCCGTGGCATAAAGGGCATTTATGGCAAAGACATCGCTTTTTTTGAAAATACCCTGCTCCAACAGCTTCTTGACGAACAGCGCCTTATAGAAACTATGGAGCAGGGACTCCTCAACAAAGAGTTCCATGTTTTCTATCAGCCTAAACACGAAGCAATCAGCGGTAAAATTGCAGGAGCCGAAGCCCTTGTACGCTGGAAACATCCTGAATACGGCTTTTTGTCTCCAAAGCAGTTTATTCCACTCTTTGAACGTAACGGCTTTATTTCCAAGCTGGATAATTATATTCTGGAACAGGTTTGTAAAGATATAAAACGATGGGAAGAAAACGGTTTTCCTGTAGTACCGGTTTCGGTTAATATTTCCCGCCACGATCTTCTTGAACCAGGCTGTCTGGAACTCCAGTTTGAAATAATTGATAAATATCAGATAGATCACGATTATCTCCACATGGAGCTTACGGAATCCCTATACTCCGAAAATACAGATTTAATTATTTCAAAAGTTAAACAGGTTCAGGACAGAGGCTTCCTCATAGAAATGGATGACTTTGGTTCAGGTTATTCATCTTTAGGTATGCTTTCACGCTTCCCTCTTGATATTCTTAAGCTGGATATAAGCTTTGTTCAAAACATAAAAGACAACCATATTGTAATAGAAAACATTATCAAAATGGCACACAATATGGGGCTGCTCACCGTTGCCGAAGGTGCTGAATCTAACGAACAGTTTAGAACACTACGTAGTCTTGGCTGCGATTTTATTCAGGGCTACTATTTTTCAAAACCACTGCCATCAGACCATTATGAAGATTATATTAACAGTTCAACAGTTTTGACAACACAAAGCAACGCACCACAAAAAAGCCAGATGTCAAAGGCAATCTCTCTTAGTGAATCTATGCTTATTGCAGCAAATGAAGTTGCAGAATCACTTCCGGGTGGATTTTTCTCCTGCCATGCAGACGGTAATTATGAAATAATAGCCTTTAACACAGAGATTGTTTCCATTTACGAATGTGAATCTGTAGATGCGTTCAGAAAGTTCACTGATAATAAGTTTTTAAATCTTATTTACAAAGAAGATTTAGACAAGGTCATTGAAGAAATAAAAGAAAAAATTACACCAGAAAAAGATGTTGCCACTATAGACTTTAGAATCATAACCAAAAAGGGCAATATAAGAGATGTCCGCACCTTTGGACGCTACATTCACGCAGAACGTTACGGTAATATTTTCTACGTTTTTATGAATGATATTACAGAAGACAACAGACGAAGAGAGGAAGAAGAAAACGAAAAACTTAAACAGATAGAACTGGAAACAAGTGTTGATATTGAAAAGGCTGCAAACAAAGCTAAAAATATTTTTATGTATAATGTTGCAAAGGATATTCTTTCTCCAATGCAGTCTATAATTAAATGTACAAAAGAGATTCAGCAGAATACTACAGACACAGAATTAATAAAGAAAAATCTTTTAAAGGCCCAGCTTTCTGAAGAATATATACTTTCCTTCCTGAACAATATTGTTGAACTTTATAAGCTTGAAAACGGAGAAACAGAGCTTACAGAAACTCCTACCGACATTACAAATGCAACCCAGAATATTTATAATCTGATTAAAGACGCTGCTGAGCTTAAAAACATTACCGTCGAATATTCTTCTGAAATATCCTACCCTTACATCTACCAGGATATTTTCCATACCACAAATGTTGTTTTGAATATCATTATGAACGCCATTAAATATACACCGGCTGGCGGAACAATAAAATATTCTCTAAAGCAGCTTCCTGGTGATAATGATAATACCTGTAAAATTGATTTTTACTGCGAAGATAACGGTATTGGTATTTCAAAGGATTTCCTGCCCTTTATTTACGAAAACTTTACCCGCGAGGATAATCAGATAAACAAAGAATCTCCAAGCTCTGGACTGGGCTTAAATATTGCCAAAAAACTTTTGATTCTTATGCACGGCACAATCGATATTACCAGCGAACAGGGCAAAGGTACAAAGGTCCACACTTCACAACCTCACCGTTTCTGCAAAAAAGAAGATATTACAAAAGACAACACCCTGATGTCTAACATTTAATTATGTCATTCTCGTGCTTTTATGGTGTCATTATCGAGTTTTCACTATGTCATTCTCGTGCTCGACACGAGAATCTCACAGGGCATAAAAAAAACCGGAAAAGTGCTTATTAGGCAGGCTTTTCCGGTAATTTACGTATTAATCTTACAAAACTAAATTAGTCTTCCTGATATTTTGATTTGTCGTTATACAAAACTCTGTCTGTATCTTTGTTGATAGCGTTATCCCAACCCCATTTTTCACTTCCATAAAGACTAATACCTTCCCAATCACCCCAGTCAGGATCTACAGGCTGTTCATTAGCTTCCATGTCACCACCATGTGCATCATCTTTCCAGGAAGTAAGAATTGAAGAAGCGCCAAGCTTTAAAGTACCTTTCTCATCTGTATTAATAGAACTTCCGGCAGTAAATTTAACAATTACATCATGGGTTGCATCTCCAATAATTAAAGTACCATCGGAAACAGTAAACCAATCATCTACAAAATAATAAGGCAATTCCGTAACGTTCCACTTAACAGTCTTTGCATTCTCAATATAAGAACCGTCCTTCAATATAATTGCCTGATATACATTCTTAATGTTTTCATCATTTGGATTATGGAAAATGTTAGATGTATCTACAGTGTAATTCTTTGGACATGTCAGAGGCCAGTCATTGTTATAGAATACATTATTACTAACAATTGATTCATTTCCAGCTTCTCCAATAGTTAACGCGCCACTATGGTCAGTAGATTTATTGTCAGTAAATGTACAGGAAGAAACTGTAGCCTTCTTAAACAAGCCTAAAGCATACAAAGTTGAATAACGGAAATTAGCATACGTAAAAGTAGATCCCTGAGCACCTGAAATCTCAACGCCTTTCCAGTCACCTTTAGCAGCTTTTGTAGCACTGCCAGCAAACTCTGAAATTGTAATTCCTACAGAATGATCAAGATAAGAAGTGAAAGTAATAGGTAAAGATTCTGTACCAATAGCAGTAATAGTTCCTTCTCCAGTTGTATTAATTGACCCTTCTTTTCCAAGTTTTACAACTGTACCAGCAGGAATAATAAGAGACTTATTTACTGTAAGCCAACTGTCTACATAATAAGTATACAATGGATTCCAAGTTGTGTTCTCTTCAATATAACCATGAACTCGTTCTATGTTACTTACTGTTACTTTAAAATAATCAGACCAGCTTTCAGCTTTCTTGCCAGTTGCTGCATTAGTGTTGGTTACTTTACACCAATAATATGATACTTCGCCGTCTTTTGCAGGAGCAGCAGGAGCTGTAAAAATGTATGCAGCTAATTTTGCAGCAGCACCATCAATTGCTACGGCGGCATCACGGCTGCTTGTAGTTCCCTTGTACCACTGATATGTTAAAATACCATTATCAGATCTTTCTCCTTTAACTGTTATAGTATACACTTGACCATAACGGGCAATAAAAGAACTCTCATCTTCTGTTGTAACACTAGGATACTCTGGTTCTGGTGTTTCTTCTTCAATTTTTCCAGCTAATTTGCTTAACAACTGTGCACAACCTGTCATAGCAAACACAACAAACAAAAGTGCCAAAACACTAACCGTTTTTTTAATAAGTTTCATATTAACCTCCGTAGTTATATGATGCGGGCTTTTCTTAAAAGAAAACTTATTTCGCCCTTTATAAGAAGAATGTTACTTTAAGTATAAATCGAAATATATCATTTGAAAAGTTTTTTTTTCGGACTGTGATTACGTCACTTCATGCAGCCATTTGCCACTTACAATTCGGATGGCGCCTATAATGGCTTTTACAAAAGATT
>JAEEGJ010014154.1_pt1 | contig 19048 bp, 9 predicted proteins | sample 8958761 | NCBI WGS metagenome assembly JAEEGJ01 (sample SAMN16246546, study PRJNA631951) | gut metagenome | biome: gut microbiome; feature: rumen; material: RS-attached | host: Bos | place: Iran: Karaj | collected 2018-10 | reverse complement strand
CCGCCGGAACATCCACTTTCTTAAAGACTATATTTTGGAAAGGGGCCGCCGCCTTTGCCCATATATGGGAGACGTTGGGGGCCGTGCCGCTCACACAATCAAGAGTGATATCACGGATTGAACATGACTTGGAGCGCATATGATGGATGCGCAGCAGTTCCTGGGCCTCCACCTTGATATCCCGTAGCAGAATGTTGTCTATATCCGGGCCGCGTTCGCCCTTTGAATAGGCGCCCACGATATTGAACGCGACGTTGGTGTCGGAAATGGAGATTCCGGACAGGACAGCATCGTGGATATGCCCTTCTCCCACTCCTATGCGTATGGCATTACAACTGGAGGAAAGAATACAGTTTTCCACCCTCACCTGTGCACAGTCCTGTGGCTTTTCAAGGAGATGGGCTCCCGATGCCCTGAGGGTGATACAGTCGTCTGATGTGTCTATGGTGCAGTTTGAGACCATTACGTCCTGGCAGCGGTCAATGTCAATCCCGTCACCGTTGAATGTGTGATAGTCCTTCCTGCGGGTATGGACATAGCACCCGGAAATAATAACCTTATTGCAATTCAGGAGGAAACAACTCCAATAGGGAGAATCGGCCAGTTCAATATCCTTAATTGTAATTTCACTACTGTCCACGAACCAGACCATCTGGGACGGACGCGCGGGAATAAGCGATTTATTGGAATATGGTGCACCATTGGAATCCAGCAGAAACGCATCCGAATTGCCGTCAATCCGACCCTTTCCACTGAGGGTCACATTGCTTACTCCAACTCCAAGGATGAGATGGCCTCCGCTGATGTAATCTCCCCAGCCTATCTCGGCCTCGTTCTGGGGGCAGCAGTCGGCCGCGCAATAATCCTTTATGTCCGGGCTGCCTTTGATTACAGCGCCCTCATCAAGATGGAACTCAACATTGCTCCTGAGCCAGATAGAGCCGCAGAGGTACGTCCCCTTGGGCACAGTCACTAAGCCGCCGCCTTTTGCGGCAACATGTTCAATCGCTTCCTGTACGGCCTTGGTATCAAGCGTGGCGCCATTTCCCGTGGCGCCGAAATCCTTCACGGATACCGTACAGGGTTCCGCAGACTGTGCGGGTGTCTGGGCGTTTGTTTTAACCTTCCCATTTCCGGAACAGGTCATCATTACAACAATCAGTAACAGGTACATTATTGTCTTCATTCTACTGAACTCTTATAATCCTTATTGCATTCAGGACAGGAATGCCTTTTGACTTGATAAAACCTATGTCAAGGCCGCTTCCGTTCTCAACTTCCACGGGGAAACGCTGCACGACGGCCGTATTATATCCATATTCCCGGGCGATATTGACTTCACTCAGAACGGTGGTGCCGTTTATGGAAACGGAGAAAACACGCTCCGCTTCACCGGAAGACAGAGTCTCGTTACCAATATCATACAGCATAGGCTTTCCCCGGAAGGGCCCTGTAAGGTCTGCAAAATACAGGTAGACGAAGTATCTCCCGTCCGGGATATCAGCCCTGAAGGCATCCAGGCCGGCCCTTTGAGTTTGGAAGAGAGGATCCAGGTCTGTGCCGATGATATCGGCCTCAAAGGCAGGACGTGGGCCTCCGCTGTTCTGCTGATACATACGCTCTCCCCCAATATAGCCCCAAGATTCGGGACGATATTCCTGTTCGGGAATCCATATCTGACCACCAGACCTGTCTTCAAAATATCGGCGCGTACCCATCAGAACGCTTATCTCCCTGAATTGGGACATGTCCTGGGGGATCATACGGAAATCTATTCTCAGGAGGTCTGCCGATCCATCTGACCCTTGTGCTTCCAGGACGTTTTCTCCGTCAATGAACGGCACGTCGAATAAGGCCGATCCTTCTTTGACAGTCTTTGTGCCAAGAGATTGTCCATTAAGGGATAATTCCACTTCTTGGGCCGATGCAAAGACCTCTACTGGCTTTATGCATTTCCCGTCCTCCTCCTGCCCGCCACGAATCTTCCAATCCGAACCACCAATCCGAATGAACGGGCTACGGCCAAACAGTGCTTTGTACAGCCAATAACTGTCTTTAGGCGTCCTGTCAGAGGTGGTTATTCCTTTGCAATTGAAATGAGGAACGGCAAAGCCCCTGGCCTCCGAATGGAAATCGTTCAAATTCCAGACAGCCCCGCCTGAGAGATACTCCTTCTCAAGGATAACCGGGATATAGCTCTTGTGGTACAGGAGGGCATAATCACAGGTATAATCCTGACACTCGGGCTCAAAACTATGGAGGCGGGAGTCTGCATCGGCACCGTATTCAGAAACAATGAGCGCCTTCCCTGGGAATGTATCGTGTATCTTATCCAAGGCAGAGCCCAGTTTGTCGAATGAGCTGTAATACCAGCCGTGGTAGAGGTTGAATCCCAGTATATCAGGGATTTTCCCAAGCCCGCTTTCCTTGTATTTCTTCCTGTCTCCGTCACATGGAATCATCGTGGGCCTGGAAGGATCAGACTCACGCAGTGCGCTGTCAATAGCCCCGGCGCAATCCGTCACTTTTTGGTAGTACTCCTCCTTGGACATGTCACCATTTTGCCAGGGGGTATTGTCAAGAAGCACTTCGTTCATGTATGCCCAGGCAACCATGGAAGGGTGGTTATAATTCTGGTATACCATCTCCCTTGCCATATTTACACAGTTACTGGTGAAATCATCGGCCAGGCCGATGCGGTTCACAACCGGAATCTCTGTGCAGGTGAGGATCCCAAGGCGGTCACATTCGTCCGATATCAGTTCATCCTGCGGATAATGGGAAATCCTGAGGAAGTTGCCGCCCATATCCTTGAGAAGACGGATGTCACGGACGTGCATCTCATCCGGGAGCGCGTTGCCTTTTCCCAGATAATCCTGATGGCGGTTGGTTCCGATGAGTTTAATATGCCTTCCGTTCAGGAAGAAGCCCTTGTTAGGGTCAAATCTGAACGTACGGATGCCGAAAGTGTTTCTCCTTGAATCAATCACTCCGCCCTTCTTGTCCAGAAGACGGGTTACTACTGAATAGAGCCCGGGAGAATCAACATCCCAAAGCGTAGGATCAGGCACCGCCAAGGCCATCTTGACTACTTCACTTGCAGATGGCTTTTTTATACTCTTCCGGATAACGGCAACCTGTTTCCCTTCCGGATCAAACACCTGATGTTCCAGAACAAGTTTCTTCTCCGGGCGACAGATACTCAAGTGCGTCTCTATCTGAACAGAGGCCTGTTCTGAGGATACTTCAGGCGTGGTGATATAGACTCCGCTACTGGCGTAATGCTCAAGGCTGATATGATTCTCCGGGACAAAGACCAGCGAGACGTTGCGGTAAATGCCACCAAAGAAGGTGAAATCGGCCCCTAATGGCGGAATTCCCTCATTGTGGGAATTGTCCACCTTTATCCTGAAGCTGTTGTCCCCGGCGTGGATGCAATCGCTGACATCAAAGACAAATGCCGTATATCCGCCCTTGTGGTTCCCAGCGTGTGAGCCGTTTACATAAAGGTCCACAACCTGGTTGGCTCCTTCAAAGCGAACGAAAACCTTCTTTCCGTCAAGGGAATCATCAATACGGACTGTTCTCTCATACCATCCTGTACCCCTGTAGTAGCCAGGGACATCATCAACGGCATCCTCCGCATTCCACGTATGCGGAAAGGACACGGTCTCTTTGACCGCGTCACCTTCTTTCCAGAAGGTCCAGCCATCATTAATGCTTCTCTCATACCTTGGTGCAGCCGTTACAGACAGGCACACAAGATATGAAAGAAATGCAGAGACAATATGCAAACTCTTCATCATATATACAAAAAAGCAGCACGATTAAACGTACTGCTTACTGCTATTGAAGATGTATGTTCTCTATGCGACTATGCCTCGGTGTAGTTGTTCAACAGGAAAGACCATATCCCAATTCTTTCCCCAGACTATATTGCCATGTTCTATCGTGAATCTCTTGAAGTTCTTGGGCTCAATATAACGGTCATATTGGGGATGGGGATGCGCGAGAATAAAGGGAGCAAAGTCCACTGTCTTTGAAGTTCCATCGCTGAAATAGATACGAAGACTTACGTTCCCGGCATATTCTGCCCGGATAACGTAAAGTGTTTGGTTATTTCTGCTTTTCATTTAACTCTTTTTGTAATTTGAGTACAACGGACCTTTTTCTTTAACACAAAGAAGTTCATCCACTTCTCAACTATATTGCGATAATAGGCACGGATAAAATCTTCAGCCGCCTTGGCGTCTTTGTCGGACAGGAGTTCATATCCATGCTCAGGGCGACGTCTGATCTCTATCAACACCCCATTCATCATTATAAGCTCGAATACTGTTTGGCATCCATTCTTGATCACGTGAACATGAATTGGCTCATGCTCATTTGAGAAAAAGAAGAAGATAAAACCAAAGTATTCGTAAATCTTAGGCATAATGAAACATCCTACAATCGTTCTTTGCAAAGTTGCAAAGAAAAACCGAAATCTCCAAATGCAGTAAGCAGTATGTCAAAGAGCGTGTGGGGCGTTATGCCTTGTATTAATCGGCAAAATAGCAGTCCGTAGGATCATCACCTATGCCGACTATGTAGCCACCAAAATTGGATGAGGTAATGGTAACTAGAGAGCCTCCGCTGGTTTTGCTCTTGACGGCACCTCCAACATAGCACTTGGTTATGGTTCCGTCGCATGCCAGATATGGAGCGCTGTCCTCGGACTTATACCAGCCTGCAATGGATCCGGCCCTACCGGCATTGTAAGTGGAGTTTTCATCCTTGTAGGCGCTGGATTTCTCTCCAGCTTCAATTGTGCCATAGTTTGAGCAAGCCTGGAGAGTGCCATGATGAAGGGCTCCGACCACGCCTCCAGCCGCTGCCGCCCTTGTTTTCACTGCCAGCGCCAGTACATTACCCCTATTCACATTATTGCTATCATTGGAGCCGGATTCCTTGTAACCAATGATACCTCCTGCCATAGCCGCACCATTTTCATTATCGCTACAGGTGTTACAAGTCACAGCTCCGGTATTTTCACAGTCACTCACAACACAAGATGTATCATCCTCAATCCAGCCAGCTATGCCACCGGCATAATTGGACAGGACTGAGGAGCCGGTAAGGCTCTTTGATGTTACTGCGCCACTGTTGGTGCAGCCTGTGATTTCCTGGGCCTGATCCCATACATCACCTGCTATTCCGCCCACAACGGCGAATGCGTTGGTGGTTTTATTATAGCGGTAGCGTACTTGGTTCGTGTTTTCACAGTCGATGATCCTGCCTCCAACCATTTGACCCGCGATGCCGCCCATCACAGCCCTGTTGCTTATGACATACAGGTATCCGTTATTGGTGCAGGCATTGATTTCGGATCCGTCCTGCCCATCGCCGTCAGGCGCGGAAATTCGGCCGGCGATGCCCCCCAGGACATAAATCATCAGCGGAGTTGCCTCCTCCTGATAATACGCTTCAATATCGGCCTCATTTACACAATCCACGCAGTCATTGTCCTTATCGACATTATCTCCAAAGATACCGCCTGCGCGAATTCCTGCCCTGTTGGTTGTGCCTGTCATATCCAACCGGATAAGTCCATTGTTGGTACAGGATGAATAAAGTACCTGGGCATCACCGCGACCGGCAATTCCACCGACGGTAATGTGATCCTGGGCGGATTTGGTGCTTTCATTCGCAATGGTTATACCCCCTCCGTTTTCACAATCATCAAACTCGGAAGCTCCGGTTCCGACAACCTTTCCTGCCAGACCGCCAACGCGGATAGCGCCTGATTCAGAAGTAACTGATATCGCTCCTGTATTTTGACAGGAATCCAAAGTAATGGCATCTATAATACCGGCGACTCCGCCAAGGCAGAGTTCCGTTGTTGCCGCTCCGCTGTTGGAAACATCTCCAGAATTTGTACAGCTAGTAAGATTATTCCCTACTTCACCAATTATTCCTCCCAAATACACATATCCCTTGGAATTGGCGGAATTGGTAACGGTTCCCGTATTCTCACAATTACTGATACTGCATGTAGACATACCAAAGCCAACAATTCCGCCTATCTCTATGTAATGGCCTGAACTGGTCACCGGACAGTCATTTGAAACCAATCCGCTGTTGGTGCAGGATGTGACCGTTGCTTTACCACGTCCCACAATTCCGCCAACAAACATATCGTAAGAACTGGCGGAGCCAGATGTCAGTACCACGTCGCCGGCGTTGCTTGTAGTTACGACGGCGTTATTCTCTCCTGTTACACCGCCTATGCATGCGACATTGGTAATGGTTAAACCGGCGATGGAAATGTCGCCGGCAGCCAAATTGGCCGAGCCCGAGGTTATATCACCGGCATTCAAGCCTGTCAGACCGCCAAGATACAATTGTGAGCAGGACAACTCCGTCACTGTAACAGTACCGCTGTTGGTGGCATTGAAGCCTCCGGACTGATGGTGACCGGCCACACCGCCCACATAAAAGGTTTTTCCGGATTGCGTAGAAGTGTTTATGACAACGGCTCCACTGTTGGTAACACCGGTTATAGTGTCAATGCTTAGGCCGCTGGCTACTCTTCCTACAACACCTCCCACAGGTACACTCGCTTTTGTGGATGAACCCGTAAAAGAAACGGTTCCGGAGTTACTGCCACCTTGAATAGGACCGTTGGTATATCCGCAGATCCCTCCCAGAGCCATATATCCGCCGGTGGTTCCGGAGAATGTGATTGCGGCCGTATTTGTATTGTCAACAATTTCCCAATCACCCTTATTGTTACCGACAATACCACCGACAGAATAATACTTGCCACTGGCATCTACGCTATAAGAACCGCCAGCAATAATTGCCGTTGCGTTTGTACAGGATGTAACGCTGTGAAGCACACTTCCTGCGATTCCGCCAATACAAAGTTCTCCGGCAGCAGCGGCATCCCCGGTATACTCAATGGTTCCGCCGGTATTTGTGCAGGCCTCAATGAAAGCGCCTTCGTCGCAGCGGCCAACGATACCACCGATAAGAGATCCTGATGGAGCCCCGGCAGCAGCTACATTGATATTACCGGCATTGGAAAGACCAGAATATGTATCCGCCGTATTATTGATTCGGCCGATGACACCTCCCTGGCAGAGATAGGTTCCAACTTCTCCCGCCTCGGTAGTGACCGTGCCGTCACTCGCATTGGTGCATTCTTCCACTAAACCCTTGGCTACACCTGCGACACCGCCAATATGGAGAGGTCCGGAAGTGGAGAAATCCGACGTAATTTTTACAAGCCCGTGGTTGACGCAGCCTCTCATGGATTCTGCCTTTTCAACCTGATAGCCAAGTACACCGCCTATATATACGCCCTGGCCGAAATCAGCCGAGCTCGCCACCGTACCATAGTTTGCACAGTTGGCGATGTCACCTTGAGTCTTGAGATCACCGCCTTTCTGGGTGCGACCTATGACGCCGCCTATCGAAGGCTGACAGTCGTTAACTCCGCCATTGTCAGCAAATGTCACCGAAGCATAGTTGGTGCAGTTGTTGAATGCACCACCCTTATTGTTGCCCACAAGACCGCCAATCTGGCAGTTTATGTTCTCCCCCTCAATGGCAGCAGAAGGCGTCCAGGTGATGGATCCCATGGCCGTACAGTTCTGCAGGCCGGCAAGGTCATCAATCTCCGTTGAAGGGAGGACTCGTTTTGCAAAGATACCCCAGTTCAGGTCGTCGTCAGCCGTAGTGGATATGGTGGAATTCAGCGTAAGGTTCTTCACCACACCCATCAAATCGGCGAACATGGGCTTGGTGAGGCCGCTTATGGTCTTGCCGTTGCCATCGAAGATGCCCTTATAGTCTTCTATCGGCTCAAAGGTAGCTGCGATGGAAGACAGGTCAAGGGTACCTGAGCTCTGGACAAGGCGTGCATTGAGCGTTTTGTTTCCGCCTGCAACGGCAGATACAAACTCCTGGAAGGTAGCGACGCTGTTAATCTGTTTGAGATTGGTCACCTTGTCGGGCGAATAAACCACGTTGTCAAACTCGCGAACCTTACCGGCGGCAATGGTCTTTGTGGCATTGCTGTCCATTACCTTCACTGTCATGTGGCCGGACGAGTTGTCCACCACATCCAGGGTAATACCACCCTCATACGTGCCTGCCGGAATCGCAATATAGAACACAAACGGATCGTTGGACAGCTGCTTGTTGGAGCCGAAGCTGTAAATAAGCGGGGCCCCGCCGGAGGCAGGTGTAAGACTGCCGTTCAAGATTCCAGCTGTGGCGCCAATGGTGAAATTTCCGGAAAGCGACTTGTCTCCGTCGGCGGCCGTAAGGGTGATTGAACTAAGCTTTTTGTCACCCGTGAAGGAGAATTTCAGCAATGCAGCAACGTGACTGAAGGTTACATTGTCGCTCCTGGATGCCAGTGATGCGTACATCGGCATGGCAGCAGGGTCGAATCCGCCGGCCTCATAGTGCTGCGTAGAAGGGAAAGACACCTGGTTGCCCTGGTCTGAAACTCCGCAGTAAAGGAAATTGTACGGGGCCGAGAGGCTTGCCAGTTTGAACGTAGCCGTGGCGGTAGTATTTCCGTCACCTGGAGTGAATGATGTGGCAGCCGTCCCGTTGAGCGTAATCACGTCGGAATCGCCCCAAAGCACAGGATAAGAACTGCCGTCCTTGCTGCCAAGGGTTGTCTTGGTGTCCGGGCTCTCCGGGACAGAAAGTGTTACGGTTATTTCTCCGCTATTATTCTCACCAGGGATTTCCTCCCTCATGGGATTGTCAATTTCCTTGGCACAGCCTGCTGCCAGAAGAATCAGTGAAAATGCGAATACAAGTGTATAAAACTTTTTCATAAGGCAGCGTGATTAGTCAAAAGTTATGTAAGAGACAACCGGGAAGTGGTCAGAAGGGCACCAGGTATCATCTTCCACATCATAAGTGGTCCGGACAGTCCTGTAAGACTGGGCATTGACTGCGTTGGAGGACCCGTCGTGAAGGATGATATGGTCTATGCGGAACTGAGGGTATTTCAGATTCTTCATATAATCTGCGCCCCAGTTGCTGCCGGTCTCCGTGCCGGGATAATTGACGTAGAAACTGGACATGTTACCAGCATCATAAACCTGGTCATATGCATCGGCAAAACCTGCGGAATATAATGCGGTATAAAGAGGCTGCACCTGCGTTTTCTTGGTGTCGATATAGGGGCCGAAATTAAAATCTCCCACAACGATATAAGGAAGGGAGCCGGCCTTTGCAGCAGTGAAATAGATGAGGTTGTTAACCAGCCTCAGGCGCCTGGCCGCAGCAGCTGCCTGGTCCGCGGCAGTGTATTCGCCGTCCACCTTTTCAGCACCTATTTCATTATATGTATGGTCCAGGGTGGACAAGTGTGTCACGAACAGATAGAACTGCTTACCGGACACCTTATGGGTAAACTTGGCATACGCACAGGTGGTTTCAGGGTTGCCGCAATTATCGTATGCGTCCTTCCTGTTATCATAGTAAGTGTCGTCGGCCGTATGGGAGAGCCAGACATAGTCCTGGTCCGATACGTCAAACATCGCTGTCTTATAGGCATATCCGTCGGCATATCTGTTATAGGTTTCATAACTGGGACTAAGCCATGTGCCTTCTTTCTTTATATCGTCCGGATTGTCCAACTGCCAGGTATACCCCGAAAAGCCCTGGGCTTCAGCCATAGTTTTCAGCGAATATGTCCCTCCGTTCTGGAAATTGGAGTCCAGTTCGTTGAAGCCTATGATGTCTGCGCCCGTACCGGCAATAGCCTTTCCCAATGCTTCGCGTACGTCGGCATTGGACAGATACATATACGATATGTCCCTGCTTTGATTCTCACGGGACTCCTGTTGGAATACATTGTATATGGCCACAGTAATTCCGGGAGGCGTTGCCGTGGGCTCACCGCCGTCTTCGGCCGTAAGGTCGCCTATGGAGAGAAGGTTCTCCGTACGTCCTGCGGCATATGTAAAGCTGGTGAACTGGACCAGTTTGTTGGATGCAAGAGTGTAACCGCTGCCCCAGAACTTCAGGCGCATGAAAGCGCCGTCGTCCTGATAGACCAGGGCCTCGATTCCGGCAGCGTAGGTCTGTGCAGGAACTGCAATATAGAAATAGGTATCCGTATTACTGAGCGTGACGTCACAGTCATAGACAAGCGTTCCCGCAGTTCCGCCGGAGAATGCCCCGGTGAAACCATTTGCGTCTGTAGCAAGGGTGAAATCACCGCGGAGTTTCTCACTTCCCAGGCTGTTAAGTTCTATACGGTCAAGTGTTGCACTTCCTTTAACGGCAAAACCAATGAGACCGCAGAAATTACTGAGTTTGACATTGTATTTGTCCCCGGATTTCTGGGCATTGCCGTAAGAAGCAGCGGCAGCGCCATCAAAACTGCCAGCCACATAGTTCTGCGTGGACGGCAGGCTTATCACATTAGCCGACGTGGTGCCGGGATAGAGCACTTTATATGGCTCCGACAGGGAGCCGCTGACGGTAAAGTCAACTTTCCTGGTGCCGTTTTCTCCCGCCGTTACGGCGTTGTCCGACAGGGTTCCGTTTACGGATACTTTGTCTCCGGTTTTCCAAAGCACTTCGCATACGCCGTCGCTTGGGGCGCCAAGCATGGTTTTGGTCTCCTGGCCGGAGACGGAAGCGCTGAGAATCATTGTCCCCTCATTGGAGTCTGCCTCGGAAAGGCCGTTCTTTGCGCAGCTGAGAGTTAACCCAAGTGCCATTGCGGTCAACAGACCGGTTTTAATATAATGGTTTATCATATCGCAAACGTGGGTGTATCAGAATCAAGATCAAAGACTCCGGGCTCTATCGTATAGTCTTCTCCGGAGATGCATATAGGCGCCATACAGGAATCCATACGGATTACCTCTGTCTGCGGAGAAATGTAGTTCTCTTTCATTTTGTTCATCAATAATTAGTCAATCCACCCTTCATTCTGGGTCAGGGCCGTATTGAGTTGTCGCTCGGTAGCTGGGAGGGGCCATTTGGTGTAATACTCTCCATTTCTGGTCCAAGATTGCTTAGTCTCGCCCCAACACTGTTTCAGGCCGGCGCCTTCAAAAAGCTTGGAATCGTACCAAGTGCCCCAGCGGAGTTCATCAAAAAACAGTGTCCCTTCGCAGGCAAGTTCCCATCTCTTTTCACGACGGATGCGGTTCCTGAGGTCATCCTGCCCTACCACCGTTGTGTATGTATTGCTGTTAAGCAGAGCTACACCGGCACGCTTGCGGACCATATTTACATACGGGATGGCATCATTTGTCTTTCCCTGCTCATTGAGGGCTTCTGCCAGAGACAGCAGGACATCGGCATAACGGATAACAGGGACGTCAATAGGCGAATACTCGCGATAGAGAAGTTCGTTCCCTTCGGAGACAAACTTGCGTACCAGATAATGGAAATATTTTGCTGTATCCGAACGAAGATCGAACGGATCGCTGATATCATTCTGGATAAATGGCCAGCGCAAGGTGTATGTATATTCTATTCCATTGGGGGAACCCAGATACTCCGAATAAGGCGTGATGTAAGTTTGCATAAGCCTGGGGTCGCGGTTTTCGTACACGGCCTTGATGCGGGCTTCGTTACCCTGGTCCAGATACTTTGAGAAGTCGGCGCCATAGTCAGACATCTTTTTCTTAAGGCTCTTGTAGTCCGCTTCCCCAAAGTTGCCGTTTCCGGAGGTCAGGCCGTCACGCAGAAAGTAAACCGAACGGGCGACGGGAGTCATGCCGGAATATCCGGGGATGAAGTCGTTCCAATTGAATGGTTTTCCTTCCTTAGTCTCATACGTATCGATGAAATCTGCGTCACCATAGAAGTCGTTCCAGCCACTGCCGCTGGTTACGCGTGAGCCATACTTGAAACTCATCTGGTTGCCATAGGTATCCTTCTCAAAGCACTGTATGGAAAAGACCATCTCAGGGCACTGCTCGTTCTTCTCCTTGAACAACTGCTTGTACTCTCCCTGAAACAGGCTGAAGCCCAGTTCTCCTACTTTTTTAAAGTCTGATTCGGCGTTTGCATACTCTTTTGTCCAGAGGTAAGTCTTCCCGCGGAGGGCATAAGCGGCACCTTTGGTTGCGCGGCCGTAGTCAGGGTCACCGGCATTGTATTTACCGGGAATGTTAGGCTCATTAATCACGTCCGTGAGGTCATTAATTACAGCCTCCCATACTTCAGCCTCGGTGTTACGGGGTTTTGTAAACTCGTCAACAGGGGTGCTTTTCAAATAAAGGGGCACGCCCCGGAAATAGCAGTTCAGCCTGTAATAGAAGTAGGCCCTGAGGAATTTTGCCTCGGCCTTGTACTGCGCACAAAGCTCTGGCTTCATGTCGGGTACGGTTTCAATATTGTCGATGACCTCGTTCGCCCTTGAGACTCCTTCATAGAGCTGCCTCCAGGCGGCTTTGAAAATAGCGTCTCCGGATGAAGCGTTTCCCAGCAGCAGTTTGTGCGTGCTGGACCAGTTGCTTCTGGGGCTCACCGTAGGGTCAAGGGCGGAAAGGGTATGGGCGTCAAGGCCAAGATAATTGCCCTGGGAAACAGAATTCTGGAAATCTTCTCCGGAATTCTCCAGCAATATGTTGTAAATGCCGTTGACAGCCAGAGTTGCCAGGTTGGTCGAAGTCCAGATACTGCCGGAACTGACTGCATTGTAAGGTTTAGTTTCAAGCAAGTCTTTACGGCAGGCTGTAACACCCAGTATGAGCAGTGATACGAATGCAAAATATTTGATTGCTTTCATGATATAATCCGTTTACTGAAGATTGTCAGAATGTCAGGTTCGCTCCCAGGGAGATCTGACGCATGGTAGCATATCCCAGGCCGGCGCCCATCTCGGGGTCCTGTCCTGGATAAGAGGTAATATTGAAAAGGTTTTCTCCTGACACGTATACTCTGAGACCTTTCATGAAGACTTTGTTGGCAATTTTCTCCGGGAGAGAATAGCCTATCGTCAGGTTCTTCAGTTTCAGGTAATCTCCTTTGTAGAGGTGCAGAGTGCTGGTCTCTCCCTGCTGGTTGTTACCTTCATTGGCAGTGAGACGGGCGTTTTTGCTGGAAGTATTGGTCCTTGGATCATCGGGATTGTCCGGATCATAGAAGTAGTGGTCATTCGCGATGGCAGACACAATGTTGTAGCCTATACGGGTTCCGGTACTGTAGGCTCCAGTGGTGTTCCAATAAAGCCAGAAGCCGGCGGCGCCTGCAAAGCTCATCTGGATATCAATTCCTTTCCAGGATGCGTAGGCCTGGAAACCGAAGGTATACTTGGGCGTAGCAGACTTTCCGGTGAAGATGTTGTCGTAAGTGTTGCCGTATACACCGTCACCGTCAATATCGGCATAGATGTAGTCGCCGTACCATATCTTATCCTTGGCAATTCCCTGCTGGGGGCGGAAATTATATCCGGCGTTCATCATGGCCTTGAGCCACAGCATATCCATATCCGTGCGTATCATGCCGTCCCGGGGGCCGCCATTGATATTGACGTTGCCTTCATCGTCGAAGTAGGATCCGTCGCCCGAATATGGTGTGAGCATATAGTATTCGCTGATGGTATGCCCTTCCAGAATACGGGTTGACGAACCTGTTGATACGTCTCCAAGATTGGACACATAGGTACGCACTCCGTTGGGATCTTCCTGCCATCCTTCAACCAGCGCACCCTTGTACTTGGATACCCGGTTATGATTGAATGAGAAGTTTCCACTCACGCCGTAACTGAAATCCTTGACATGGCTGCGCCAGCCGAGTGTAAGCTCTATACCCTTGTTCGTAACCTCCGCTATGTTCTCCATGGGCGCTGTTGCCAGACCGGCCGTCTGGTATATGGTAGGCCTGTAGAGTATACCGTCCGTCACCCTGTTGTAAAGGTCAATCTCCGTTGTGAGCCTGTTATCCAGAACGCCGATATCCAGGCCGATGTCGGTAGAAGTGGTGGTTTCCCAGCGGAGCGCATCATTGGCGTGGACGCTGACGGCCAGGCCGTTGACAAGAGTATTGTTGAAGCTGTAATTGTGAGCCTTATAGGTTGACTGGTATTCGTAGTTTCCTATACTGTTGTTACCAAGTTTTCCCCATGAAGCCCTGAGCTTGAGCAGGTCGAAACCTGCATTTTTCATGAAGCGTTCCTGTTCTATACGCCATCCGGCAGAAAATGACGGGAAGAAGCCCCATCGTACATTTGAAGCGAATCTGGATGAGCCGTCACAACGGAGGTTGGCTTCGAAGAGGTATCTGCTGGCAATTACGTAATTCAACCTTCCAAAGAAAGAACGGGAAGAATAGTCTGATGCCGAGCCGCCCACGTGAATGGGTTCCACGGCCGTATCGGCTGTCCAGAGGCTGGCGTCCACAAGCCCCTTCTTTGTGCCGTTGTGATTGTATTCGAAGCTGTAGTACTCCTCATATCCGGCCAGGGCGCTGAGATCGTGTATGCCGAATGTGTGGTTCCAATTGAGGGTTTCCTGAAGAGTATAGTCCCAGTCGCCGTTGGCCCTGAACCAAGTCTCCATGTTCTCCGGAAGTTCCGGAGTGGTCATCTGTACTCCTGTGGCAAAGTTCATTTTGACCGGCTGGGGAACCACGGGCGTGTATTGGTAGTCATACCAGTGGCGTCCGTAATTGACAAGTGACTTGAAGGAGAAATCCTTGAGAAAGACTATCTTGGCATAGCCGGACACCTTGATTCTGGAATAGGTCCTCATGGCTTCTTCCTCGTTGACGGTATAAAGAGGATTACAGGCTGTCGCACTTTCCTCATTTGCTGCCGGGAAGCCGTAGTAACCTTCATAATAAGGATAAACGCCGGGGGTTGACTGATTGATGTATTTGACTGCGGTGGAATAATCTCCGGCCTGCTTGTCCATTACCGAGCCGTATGTCTGCATGCCCACTGTGAGCCACTGGACAGGCTTTACGTCTATATTGGCCCTAATCTGGTATTTCTTTGCAGCGGTATTGGAGATAAGGCCGGGATTGTCCACATAGTTGGCGGAAATCAGGTAACTGGATTTGCGGCTCCTTCCGGTTATGGAAATATTATGGTCCTGGGAGGCCACATTGCGGTACATATAGTCCTGCCAGTCGATATTGGGATATGCCACATAGTTGGGATAACCGGATTCGGCAATTGCATTGGGATTCTGTTTTGCATTGCGCCAGGTCTCTATAGTAGACGGCAGGAAGTTCTCCGCCTGGCCGATATTGTAAAGAGATTCGTTGATTATCTCCATATAATCGGCATAATCTGTCAGATATGAGAGCCTGTGCATGGGGCTGTTGAAGGAGACGCTTCCGGAATAGGTTACGTTGACTGTACCTTCCTTGCCCTGTTTGGTGGTGATAAGGACAACTCCGTTGGCGCCCCTGTTACCGTAGATGGCGCAGGATGCGGCATCCTTCAGAATCGTTATCGTGGCAATGTCGTGCGGGTTGACATAGCTCATATGGCTCTCCACCCCATCCACAATATAAAGCGGCGATGCCGTATTGAGCGTTCCCGTACCCCTGATCCTGATAGTGTTGGATTCGTTTCCCGGATCGGACGAGGTGGTTCGTACGGAAAGGCCCGCGCTGGTGCCGGCAAGAGCGGAGGCTACCGAAGTCACAGGGCGTGATTCGGCCATTTCCCCAAAATTGACGGTCGAAACGGCACCGGTAAGGTTGACTTTCTTCTGTGTGCCGTATCCTACCACCACCACCTCTTCAAGGAACTGGGCGGACGGTTTTAACAGAATGTCAAGCGCCCCCATTCCTGTTCCGGCCACAAAGGAGTAATCTTCATACCCCATGGCACTTACAAGGATTTCACTCCCCGATGGCGCACTGAGGGAAAAGACACCGTCAAGGTCGGTAATCGCTCCGGTGGTGGTTCCTTTCACCATCACCGAAGCGCCGATTACGCTTTCACCTGTTTCAGCGTCCTTGATTACACCGCCAAGCGGCACATTCTGCGCCGTGGCGATAAAGGGGGCTGCAAAACAAATGATTGCCAAAAGAGATTTAAGAAGAATACTTCTCATATCACGCAGGTTTTGAAATTAATCAGTTAGTTCTGATAGGAACCGGGCCACCAGGAGCCGCCACGTGCCACATTCCGCTGGTCCATGTTGATGTCTTCGCCGCACCAACTGACGAACTCGGGGCAGATTGCATTAAGTCGCTCAAGGATGGCAGTCTGTGTAATCAGGGAAGGAGCGGAACCGCCAATCTGGCCATTCCACTGCCAGCAGTTTGTATCAGTACCCCAAGTGAGATTCCCGATTGAAGAGGCCAAAACACCGCTTGCATTGCCGCCATTGTCGGTATTGGTGCCGATTTTGACAAGATTGTTGTAATGTGTATAGCTCATGTCGACGACCTCGCTCTCGGCCTCTCCGCCGATGGAGGCGACGCCGTCAGACTCGGGGGCAATGATGTTATTGGTGAAATAATGAGTAGCAGTACCCATTACGCCAACCAAGGCGGTGTTGCTGGTCAAAACGTCACCATCCGCACCGCTACGGGTATCGCCAATAATGGAGCAGCTGCTGATGCTGGAGCAAGTCTGAATTACGTCGATGGCTATCCAGGACGCATTCAGTCCTTTTTTATAGGATGATTTGCTGGTTGTAGTGTATGAGCCCCTTACGGAACTGTTGTTCATACAGAACTTATCAAGTCCATTTACATTGATAGTACAGCCATACCTGTTATTGATGTAGTTGCCATCGAAAGAGCACTCATCGATGTAAAGATAAGCATACTGCTCACTGGAACCTTCTGTATAGATAGCGCCGCCGGTACCGGCATAATTGCCGTTGAAGATACTGCGGAATGCCTGAACACCCTTCCATCCGTGGATACATACTGCACCGCCCATATTATCGGCGTGGTTCTCCACAATGGATATCCTTGTCAAGTCGATAAGTGATTCGTCCTCCACATAGAAGGCGCCGCCGTCTTTGGTGGCATAGTTACCTTCTACCGTGCAGTCTTTGAAATACATAGCAGTGAGTTTGCCGCTTTTGCCATACACAGCCACGGCGCCGCCCCATTGGGCTTGATTCTCCTTGAATAAGGCATTGTGAATGTTATTGCCAAGGGACTCCCTGAAAGTCTCCACTTCCAAAGCTCCTCCGTATAAGGCTGCAGAGTTGCCCTGGAAGGTGACGGGCTCTTCATTACCTATCTCAAGTCTTCCTTTCTCGCCCACAGAGATGGCGCCGGCGTTTCCGGAAGCGACATTGTCAACGAAGCTGCCGCCTTCGATGGAAATGTGATGATTTATAAGTTTAATAGCTCCGCCATATTTTGCCTTGTTACCAGTCAGAGTGCAGCCACGCATGGAAGTACTGGCACCAATATAGAGGGCTCCGCCGTCGCGGGTGTTGTCATTGCCGTTATTGGTAAAAGTTGAGCCTGTTACTGTCGCTTCTGTGCTTCCGGTTTTGTATAGATCTACGGCTCCGCCTCTCCAGGCAACGTTGCCTGTGAAGGAGCACCCTGAAATAATGATGGTACCTGACTCACTGTCAAAATCGACAGCCCCGCCAAAACCCGTACCATCCTTCCTTTCCGGATCGTCATTCCATGCCTCATTATCTTTGAACGTACAATCTGTGATTGTTACCGTTCCTCCGGTGATTTCAATTGCACCGCCATTTGTGGCCTTGTTGTCGGAGAATGAGCAATCTTTGATCGCCCAGGTGCCAGAGGATATAAATAGCGCGCCGCCATCTTCTCCACCTTCCGCAGCAACAGTAACCTGACCGCCCATGAAACTGATTCCCTCTATTTCAACATCTACCTCGCCATCCACTTTAAGAATACGGTGCTCACTGTTACCGGTGAAAATGGTCTCACCCTTTATGCCCACAAAGCTGAAACGGGCTCCCTCTTCGAAGGTCAATGTGGACTCTGCGCCCCAGTCATAAGTGCCTGCCCCAAGATTGAAGACAGATCCGTTAAGATCTGACAAAGTCTTATCTTCCAATTTGAGGAAGCTCCACATCTGGGCTGCGCTCATGGCGTTTTCCCAGCTCTTGCCATCCTTTGTGCCAGCGCCATCAACAGTTACGTACTGTATCTTTGCCTCAATTACCTCCTTGATTTCATATACGTAGACGTTGTTGGCCGCCAATGCGTCAATGTCCCAATCATATTCGCCGGCCTCGGCATAAGATTCGCTGCCGGAATAGGTCTTTATCTTTAAACCATTAGCGTGTGCTCCAGGAAAAACGGACACGTAATAAATACCTGCCCCGAAGGTTGTCGTTGAAACGGAGGTAGCAGGGGTTTTGGCGGTACCTACTACCGGAACAGAGCCGGAACAGTCTATACCCATTACTCCCGCGAGCGGGCTTCCGTCATCGCCCACAACTTCTATTTTGCTCACTTCGGTGCCCCCCTTGAGTTGAAAACCAAGGACGGCATTAATATTCTTGAAAGCTATTTTGTTCCCTGATTCAATCTTACCGACAGATATCGTTTCCTGTGCGGGATTGCCGGGCTGTGAATCAGAGATGCCGATATTAACTGAATTGCCTTCTGCAGAATCAAATGCAGACGTAGGGTGTACGGCAAATAAGGCCGTCTTGCCGCTGGGAATAGCACCCACGAAGCTGCCGGTAGCGGTTCCCGCGCCGTCGACTATGGTTGCATTAACTGAACTGCCGTCGTCCAGAACAAGCTTTATCTGATCTCCCGGCAGCCAGAAGGCTTCGGCATCTCCGGCCTGTTCAAGATTCTCGGTAGTGGCGGTAAAGACTACTTTACCACCATTCCCATTATTACCATTATTCCCGCTATTACCGTTATTATCCGGTTGCTCTTTGTTATTGCAGGAGGATAACACCACAGCAAACAAGGAAAGTGTTAATAAAAGAAAAGACTTTTTCATAATGCGGTTGTTTTATAGATTATTATAATTAATTCAAAACTTGACTTTTGCAGTAACGGTCAAATCGTCTGAAGGGCACCACACCGTGTCGTCTATAGTGTAGGTTACGATAACCCGGCGATAATCGGACGCCGTGCAGTT
>JAEEGJ010014152.1_pt1 | contig 19050 bp, 14 predicted proteins | sample 8958761 | NCBI WGS metagenome assembly JAEEGJ01 (sample SAMN16246546, study PRJNA631951) | gut metagenome | biome: gut microbiome; feature: rumen; material: RS-attached | host: Bos | place: Iran: Karaj | collected 2018-10 | reverse complement strand
TCTATTCTACTATGACAAAAGAGCACGTCAAAGGTATATTTGACGTGCTCTTACATTCTATTTCGCTTTGTAGCAGTTCTTACTTCTTCAGAAGGTCGAGAACAGTGGCTCTCATATCTTCTTTCTCGATGATCAGATTGTGCAGTACCGGCTTCTTGTTGATGTCCTTAAGGCCGTACGGGATCGGAAGTCCGCTCTCTTCAGAAAGCTCGTTGGAGATTACTTCATCAGATCTGCCGTTGCTGTAACCTGCACCGTTCAGCGCGTCCATAACGGAAGGCGCAAACTTGAACGGGGAAGCGGTCGAGACAAAGACAGTCTTGGTCTCATCTCCGGATCTCTGGTAGTAACGGTTGTAGATGTTAAAGCCGACGGCTGTGTGTGTATCGACCACGTGATCGCAGCGGTCATAGACGTCTCTGATGGTCTTGCTGATACCTGCCTCATCGGCGAATCCGCCGACAAAGGTCATCTGCAGTGCTTTCAGCGTATCCGGATCAACGGAGTAAACACCCTTGGTCTTTAAGTCTTCCATCCACTGTGCGGTCTTGGCGGCATTCATGTCAGTTACCTCAAAGAGAAGTCTCTCGAGGTTGCTGCTGATCAGGATATCCATCGATGGAGAATTGGTCTTATAGAACTCACGGTTTCTGTCGTAAGTACCGCTTCTGAAGAAGTCGGAAAGAACCTTGTTCTTATTCGAAGCACAGATCAGCTTTCTTACCGGGATACCCATCTTCTTGGCAAACCATGCAGCAAGGATATTACCGAAGTTACCTGTCGGAACGACAACATTCATCTTCTCGCCGAAGTTGAACTCTTCGTACTTGAGAAGCTCAACATAGGAAGCGACATAGTAAGCGATCTGCGGAACGAGACGGCCCCAGTTGATGGAGTTTGCCGAAGACAGGACACAGCCCTGCTCATCGAGGATCTTCGCCACCTCCGGATCACCGAAGATCGCCTTGACGCCGGACTGGGCATCGTCGAAGCAGCCGTTGACCGCAACAACATGTACGTTATTTCCTTCGGTAGTGATCATCTGACGCTTCTGCGCCTCGGATACGCCCTCGGAAGGATAGAATACGATAACTTCCGTGCCCGGCAGATCCTTGAATCCCTCAAGCGCTGCCTTGCCTGTATCACCGGATGTCGCGGTCAGGATGCAGATCTTTCTGTTCTCGCCGGTCTTTCTTGCGGAAGCGGTCATCAGGTGCGGCAGGAGCTGGAGTGCCATATCCTTAAATGCCGCCGTCGGGCCGTGCCACAGTTCGAGGATATACTCTCTCGGATTGTACTTGTTAAGCTGAACGAGCGGAGCCGGCTTCTCACCGAACTTCTCCTCAGCATATGCCTGCTCGCAGTAGTCCAGGAGCTCGTCGTAGGTGAAGTCCGTAAGGAACTTGCCGATAACGGTCGCCGCGATCTGCGGATAGGTCATCTCGGTCATCGCCATGACCTCACTCTTACTCAGCTGCGGGATCTCCTCCGGCACGAAAAGACCGCCATCCGGGGCAATACCCTGCTTAATGGCCTCTGCTGCCGAGAACTTCTTGTCATAACCTCTTGTGCTTATATACATCATGGAAAACATCTCCTTACTTAACTACTTATGCTCCCGCCGGCGTTTCCGCAGCAGTTTCTACCTGTGCATCCGGGGTCGTATCTGCCGGTGTTGTATCCGGCGTCGTCTCCGGTGTCGTCTCCGCCTGAGTTGCCGCAGTGGTCGTATCTTCCGAGGAATCGCCCGCTGTCTCTTCAATTGTCCAAGGCGTTGTGATAACGATATCGCTTTCCTCGCCAAAAGCACTGTTGTACTCGGCGATGATCACATTTACGCTCGCATCTCCGGCCTTCTCGGCAAGTTTCTTCTCGAGGAACTCAACCTTCTCGGCATCTTTGCTCTTCGCCGTGGCCTTCTTGACTGCGGGAACGATCACGAATACCGTCAGTGCGATCAGTCCTGCAAGAACAACAATGACTGCAAAAGCGATCGCCGTCATGCGCATCTTCTCGGCAGGAGTCTTCGGGAACTCTACGTTGATTGCCTCGTCCGGGATCTCTCCGTTGGAGGAAGTGGACTGTGCAAGCGCATCGCGGATCTCTTTTTCCGTCGCGATCCTTCTCTTTCTCGGCTTCTTCGGCGCCTTGATCAGGATCGGAGCCTGTACATGGATCCTCTCTCTGTTCTCACTTTCAGCCACCATCGGTGACTCCTGGCGCGTGATCGCCGAGGAAAGTGCTTTTAGCGGAGACTCTTCGGGTGTCGCATCCGCAATCGCCTGAGCCTGTTCATACTCGACCTTTGCCTGTGCCAGACAGTACTGCGCAAGTTCGGTCATCGCCTGCGAATGCAGACCGCACGTCAGCGCATGCTCGAAGCACTTGAGCGCTCTGTGGTATTCCTCGCACTGCGCGACACAGATACCGAAAAGAAGCGAAGGCTCGCCCCAGGTCGGGTACTCCGTGATGATCTTCTTGAGGGAAATGATGGCGACATCCGCGCCGTCACTGTTCATATTAAAGAGCGCACGATTGTACTGGCGGGCCAGCTGCTCCGATTCTTCCGGCGGAAGGCGGAACACCACCAGGTCACGGGTGGTGATCTCCGGTATGGTCTTTCCTGCAGTTTTCCAATCCATATGCGCTTGTCCTGTTCTTCTTTACTTATTGCCGCGGCCGGCCAGTTCTTCCCTGATCACGCCCCGGGCCTCGCCCAGAAGATAGAGAGAACCGATCATGTAGAGCGGAGAGCTGTTCTTCAGCGCCCGTTTCACGGCTTTTCTGCATGCTTCCTCCACATCGTCGATAGCGTGCAGTTTATCTATAGCATTATACATACACGACTCCGAATTGTAAAACGCCTCGGAGTTTAAAAGAGCTTGTCTCCACGCGTCGCGGAGCTCCTCTGCCTTCATGGCTCTTTTCTGGTTCGGCGTCACAAGTGTAATTTCTCCCACCGGCACGCACCAGTTCTCCGCAAGGATATCGAGCATCCTTGCTACATCCTTGTCCGCCATGACGCCCATGATCACTTCACAGGGCTCTTCTTCCGCGAGTTCCGGCATCTCCTGAAGAAAAGACACAAACGAAGTTACGCCCTGCGGGTTATGTGCACCATCGAGGATCACCGGCGGATCCTGACTGATCGCCTCAAGCCTGCCCTTCCAAAGCACATGCGCGATTCCTTCGTGCAGGGCTTCTTCCGACACGAAAGACTCCATCGCCAGAAGCGCCAGCGAAGCATTCTCCAGCTGATAGTCACCGTGCATGCGGATGCGGAAGTTCTTTTCTTTCCAGCAAAAGCACTGTCCCGAGAGGTCCTGAGTGGTCCTTACGGCCTTATTTCCGATGTTCCAGATAAGCGGAGCGTGCTTTTCACTTGCAATCTTCTCTAATACGATCCTTGCCTGCTCGGCCTCATCCGGCGGAACTTCCCTCTGGAAAGTATCCATCGCGAATACCGGGCAGCCTTCCTTGATGATGCCGCCCTTCTCTCCCGCGATCTCGCCGAGGGTGTTGCCGAGGCGGTCCGTATGGTCATAGCCCAGTGCCGTAATGATGCACGCCTGAGGTTTTTCAATCACATTCGTCGAGTCAAGACGTCCGCCGAGACCCGTCTCCAGAACCACAACGTCACAGTTCTTTTCGGCAAAGTATAAGAAGGCGACAGCGGTCACCAGTTCAAATTCCGTGGGGTGTTCCTGCCCTTCCTCAAGCATTTCTTTTACCTTGCTCTCGACAATGCCGGAAAGGCGCCGTAGAGAATCGGAGTCGATCTCTCCGTAAGTATCATCCTTTTCCCATGAAAGGAGGCCCTCTCTTCCGTCAATGATCCGGATCCTCTCGGAAAATCTCTCCAGGAAAGGAGACGTATAGAGTCCGACTTTTTTGCCGTCCCAAGCCAGCATCGATGCACAGTAGGCTGAGACGGAGCCCTTGCCGTTCGTGCCTGCAATATGGAAAGCGGACAGGTGCTTTTCGGGATGCGAAAGCTTCTCGAGAAGACTGTTCATCCGCTCGAGTCCGAGTTTGATTCCGAATTTATTCGCTGTCTGAAGAAATTCCGGAGCGCTGTAATCGATCATGGAAACTCCTTAGGATTCAGAGGATTCCTCTTCCGAAGTTTTATCGTCAGCAGATCCTTCCGAAGCGTTATCCGCTGCTGCCGGTTTCTTGAAGATAAAGATCTTACTGAAAATATAGTTGGCAACCACTACGAATACGGAAATAAAGATCTTGACGATATATTTGTTCGTCACATCAAAACCGAATACGGTAAGGAATACATCGTCCTTCGGCATTCCCATCGCGTTCTCCATCACCATGATGCCCACCGAGAACAGACCGAGCTCGAAGGCAAAGAACGTGAAAAGACGTGCGATCACGAAACTGATGAACTCTTTTAAGACATTTCCTTTCGTACGGAAAACATAGAGTTTATTCGTGACATATGCAAATACAATAGCAACCACCCATGCAATCGCATTGATGAATGTAACGAAAAGATCGAAGTCCCAGCTTCCGATCTTGACCGGCCACTTTACATCGAAGGCCTTGTCGAGGATTGCAAATGTGATCAGATTAACGATTGTGGTAAGTACACCGAATACGAAATACCAGAAGATCTCCCGGAATTTCTCATTCTGCATCAGTTTTTTCAGCCCGGAAGGCTGCTCATTTGTGCTCATCAGACTCTCCTTGGCTTTACCTGACGGCGGTACGAGATTCTCCTTCTGTAGAAGAGGATGCCAATGATCAGGGCCTCAGCCACTGCTATACTAGCACAGATAATAAACAAATACAAAAATAAGTTTCTGTGGGTGCTCGGCGCCTTGTACGGATAGAAGTCTTTATCGGCCGAATCGATCACATAGAATCTGGCCGTTCCGTCTTCTGTCTGAAGATACGCGATCTTAGTGGATCCATCCTTCGAGACATAGCCGTCAATTTCCGTGGCCCCGTATGTGATCTTCGTCGCCGTAAATCCTTCCGGCACCATTACATCGACGGGTTTTTCCGCGACTGTAAGGATCAGGGAAGATCTAAGAAGCATCTTCCCGGGCTCATAAAGACGCATGGTATCTGTTTCCTGATTATAGACATAAAGATCTGCCGCCTGATATCCGGTACGAACGAAGATCAGGACACTGAGGACGCCGTCTTTGCGGAAGCACGGCACTTCTTTTCCGTCTACCACACAGGTCGACTGGTAGAAATTCGCGGGGATCACCAGAGACTCCGGAAGCGGTACGAACTCGTAGATCTGTCCGTTCTTGTCTTCGAGCTGGATACCCTCGACGATCAGCGAATCACTTCGATAGATGCTGATCGTATACACATTCATGGCTGCGCCGTCTTCCGCCATAACCTTTACCAGCACGGTGTTGCCGCCGATCTGAAGATCCGATCCGCCCTCTACCGTAACTGTTGATTTCAAGTTATACGGGATCGCATTGACCGCAACATCCGTCGTATTCTTAGATACTACGATCGAGTATTCAAAAACACCCGGGTCAAATTCCGGCTCCAGTGTCAGGGAACCGACTGTCAGTGCAGAGAGAGTTGCGTCAGAGGATACCATCGCCTGCACGATCACGGATGCGCTTGTGCCGGATCCTGCAACAACGTTTTCCAGAGAACTGTCACGGAGTCCGGAGATCGTTCCGAGCCAAGCTTTGACTTCGCCTCTGGCCTGATCGCTGATACGGAATTTCAGAGTGGCTACGATGATCGGCGAATCCGTAGAAAAAACCTGATCTCTTTCCAGCGCCTGCGTCGTAGGATCTTTATCCTCTCCGCCATTGCCCTGGATGATGTTCTCCTCGACCTCCGCGTTGACTGCCGAGAAACGGATCATCGCCTCTTCTTCGAGTTTTTCATAATCAAGTTTGAAACCTTCCAGTTCTTCACCGAGCTCCATGCCGACAAACTCCAGCGCACTGGAATCGTAGCCGATCTCGATCGGACCGAAGCGTGTTATCGACGGAAAAGAACTGAAGCTGACATCAAGGAGCACGGTTTCCCCAGTCTGTGCGGAGGGTTCCCGGAAAGCAAGGTTTACGGTAACACCGCCTGCCGCATGAGGATTTGCCGTAAACGAAAATACAACCGCTACGGAAAACAGTAGCGGCAATAAGACAGACACACATATCTTACGCAGGTATTTCCTCATAAATCCTTTACACGTCCCGATTCCAGGGTGTTTCTTGTGCCTGCATTATATAAGATAAATACGCGCAATGCAATTAATTATTTTGGAGATTTTCCGTATTCGGCCGGCATCTGTTCATAAACAGGGATAATGAACACGAAAGAGGAGTCAAGCATGTCCTGTGAAGCATATGCAGTATAGTAGCGGACGGACTCATTTGCCGCCATCGCGATATTCTGCGCATACTGATGTTTATACATTCCGTCATCGTTATCGAGGATATCGAATTTCTGGAAGTACAGCGTATTCTGACCGATCTCGATATAGCTTCTGGCGATCCAGAGCGCGCCGCCGCAGATGGCCTTCTCCGGTGTCGTCCACGGAAGCAGGAGTGCCTCCTCGTCCGGTGTGATCTGCTTCTCATCCGGTTTGGAACCGTACTTGGCATACTTCGCGCCATTGATCTGCGCACCGTTCTGGACGCTCGGATTCGGCGTAGAGCCGATGTTATAGAAGTTGAAGTATCCTTCATATCCGTCCAGAGTTCCGTGCGCAAGCTTCGATTCGCCGTTTCTTCCCATCTCCTGCAGGATACGGCTGGCCAGGAAATACGGGGAAACGCCCGCTTCCTTTCCCGCCTTCAGAAGGATCGTTGCATAGTCCGGATCGTCCGCATCGAGGAAGGAATTCTTCGTCATCGCCATGATGCCGTCCCTCGTGTGTGCCGTATCATCGAAAGAGAGTTTCTCGAACTGGAATACTCCATCCGGAGTCAGGAAGTTTCTCGGATCCAGGAAGTACTGGACGACCTCACGCTTTGCCGCCTTCCAGGACTTGCCGTCATATATGGGGCTTCCGGGCTTGACCCAGGTCGGATTATACGTAGAGCTGATCAGCGATCTGTCGACATGATCCTCGTTATCGAGAACCTCTTCAAAGGTCAGACCGGTCTTATAGGCTTCGAACCGGTAGTTCGGATGCAGACAGTGCAGAAGCCACAGTCCGTCCGAATAGGTATCAGGGAACTGCGACAGGGTATTTCTTCTGAAGCCTTCCGAATCCTGTCCATTCAGAAGATGCAGAGTATATTTTCTGGTCGTTCCGTCGATTGAAGAAACTTCTACGATCAGCGTATTGGCTCCGGAATCGATATTCACCTTGTCACCCAGGTTCGCAGAAGGCAGAAGCCCGGATTTCTTTGTCAGGTGCACATCGGACGCATATCCTTCCACTGCCGTGAAGTCGATGCCGACCTCAGAGAAGGAGTCTCCGACCAGAGAGTAGTCGAAATTATCCATGGAAAACTCCGGATAGATCGGGAGCTCCCCGTTCTTGGAATCGGTAAATGTCAGCTCCGTCAGGTAAGCATTCAGCGGCAGGAATTTGATCGTCGAGCGTGTCATCTCGATCGTCGCACCGCCTGCGTCCTTACAAGTAACGATCCGATCCTTCTCATCGTCCGATACAGCGCCTGTCGGCATCGGAGTCGGGACGATCCCTTCATCGCTTACGACAGCCAGATATCCGGTCTCATCCGACCGTCCGACTTCTTTAGACTGGACCAGGACATAGGAGACCTCGGCAATAGAAGGCGGAGCACTCTCACTTCTCTTGACGCGGACGAAGAATGCATTTTCCGCCGTACTCTCCGTATTTTCTTTATCGGAAGCATCTGTTTCCTGTTTCTCTCCACGGAGCGTCTCAAAATCCACATCATGAAGGTCGTTCGTACCGACCAGCGTACCGAAACGGTCATAGAGGAAAACGGCCACATCGGAAGATGCCTCGAGAAGATTCACATAGGCATTTCTCTCCCCTGCATCCAGCGAGTACCATGACTCCTGGGCACCCTGCGCAATGCTTGAGGAAACGACCGTATCATTCTCCAGGATCGTGAAGTCGGGAATATTCACCTTTCCTCCGGTAACTACCTTTCCTCTTCCGTCAGAAGTACGGAGCAATATGACCACTTCGTGATTTCCCGGAACTTCCCCGAGCGTATCCCATTCCATCGTGAAGGCCACCTGACCATCAGCCGGCGGGACATCGATCTGACCCGGACGCAGCGACTGGTCCACGAAGAAATCCGTACGCATCTGTTTGCCATCCATCTGGATCTTACCCTCAATGCGACGAACACCGAAAGCATAACCTTCTTCGTTCTCGAGAGGGCTCTGTATCTCGATGCTGTTGCACCTCGTGCCCTTCGGGTCCGAAAAACCGTTGACCGGCGAATAGGTGATATTGACTTCACTTAGCACCTTCTCGATGACAAAACGTCTGGAATTGCCGGAAAGCATTTCTTCGATCTTATCTGCTTTGTATGCATCGTTATAGGCAACGCATGCCAGATCGGAGGCAAAGGCACTGTCATCCTTTCCTCCCAGAAGATAAGGGTGCGCCGTGAACTGGTTCTCAACGTAGTCAGAAACATTAAGATGACCCTGAGTAACCTCTCTTTCCCAGAAAGGGAGCGAATCTTCCGTGCCTGTAAGCACAGCGGTCCTGTACATCGTATCTTTCGCTTCCCGGGAAAGCGATGCTTTCTTGTCGACACTCAGCAGGGTCCCTGCCACAAAAAGGATCACGATCAGACCGAGAACACCCGCAACTATCGCAAGAATGATATATACTTTTCGAAATTTATCTCCCATTCTTTTCCTTTGATGCTTACTTGCTGATCTCGTCTAATGTCATGCCATAGGGTGGAACAAAGTGTGTCAGATAAAACTCTGCCTCTTCGCAGTTCAGAGCGTGGATCGATTTCTCGATCGATTCCTTGGCGGAATGGAACTCGTCGTTGGCCGCTTTCTCCTCCATCAGGCACTTCAGAAAAGCACTGAGCCGGTCGGCTGCCTTGACCAGACGATGTATCTCCTTACGCTTCGGATCCGAAAGATCCGGAAGCAGAAGATTTCTGTACTCGCCTTCAATCTGCTGCGGAAGCAGTGCCAGGATATTCTCCGCGGCCTGCGCTTCAACCTCTTTATATGCGGTCTTAAGTTCATCGTTCTTATACTTGATCGGTGTCGGCATGTCGCCGGTAATGATCTCCGTAACATCGTGGTAGAGTGCTTCGCCCATGGTAAGGAACGGATCCACCGGATCCTTCTTCAGGATGTTATTGTGGATCAAGGCCAGTGAATGTGCGATGACCGCTACATCAAAGCTGTGCTCCTTTAAGTTCTCCTGCCGGGTGTTTCTCATCAGGCCCCAGCGCTGGATATACTGCATGCGGTCGAGCATCGCATAGAAATTATAAAGTTCTTCTTTGTTCTCCATTTCTTCTCCCGTTTCTCAGATCCAGTAGATATTCTCATAGCATGTCGTGGCAAAAGAGTCCGTCATGCCGGCGATATAATCTACGACCATCTGTACGTTACTTGCATTCTTATCCGGATACTCCGAAACGAACTCCATCAGTCCGCGGAATACCGGGTTGGTAGATCTTGCGGTCTTCTCACGGTCGGACATAGCACCCATCAGGGCCTCGAAAAGTCCTTCCAGCGAATTCTTGACCGAGTTCTCATAGCGGCGGATCTTCTCCGAGCGGTAGATACGCGCCACGTTTTCTTCCAGAAGTTCTTTCATCGCCTGACCGGCTTCATCCGACAGACGGATCTCATCCTTGTCGAGACTGTTATGAATCAGATCACTGACCAGCGTGTTAATGATCTGCGAGTTATTCGTGCCCAGCTGCGACTGGATCGCGGAAGGAATATCCTCGAACTCCATGATACCCGCTTCACAGGCATCCTCGATGTCACGTCCGATATAGGCGATCTTATCGGAGATTCGCACCACACATCCTTCCAGTGTCGCAGGGAACGAATGAAGTGCCTGACTCGGATCGTTCAGGAGTTCCGACGGCTTTTCCCTGAAAGGTGAAAGAAAATACTCGCTGTAGGTCTCTCCGCAGTGGGAAACAATACCGTCTCTTACCTCAAAAGCCAGATTCAGTCCTCCGGGATGACCGTTGGCACGGCGCTCCAGAAGATCGACGACACGCAGGCTCTGGTACTCGTGGCGGAAGATGATATCCGGATCGTACTTCTGTGCACAACTCTCAAGCATCCTCTCGCCGGTATGTCCGAAGGGAGCATGACCGAGGTCGTGACCGAGTGCGATCGCCTCAACCAGGTCGAGATTCAGATTCAGAGCGCGTGCAATCGTGGTCGCGATGTATTTGACGTAGATCACGTGCTCCAGTCGGGAACAGATGTGATCGTTCTTCGCGTTAAAGAAGACCTGCGTCTTGTGGCGGAGTCTTCTGAATGCCTGACAGTAGATGATACGGCCTGTATCTCTCTCGAAAGGAGATCTTACCAGACACGGCTCCTCCTCGAAACGTCTGCCGCGGCTGTCTTTCGTACGGAATGCGTAGGGGGACAGATTCTTCTCTCGTTCATCACGAAGGATCGTCAGAAGTTTTCTATCACGCGGGTTGTTGATCCCGATCTTCTGTTCCACTACACGGGAAAATTCATCCGGAAACTGGTCAAACAGAGATTGTTCCTGATTATCCATAAGATCTTCCTCCTTACCTGTCTAGTATAACATTTTTCCGCAGCCGTTCTCTGTCACTTGCGTCACAGATCTCAACACTTCCTTAGGCCTGACTTATTGAGAAGCATATTCTTTCTCATACCGTCAAAATCCACACAGACCAGCGCATCTCCTGCGACTTTCTCACAGGACACGACGATACCCTCGCCGAATCTCGGATGCAGCACCCTCATTCCCTTACCGATCGTATCAGCCGTAAAGTCCGAACTCGGAGCAGCTGCTGGCTTGACCGCCTTGTACGAAGGAACATATTTCGGAGCTTCAGGTTTATCGACTTCTCTTCCGAACCTCGGATTGGCCGCTTCCTTCGGCTGTTCTTTTCTCTTATTGGCAATCGCTCGCATATACTGCGGCGGGATCTCCTTAACAAATCTCGACGGAGAAAGATTCTGCGTCTGTCCGAAGAGCATACGGCTTCTTGCCGAGATCACGGTCAGTTTTCTCTTCGCGCGGGTCAGCGCAACATACATCAGGCGCCGCTCTTCCTCGACATCTCCGTCATTGACCGATCTTGCGCTCGGGAAGATCGTCTCATCCACACCGACCACATAGACCGCGCCGAATTCCAGACCCTTCGCGCTGTGGATCGACATCAGGCGCACGAAGTCCTCGCTGTCATCCGCGTTATCACCCTCGGAGTAGAGCGCGGCATTCTGAAGATATGCACCCAGGATCCCCGTAAGATCCAGCCCGAAGTCAGGTTCATTCTCCATGAACGGATCGTTCTCCCGCTCCGCATCGGTATTCTGCGCAAGCGCCAGCTCCACTTCTTTTCTTCTGCGCGCTTCAAATTCTACGGCTTCAGAGAGAAGTTCCTTGAGGTTCTCGACTCGGTCGACCATCTCTTCCTTCTTCTCACGCTGCTCCACGATCTCGCTGACCAGCCCCGTCTTATCCTGCACATATTCGATGAATTCCGAGAATGAAGCCTCATTCTCGGACATGACCTTCCGCAGATTCTCGATCAGCAGGTAGAAGTCAAACAGTTTCTCCACCGAGCGTCCGAGTTCCGGATAGATCGAACTTCTTTCACATACAGTCAGCGCCGGAATATTCTCCCGTTCGGAGATCGCAAGGATCTTCGCAACCGTCGTATCGCCGATGCCGCGCTTCGGAACATTGATGATGCGCTCCCAAGCATAGTTGTCCGCATCGGAATAGATCAGGCGCAGGTACGCCAGAACATCCTTGATCTCTTTTCGGTCATAGAACCGCATGCCGCCGTATACACGGTACGGGATGCCCTTCTCACGGAGCGCCGACTCGATCGTACGGGACAGCGCGTTCATACGGTAGAGTATCGCGACGTCGTTATATGGAAAAGCACCGCTCTCGGCATCTCTCTTGATACTCTCGGCACAGTAGTACGCCTCGATGCCGTGATGGTCCGCAAGAAGGAAGGTGATCGGATCTCCCTGCTCACCCGAAGTGCGGAGTGCCTTCATCTTTCTCTTCTTGTTATGCGCGATCACGCCATTGGCCGCATTCAGGATCGTTGCCGTGGACCGGTAATTCTCCTCGAGTTTGATGACCTTCGCGTCCTTAAAATCCTTCTCAAAATCAAGGATATTCCGAAGATCCGCGCCACGGAAGGAATAGATCGACTGGTCATCATCGCCGACGACGCAGAGATTCCTGTAGCGCTTCGCCAGAAGCTGGATCAAGAGATACTGGCAGTGGTTCGTATCCTGATACTCGTCGACGAGGATATATCTGAACTTATCCTGATAGATCGTCAGGACATCCGGGTGCTCCTTGAAAAGACGCACGGTATTGAACAGAATATCATCAAAGTCCATGGCATTATTCGCAAGAAGCCTGTCATTATAACGGGTATAGATCCGCGCGATCGTCGACATGCGCATATCCCCGTGTGAGAGCGCCGCAAACTCCTCCGGAGACTGCATGTCGTTCTTCGCCTTAGAGATGATGCTCTGCACAAGACGCGGCGCAAAAAGCTTATCGTTAAGTTCCATCTCCTTGATGACCTCTTTAAGGACCTTCAGCTGGTCATCGGTATCGAGTATCGAATAAGTGGGTGTGTAATCCAGAAGCTCTGCATGACGGCGCAGGATTCTCGCGAACATGGAGTGGAAGGTACCCACCCACATATTCCGAGACGTATCGCCGATCAGAGCATTGATACGCTCACGCATCTCCGTCGCGGCCTTGTTGGTAAAAGTGATCGCCAGGATACTGGACGGATAGACACCTCTGACCCGTATAAGGTACGCGATACGATAGGTGATCACCCGCGTCTTTCCCGAACCTGCCCCCGCAAGGATAAGAAGCGGTCCTTCATCGTGAAGAACGGCCTCCCTTTGTTCGTTATTCAGCTTTTCCAGCAGATCATCCATCCGTGCCTCCCGACCCTTCTCCTATGCGAAAAGGGCTTTCAAAATCTTTAGAGTGTCATTATACTCTATCCACTGTCCCAATACTAGGACAGTTGGGAAGCACTTTGCAGTTTGGTCTGTTTGCCATTCAAAAAAACCCGTCTTGCGACGGGTTTTTTTAATCGGATCACACATCATTTTTCGTGTTATCATTACAAAATTCTTTTCGAATGGACGACCTTCACTTTGCCGTTTTCCTCGGCACCGCAGTGGTTGCAACGGTACACTGCTAAGTTATAGTGGTACTCGTACCTGACCCAAGCCCAATAAGGTTTATATGGCGGGTTTATCACCTCTTCGTACTTTACCTCGACATAGTTCATCATCTCACTCAACGGTAACGTGTACGCGAGCTTCATGATGCCCTGCTTACATCCCGAACATTGACCATTCGGTTTCGCTGATACTGCTGCCGGTGCAACTATCGTTGCAATCAGGAACACGACCAACGCACTTGCCAACACTTTTTTCACTCTACTCATAACTAGGTTCCACCCTTCTTGATTTGGATTTCCCCTCCCCAAATAAAAGCGTAAATGAAACTGCAAAAACTGTCAATTCGAAGCCTGTTCTTTCGATTTTCCGTTCGCTGCCACAGCGTGCGCCGATGTCAGAAGGAATCCGATAACGATACCGCCGCCGGCCTGGATCAGATTCATCAGGATTGCGCCCTTGGCCGCGGAGATCCCGTACATGAAGCACTCGAAAAGGAAATAACCCGCGAGCATGATCAGTTCTGCCGCGACAAATGCCACGATCCGGCTGACGATCCCCTTATGCTTGTGGAGCACCCATCCGGTAAGAGCTCCCATCAGTCCTTTAATGATGAATGTCGGCGCGATATAGACCGCGTAACCTGCGATCAGGTCCGCCAGTGCCGATCCGATACCGGCCGCCAGAAATGCTGCCGGTCCGATTGCGTATCCCGCGTAAAGGATCACACCATCGCCTAAGTGAATATATCCGAGCGCAGTCGGCACGTGGAGTTCCGTAGCCACGAAGACCAGCGCGGCAAAGACACCTGCCAGCGCTACTTTCCGTGCTTTTTCTTTAGCTGTGTTTCTGTTTTCCATTTTCCGTTTCCTCTTTTTCCTTGTGTTTGAAACGATTATAAGCACAGGGTTTCGGAAAAGAAATTGTTAAAACCTACTATTTTGATAGTTTTTAACGTTTTCTGACATCAGGCTCCTCCGTTTTATCGTCAGAAGGTGCTTTTCCGTTCGGATCAGACATCTGAAGACTCTCGCGGATACCGTCTGTAATGTCGGTGATACGGCCCTTTGTCGTCTCATAGGTTTCCTTGAGGAAGCGGTTGAACGGATTGTCCATCCACATACGGAAGATAAATCCGGCCTTGATCAGGCGGCTCTCCTTATACTGGCCGATACGCTCCTTGATCTCCTCGTAATGGAGAACGAGCTGCTGCTGCGATGCAAACTTCTTGATCGCGAGCACGACCTTCGTACTGTGGAAAAGGTCCATCAGGAACACTCCGTAGAAGAATCCGATGAAGAACGAGAACGCAAGATTTCTCGACAGCCACTCAAGCGACCTCAGGATGTGAGGGTGGATAAGGAAATAGTAGATCGCGCCGAGCACCGACCACAGAAAAGAATACAGAGGGCAGATGACGCCCTGGATATTTCCCCACCGGTCGGTATAGTCCCACAGACGGAGCTTGAAGTACTTAAGGCAGAAGATACCGGCGATGTACTCCACGACCGTCATGCCGAGCATCATCAGACCGAAAAGCACCAGTTTCTCGAGGATCGGATGATCAAAGTCGATATACGGCTCTGTGGAAGCGATCAGATAAAGAAGTACCAGACCGAATCCGTAGATCGGAAGATACGGGCCCGAAAGAAATCCGGGGTTCATCCATTTTTTCTGCGAGACAAACCGACGGTAAAGAAGCTCAAGCCCCCAGCCCGTCAGGCTTCCCACGAAGAACAGAAATGCTAGTAACAGAATAAATGACATATTCTCACCTACTTCAGTATCAGTTCCATAAGAAGATTCTCTCTGGCAAATACCGCCACTCTCGAATCCTCAACATCACGGTAGAATGTATAAAGCGCCGGGCTCGTGGAGAGCGTCGCGTAGTGTCTCATCATAGCCTGGTAGGCAAGCGAAAACAGGTTGCCGTCACCCTTGATCACCGCCAGATACATCACCAGCGGATAAGCCTCCATCGCCTCTTCAGCCGAAGACGCTTCCCCGGACATCATGTTGTAGGATGTATAAAGATAACCCGTGTTATAGATCTGCTCGGAAACCCACGCATAGCCTTCAGCATCAAGATTTCCGGTCTCCGCCAGATACACCATCACATAAAGGGACGGCAGAAGTTCCACGTTTCCGGAACTACCCGTATAGTACGTGTACACACCGTCATCGGAACACATCCAGGCATAAAGCGGAAGTTTCTCCCCGATTTTTCCGTCTTTCACGATCTTCACGACAGATTCGTATTTTTCTTTATACTTCGGGAAAAGCACTGCTGCCCGGCGCATGGCATCAAGATCCATGGCAGACAGCTCGACACCTTCCATTCTGACCAGAACTGCGCCCTCTTCTTCCCCGTCCTTTTTCTCATCCTCCGGAACCGGCGTGACCAGTGATTTTTCCGTCACGGGGACCGGCGTCGGTTTCGCCGCGCGGTCGGCAGCCCGGTAAGATCTTCCGGCACCTTCTCCGAATACCAGATCCGCGAGTTTTTCGATCTTCTCAAGCGTCTTGCTGCTGCCCCACTTATCGTAGAAATCCAGAATCGCGCGAAGATATCTTGAAGTTGCTTTCATGGAGACCGGCGGATCTGAAAGAAGAAGGTAGGACTGGTCCTCAAGAATATCGTTTTTCTCTTCCTTCGTGCGGTTCGAAGTGATCAGGTCATCCGCTTTTTTATAAGAAAGAAGATATCCGCTTCCGTCCGTCAGCGAACTGTCGATCGCCTTGATCAGGGATTCCGCCTTCGATCGCTTTCCTTCTTCAATATACGATTCCAGCAGGAGCACCTGGTCAAATGTATCTACATACGCAGATTCCATCGCCGGCACAGACCTTGTTGTTCCCGGGATCATGTACCAGGACAGTACCCACGGGTCCGTACTTCTGTCCTCCGAAAGAAGCTTCGTCGTCCGTGAAAACATATATCCTTTATGAATATCGCTTCCCGTCATTACCTGTTTCATCTCAGCCGACATGGAGTAAGAATTCCCCGCTGTGTCCGTCTTTTTATAGAAGATACCATTACGGATCACAAGATAGATCCCCGTTCCGATCAGTGCCAGGGCTGCTGCCACGATCATACAGATCAGCAGGATCTTCTTCACTTTTTTGTTGGTATATTTCACCGAGGTCATTGACGGCATGGTCGATCTGCTCCTTTTCGAAAAGCACTAAATAGGCTATAGTTATTGTATCATTTCTGAACAGTATCAGAAGAAATATGACGAAACTGAAAGAGAAATACGGAAGACTATGCGCGTTGCAGGAATCGTAGCCGAATATAACCCTTTTCACCAGGGACATCTCCGCCTGATCTCCAAGGTCCGCGAGGAGCTCGGGGAGAATACGCCCATCGTGGTCATCATGAGCGGCGAATTTGTCCAGCGTGGCATTCCGGCCCTCGTTGACCGGACATCCCGGACATGCGCCCTTCTTTCGAGCGGCGTGGATGTCGTCTTTGAGCTTCCGTTCACTTTTGCCACAGGTTCCGCCGACCGTTTCGCACTTGGCGCCATCCGTTCCCTGAGCGCATCCGGCGCCGTGACCGATCTTTTCTTCGGTGCAGAACACGATTCTCTTTCCGACCTTTCTTTTATTGCAAAGACCGACTTTGAGTCAGATCCCGCTTTTTCAGAAAAACTCGATCAGTGCCAGAAGGACGGTCTCTCCTATGCGGCTTCCTGGCAGGCCGCTGCCGAGGCTGCTCTTGCCGCTTCTTCGGACGGAGCTTCTGCGATCTCTTCTGATTTACCGAAGATCCTTCGGGAGCCGAATAACATTCTTGCGATCTCCTATCTCCGCGAACTGGACAGAAGCGGTTCACCCATTGTTCCGCATCTTATCGTCCGCGAGGATTCCTACCACGAAGAGACACTGAAAGAGGGTGCTTTCCCGAGCGCAACCGCACTCAGAAAGACGATCCTTGAGAATTATTCCCATTCTTCCAAGGGCGATTTCATCCGCTCTCTCGGCGGACTTCTTCCGTATGTTCCATCTCCGATGCTTGCCGAGATGCTGTATCTTTGGAACGGCAACACGATCCCTATGGGGGAACAGGAACTGATCTCGTTTGCTCTTCCCCTCCTCCGCTCAACATCCGTCGACGATCTGGCCCGCACCGCTCACATGGGCGCACAGCTTGCGGGACATCTTAAGACCTGCGTGCGGACTCTTCATTACGATTCTACTAAACAGCTATCCGGGACATTCCGCGAAGCCGCATCGACAAAGTGCTTTTCATATACGAGGATCCTCCGCGCTCTGTCATCTCTTTCTGTCGGTCAGAAAGAAGAGGATCTTGCCCGTCTGGATCAGCCTCAGTATCTCCGCCTTCTCGGATTCTCCGAGCACGGAAGATCAGTTCTTAAAAGCATGCGCGAAAAGTCGGAGCTTCCGATCCTCTCCAGAGCGTCGGATGCATTCCACCACGGAAAGAACCCCGTCTTTGCCCGCATGGACGAACTCGACCGTCTCTCTCATGACTGGTGGACACTTCAGGCCCGCCGGACTTTTGAAGAAGACTTCAAGCGCGAAGTGATCCAGTACAAGCGTAACCGTCTCTACCGCTGAGCATTTATTCCTCTGCAAAAGCACTGTCCCTGATTTTCAGTTTTGACGCATAGAAAAGGACTGTCCCATTGCTGAGACAGTCCTTCTTTTCACCTTTTGGTTTTCCGGGTGTAGATCTTACTCAGAGTAACGCTCGTTCTTACGCTTTCTTAAGATCACCAGAACCACTGCCGCAGAAGCTGCAAGGAAGACAGTTGCTACCGGGATCATCGAGTGTCCGGCCACATCACCGGTCTTGACGATCTTCTTGCCTCTTGCAGAAGAGATAACTTCGAACTCGATCGTAACCTTCGTACCGTCTTTGTATCTGATTACCGCACGGTGAACGCCCAGTGTCAGACCTTCGATCGTTTCCGGAGTGAACTCGACCGTGCCATCCGGCTTCTTCTTGTAGTCATCCGGAGATACCGGCTGATCGTCGATCGTTACGCTCTCGATTTCCTTATCCGGAGTCGGAGTCGGGCTACCATCGGTCGGTCTTCCTGTGCCATCCTCACTCGGAGCGGTAGAATCCGTAGGCTGTGTATCGTCCGTACCGGAAGGCTTGGTTCCTGTCGGGGTCGAAGAGGATTCTGTCGGCTCGGTGGAAGACTCAGTCGGTTCCGTCTTCTTCGCGTAGTTGTTCGTGATCGACTCTTCCTTCAGAGTATCATCCGTGAGCTCAACACTTATGCCGTTGTTCGAAACACTCAGCGTATATCCGTCGATCTCCGCTTCAGCCTCATCCTCGGTAATGGTGTACGTATCCAGTTCGAGATCTGTCAGATCGTAGTATCCGGCACCCTGGATCTCGAATGTCTTTTCGTAACCCTTCGTACCAGTTACCTTGAACTTGTAGATCTTAACAAGTGCATCTGCCGGAGCATCGGAACCGAGAACCTTATAGACTCTCAGATTACCCTTGACCTGAACAGGTGCCGTATACGTATTCGTGACCGTCGTGGTCGTACCGTTTACCGACTCGCCGCTCTGTGCGTAACCGTCCGGCATGCTTCCTTCTGTCCATGTATAGACGTGCTCTTCGCCCGAATCCTTATACATTTCAAGGTTGTATACCGTCGCCGTCCAGCTGTTGCCCTCATTCAGCGTTACTGTGTCGATCTTCGTACCATCCTGATACAGGTCGAATGTCAGGGT
>JAEEGJ010014151.1_pt1 | contig 19050 bp, 16 predicted proteins | sample 8958761 | NCBI WGS metagenome assembly JAEEGJ01 (sample SAMN16246546, study PRJNA631951) | gut metagenome | biome: gut microbiome; feature: rumen; material: RS-attached | host: Bos | place: Iran: Karaj | collected 2018-10 | reverse complement strand
GTTGCCGGTACTGGGTGTAAGAACTGTGCCTTTGCCACCTCTGCAGGGGGAGCCTGTCCAGGTTCCATCTATGACCGCCATCCTTGCTGTGCTTCTGACCGCAAGGATGGACGGGAAGTGTACTTCAAACTAATCCACTACGTGCCGGAAGCCAAGGCGCCAGCTCTGAGGATGGCCACCTTTGGCTCGGTACCATTCAAACCATTGATGATATGAACAGGACGATGAACATTGTATTACTTTGGGTGACCAGTGTCGCATTGCTGGCTGACCTTGTTTTCATCGGGTATCTCATGATGCCATGATTGAAGGATGGGCGCAGTCCGCTATGCTTGAAACCGCTTGAAGCAAGACAGCACGCATGAAGTACGAGCCTGCGAGCACTCATGCAATGCGCACTCGCAGTCTCTTGTTGTCACTGTTTATCGTCATCACTTTGCTCCTTAACATGATTACTAATCATTTTAAGGATATAGCGCAGAGGGCTGTTTATGCCCGTACCTTGACTCGCTCTGACCATCTCATCGTAGAAAGCTTCGAAGTCGTCAAATTTGCAGACGGCTTTAATGTCTTCTTTATTGTCTTCGATAGCCTGCTCGTCCTGCTCACTCTTGGTACTAATGCTGAACAGAAAGTCCTTCAGCTTTGCCAAGTTTTTGCTTTCTCGGGATGGTACGGTAAAAGCCTGTCCCTCTGCGAGGGCTTTGAGAGCGCTTTCCGGAATCGTATTGAATCGACGGCAGAACTCTTCGTACTTTGCACGGTACTCTGCCGTCAGGGATATGTCCTTGCATTGTTCTGTCCACTCATCGTACTCATCCATGATCATATTGTCTTCAGCGAGCTGAGATCTTATATCACCAGTATCAGCGTCGCCAAAACTGAATGGAAACAACATTAAGTCTGCTGCATGTTCCTCGATCGGTGGCAGCTTCCTTTTTCTCTTCGGCGCAGACTTCTCTTCATCATTAGACTTGGTACGCCTGGGGGACTTGGTAGCTGATGCCACTCTCACGTTAACCTCCTTCATGATCTTGCTCATGTTGAAGGATTCCCAGAAGGTGTAAGGTGCTTCCATGAGTGCTTCAGCTACAACCTCTGGTTTAATGTGGTCGTAGTACTTCTGCAGTATCTCAGCTCGACGTTGCTTGTTTTCATCATAGTCAGCGTCCATAATCATGCACTTCTCTTCTAACTCTGGTAGTCTCTTTTCAAGACTCTCTTTCTCGCCCTCGCCCGCATACTTAGAATTGCTTCCCAGAGATAAGCGTACGTCCTTTAGCTCAGCTATCACGTCCTCAATTTCCTTGCGATTCCTGGATCGCTCTTCTTCGAGACGGGTAAGTTCATCACGCTCTTCCTGTGGCATACGGTCGATGACCTCATGCAACATGGCCGTGAGGATGATGTTGCTACATCGAGGCAGCTTCCGGAGCTTACTTTTCTGGTCGTCAATCTTCGCGTTAACTTCGTCTACTCGCTGTTGCTGCTCAGGGGTCAGTTCTTGACCAGACTTCTGTAATTCCTGCTCTGCAGAAATCGACTTGCGCAAGCGTGCTATCTCATCATTATATGGCTTGGTGATGATGGCATTCACGGCATCGGTAATGTAAACAGGTTTGTTGCTTCTCAACATACCAGAACGAACACTTGAAAGTCTGCGCCTCCATCTTGCGATCAGCGTGTTACACTGAACACTATAGATGTCACCACCGGGAACGTTTAGACGGACACGCGGAACGAAGCGGTCTACACGATGCAGGAAATCGTTCAGATCATTAACCAGAAGTCTATCAACTTCGCTCACTAAACCCTCACCGGCAGAAAGCCGATAAACAACTTTCTCCGGTGTCGAACCTACCAGACTCTCCCACATGATGCTGGCATGTTCATACACAGCAGCATCTACACTTAGCTTAACTATACTTGCCATACCTTAATATAATAATAAAATTAGAATGGCACAAAGGTACACCCTCCCTTCAGGAACACCAAGAATTTTTGATTCTTCGTCTTGATTTAACGCATTTAGGATTTTTCGCGTCTTAAATATGTTAAATCAAGAGAAAACTTTGAGCAGTTTTGTTAGCCACCAGATTACTTCGTAATTTCGCTGGCAGAAGACAGAAACTGACGAGCAGTCTCTAAACGCGCAACGCGAACAAGACTTGGTTTCGGGGCCCTCCCCAAAACGTCTTGATTCCACTATAGCCGACACGGCAAGTGGAATGGAAAGTACTCGCAGGCTCGCACCTTTATAATGTAGAACCAAACAGTAAGTAATATGGCAGAACATCGTATAAACATTCGCACGAAACAACGTTTTAAGGAGTCTGAAAGCGATATTTCAGACGATAGACGGCGACCACATAAAGTGTACTTTACCGATGCCGAATGGAAAGTTATCGTCGGTAAAGCTGACTGGGTAAACCGAGCACCTTCGGTGTATCTTCGTGAGGTTGGATTAGGTTATAAACCGATAGTTCCTGACCCAGAATTTCGACACCAGTTGATGCGTATTGGCGACGACATAAGGAAGCTTTTCGCGTTTCTTAAGGGCATGAATTTGACACAGGAAGACCGCTATCAAACGATGTGTGAAATTGGCTTCTTAAAACGCTGGACTGAGGGTGTATCAAAGATATTGGATTTCCTGGATAAATGGATTAAAAGAGTATAAATTATGATAGCACAGGCGAGAAGTATTGCACACGGAAAAGCATATTCTGAATATGCTGAACGGAAAGAGAAAGCGGTGTTTGTAGGTGCAGATAACATGATTACAAACACGGATATAATATTCGATAATCCGGACTTTATCAATGAACTTTGGAACGAGTTTAAGGAAGCCGGACTGGACTATGTTAGGAAAGGTAAGGACGTCACTCGCGACACTATTGTCATCGAGTTTTCACCGTCCACAAACGAGTCAGAAGGATGGACTCGCGAGCAGTGGTACGCTCACGCTAAAGAGCTGCTGGAAGAGATGGATAAACGTCGCTTACAGGCTCCGATATGGGACGCTAAAAAGAAGCGTTACAAGCGTAATAAAGACGGCAGTCTGACCATGAGAGACATCCCTCAGACGAAGCTGGCAAAGAGTAAATGGATGGCATATCTTCATAAGGATTCGGAGTCCGGCATCTGGCATTTACACATTATTATTTCGCGCTATAACATGGACAATGAGTTGAACTGCGACGATGAAATTGCTAAGCGAGCGGCACAGGCAGCGGAAGAATTAAACAAGAAATATGGCTACCGTTCGGCAGAGAATATCCACGATGAGCATGCAGCAGAAATACGGCAGATCATTGATGATATACTGTTTGATATGGAGGGTGAAGATATCGATGTTAAGGAGTTCCAGGAGAAAATGAAAGCGGTAACTTTCGTGGACTATAAGGGCAATGTTCAGAACTACGATATGCAATACCATACCGACGATAAAGGGAAAGTGACGGGCTGGTCTGTCAGACGTGGAAACAGTACCTATACTGGCACGGAACTGGGATTCCAACTGCACATTAATCCGAACGCTCATCAGAAGCAATTCTACAAGGATGCCATCTATGATACACTCCGACAAATGAATGACAAGGCTTTCTCCTGGGACAAGTTTACGGATCTTCTGGAGCGTAACCATGGATGCCAGATTGACGTAAAACGTGATTCTAAGGGGGACGTCGTAAACTACTTTATTTCACGTGGCGAGAACAGACCGATGCCGGCTTCTCAGATAGGCGCAAACATTACGGCTAAGAAAATATTCAGCGAGTGGCAGAGAGAACAGAATAATCTTCAGAAACATCAATCTGATACCACTCAGGATGATGAGAAGAAAGTAAGAAGATGGTCGAAAGAGTGGCAGAGGTTAGAACAGGAAAAGCGGGAAAAGCAGGAGGCTCAGCGGATAAAGAAACTTGATGGGCAGGCAAAATCCAATAGAAATGACGGTAGAAAGATGGAACCTACTACCACTGAGAAAGAACGGCAGGAGGCTATCAGAGATGCCAGGAAAGCACTGTCCGATTATGCCAAAAATAAAATAATGTACGTGGATATGAAGGAGGCTATTATCAATGGTGCTGCAGCTAAGGCTGTTGAAAATGGCAACTCTCCATTTATAAATGTAAATCTTCAGGGGGCTGTTCAGGAACTGATGGAGGGTCTGAGTATGACCGGTGGCCAGATATCGAGTGTGATGACAACCGTCGGTGACTCCTTGGTTGGAATGATAATACCACCTGATATGCCCGTCAGTGCAGGGCCAGGCAGTAATACCGATCTTCCAAAACAGAAGGATGACTGGTGGAATGCCTGGAAGAATGCCTTCGGTATGAAATTGAAGAAAAATACTTTCCACAGATAAAATAAAAATATTATGAGTAAAAATAGTAAATATGGACCTCAGAGCTTTGAGGGAATGAAACTGTCAAAGGAAGATAATCATCCTGAGGCACCATCCCAGCATGATGGTTACGAGGACATTATACTGACGAAGAAAATCGTAGATGCCAAGAAGGAACTGACGGAACTGTCTGCTGAGCTGGCAGACAAGCTAAAAGCAGTCAGTGAAAAGAATCAAAGCCAGATACAGACGCTTGAAGAAGTACTGTCTAAGCTGGAGCAGGTAATGAAAAAACTGTGGGAAGCTGGAGGTTATGTAGATGAAATGCTCGACGACATAAAGCGATACAAGGATAAAGGACTTGAATTATCCGATAATGCCCAGAAACAATTCCAGGCTTTCATCATCAAATTTACCGGTAGCATTCGTGAAACACTAACAAACGAAGCAGATCTCTTCGATAAGAGATTGAATGATATTGCTACTCAGCAGCAAAACACTCTCGATAAATTGAAGGATGATTTAAAAAAGAAATACGATGACGAGATAAAAGAACTGAGTAATAACTATGCACAGCTGACCGCTAAAACTGAAAGGCTTAACGATAGGATACTCATCCCAAGGAAGGATTTCTGGGCTTTGATGTTACTTTCTTCAGTTATCTTTTTAGGTGGATTCATTAGCTGGGTGAAATTCTGGAGGGTACCAGGGAATGATGTAACAATGAGCTGGATGGTAGCTGCTGGCATAATGGAGTTTATATATATCATATCAACAGGATTGAACACCCTAATCTATAGGGAGGAAACCAAAGGTGAAAGTACAAAGAAGGATGATGATAAGGAAGAAATAAGGCTTTATAGTGTGTCATTGTCTCAGGCCCTTTACTTCATGTTGTTGACATTGGCGGCAGGTGTCTATGTCGTGTGGTACGCTTTAGACTGCTATGCCAGCCCTGCATGGATGAAATACCTGCTACCTGTGGCGTTGGCCTTAAACTTTATATGGATGATGCTGAATGGCATACTGGCACGAATATTCAGCAGTGAAAAGTAGTACTCCCTTTGCAGCTATGGCCAAGAGCATGAAGTGAGAGCCCGCGAGCACTCATGCGGATGTGCAGTGACAGTTACAAACAAAGTAAATTTGATAATACCCTATGGCAATGGCTATCTGGAGAAAGGATGAAGTGATGTACACCGCATTGATGGATCTGATGCGGGTATATCTCCTTCACGACCACACTCCTAACATCGAGCAGCAGCTTCGGCAACAGTTCGATGAATACTTCAAATGGCACGAAGAGAACTGGGAGCGTGGCCGTATCGAGAGCTTTGGCGGGCCTACGGGCAGTCAGCAGAACCGCTACATCCTCGCCGGTAAGCTCGCCCTCGATGCTCCAAGGCTGCTGCCTGGTGATTCAGGATGGATGCGACCTGGGAGACTGGCATCCCTCATCAGATATCTGAATGATATCGCATTTTGCGACATCAAGTGAAATTGTGAAGGGTGCAAGGACGGGCGCAGTCCGCTATGTCTGGCTGCTGATTTATATTCCTGCATCGGTGAGAGTGATATTCCCTATTCAAACAGCTTTTTTTTCGGTAAATGTTTGGTAATCTGAGTTTTTCTTCGTACCTTTGCACTAAGACAAACGAGTTGAAGTGTAAAATGCCGCGATAGTGGCGTAATGTGAGGCACCTTCTCGCTGTGGCGCTCGGACAGTAGCATGGTAACTGGCTACACGCTTTGACGGTTAAAGTCCGGCCAAATTCAGATACATTCTGAAGGGGTAGGTCACAGAACATCCATAGATGATATGGGTGTTCTGTGGCTTTTTTTGTGTGTATACGCTTGTGAGGGTCGCGACTCGCAGCTGAAGAATAAAACAACAACAAGAATGCCATCCTGGTCACCGAGGAACCGCGACACCTCGCCCAGGGTGGCTTTAATAACTACAACAAACAATTATGAAAAAGTCTATTAAAGAGAAAGTAACAATGCTGGCCATGATGGCAGCAATGTGTGTAACGTTCACGGCCTGTGGCGGTGACAGTGATGACGACGGGACTCCCCAGACTCCTACAGGACCGACGGAAAGTACCGAGTATGTGGATCCTTGCCTGGATTTCGGAAGCTCACAGAGCCATGTCAAGGAATACATGACCATCTTTAACTGGGAACTGAATGAGAACAGTAATGAGTACACCTTGCTCTATACCAATCAGGCTGCAACGGTGGTAATCAACTACATGTTCATCGGCAACGGTAAAGGTCTGGGCATGGTGGGAGTCACCTATACCGGTGGTGGCGACGCCAAGGCACTGGGCTTCAAGAGCGAGATCGAGAAGCGGTATGGCATCACTATGAAGAAGGTGACGAACTCAGAAGACGGTACAGAGTACATCTATGAGGGACTGGCCACCATCGGCGGCAAGCAAGTTGAGATCATGATGAACTGTTATAAGCAGGGTATCAACATCATCTATGCACTTCCAGATTGACATGGCTATGAAGAAAGACAATAAGAATACTCCAGACATCGAACATGATGCCGACTGCCTGCAACACCTCGATGAAGTGCTGCAGGCAGAAGAGCAGGCGCACACCGAGTACTTGGATTAAATACTTATTAACAATTGGTAGCCACTGGCTGAGAAGTGTGAATAAAGTTAAAATTCTGATATATGGCTAAGAAACTGTACGATTACGACTATGTGCTAAATCTTGAGTATAAGGTAAAACTTCTGGAAGTGACCTCTGCCGCACAAAAAGAGCGTATCAAGATGCTCGAAAAGGATAGGGATTTTTGGATTCAAATGTATAGGCGTGAATTTGGCATACACACTTCAAATGATAAAAATACGGCTAAGATTATACACATGTAATATGACAGAGAATATAACTATCAAGATTTTAAACTTCGCATGGGGAAATCAGGACATCGAGATCCTTTTCGATGACCAGAGATTCTATTGTTCTGCAGGATATGGTAGTTCTAACCCCTTGGGTGACCTGATTAAGTTTGCCGCCATGTTCGTCCATGACGAAGACCGAGATAGTTGTAGTACAAAATGGGATGAAGAGCCTGGAACTATGGAGTTCACTATGAAAAGGGATGAAACTGATAAGGGCATCCTTCATATAGATGCAAGAGAGTATGGTGACTTCCAGGATCCTGAGACTAATAAACCGTGGACGCAGAATGATAAGTATCACTTTGATGTGTCTCTGGAGACTTTCAAAACCGCCGTCATCAAAGAGGCTCTGAGGGTGTTGAGAGTGTACGGCATAAGAGGATATGATGGTACATGGTGCGACGGATGGGACACATTCCCTATCATGTCCCTACTGGTTCTGCTGGGTGTCAAGTTCACCTTCGATGATGAGTCTGAAAGCTACAGAAGCAATATCGAGGATGAATTACAGCTACTGTTATCAACAATAAAGTCAGACCAAAAATAATAAAATGTAGATTATGGACGCAAACTATTACACTACCTACCTGAAGGCATACCTCACCGATGCCGGTGATGTCAGAAAGGATGATGACGATTTCATCACTACCAGGGCTGATGCAGCATCTGAAGAATACGAGGTGCAGCGCCGTGCCGGTGCTCCACCAGCCTGCGCCCAGGAGATGGCCATGGGAATACTCATGGAAGGGTTAGGTTAGCGATCTTTGAAAATCTGAAATATAGCCTGGCATGCGGCACTTGAGCCATGGGAGAAGCGGGAGGCGGTTACGGCGGCCTCATGTTGTCCGGCCCATGAGCCTTGGGAGTGCGGGGATAGGTTACGACCTGTCATGAGACCATCCCATGAGCGTCGCGGTGCCAGGTTCCTAAAGGAATTGAGATCATTGGCCGCTCCTGCCGATACGTCGGTGTCGCCCCGCAAGGGGCATTTTGAGCCTTGAAATCCCTTTGATCCTCAATTTCGCCTGGCATGACAGTGTGAGGAGCCTTGGGACTTGCGGAGGGGTTCGCCAAAAACTACCCCTGTATGACCATCCCATGAGCGTCGCGGTGCCAGGATCCTATATGGGAATAGCGGGTGAGAGTCCCGCACAAGGGGAATGGCAGTTGCTTTGAAAGGTGATCCCACACCCGGTACGACGATTCCCCGTCCTATAAGAGTAGCCTCCTTGTTACCACTTTCGAGTGGGGGGGTCGATTCTGGCAACGGAATGCGTGATGCTGACTGGAGGCAACTCTTTACTTCTGGGGAATGTCGGCGTGATGATGCTCTGGCGATTGGTGCCAGGTGGTAGGACAGAAGCGATTCCCCATTTTCAAAAGAGTTGCGGATGGAGCACCGGGTGGGGAAACCCACGGCTGGGCATCCCTGAAATAATGGGTGGAAGGCAACTCTTTACCTAAGAAGCAACGCTCTGAGCGCGTGAGACGGCATCGCCGTCAATAACGGAGGAGGTGTTCCCCATGGGAGCGTACCTGCCGTCAGAGTGTCCGTAGTCGGACATAGGAGATTGCTTCTTATCTGGGAGGATAGTCTTCTGCATGCACATTGGATGCATGGACGGCTATCTCTTCCATCGGGAGGGAAGTGCCAACTGCATAAGCGTAGGATTTATGGTTCGCAGCCCTCCCACCAACTGGAGGGTTGCGCCAGAGCGTCAAGGGCGTAAGGAGTGGGGCAAGTACATCACTCGCTGAGAGGCCCCTCCATCTTTTGGGTAGGTTCCAGTCACGTTTCGGACGTGGAGGAAAGGGCTTCGGCCATGATACACTGGAAATGCCCATCGGGAGAGTCCGCTTTAGTGCCGGTCTTGATGCTCTCCCGACCTATTGGAGAGCGCGGATATGGGAGTGCCGGGTGCGAAAGCACGGCTGGCCAATCTGAGGCGAAAGCCGATAATGAGGGAAAAACGGCTCTCCAATCTTGAAAAGGAAACGCCATGTACGCCTCGGCGGAATCGGACTGCCGTCGATCTTGGGTTTCCATCGGGAGGATATTCACGGGAACTGTGTCCGTGCAGAAGTGCCTCCCGACCTATTGGAGAGCGCGGAATAGGTATTCACAGGTGCGAAAGCATGTCTGCGGGGGTCTGAGGCAAACGCCGATAACGACTTGAAAAACGGCTCTCCAATCTTTTTACTGCTGCAGACAACTGCACCAGTAAAAGCCAGAAATGGCATGGGGATCGTCCGGAAGATCCTCATTGGTGAAGGTGCGGAATTAGGAAGTTCCGGGTGCGAAAGCATGTCTGGGTGGGTCTGAGGCAATAGCCGATAATGACTGGAAAAACGGCCTTCACCTGTCCGAGGAAGCGTATGCAGTACGCTGTTGGGCATCCATAGCCTTGCTGACGTTCCCGCGATTGGTTCGGAGAGGTGTAACAGGAGGCAAGAGCTGCTGCCATCTTTGGATGGTGGCAGCTCTTTTTTTGCCCTTTCGGAGTGTCAGGATTTTTCGTTTTGCCCGATTTTAGGGGGTATAATATATCCAGCACCCCGTCGATATGGCCACAGCGGGCTTTATATGAGGTCGTTTTTGGGGCAACTGCCTGAAGAACAGCCGATTTCAGAAAAATTCAGACAGTTTTGAGACTGCCGTGAATTGTTCATATTTGAACAAAAATACTCAGATTTGATAACTCCATCTCAAATTTGAGGGTGTGGAACCTCAATTTTGAGGTGGACGACATTTAACAAGATTCCGTTACAAGTGTAATAAGATTCTGTTACGCTGTAAAGGGATTCCGTTACGCCGGTAAAGGGATTCCGTTATTCACTTTCTGTCGAGCAGGAACTTTGAGCGGGAGTTTTCGCGCTGGCTCAAACCTCTGCCAGGTGCTCAGGATCTCCAGGACTTGTAGAGTGGAGTCCTCGCGCTGGCTCGTACCTTCTGTAGGGGGGGGCGATTCCTCTTTCGACTACAATTTGAGTTGGCTGAACCCCTTTAAAATAGGCATTGTAAGGGGGTTCGATTCCTCTCAGGAATAGAACGGGTAGCTTTCTGTCGAGGTGGGGGATTTAGTGCCGTCCACCTATGCCCCTTGTCCGCTGCTGCTTCGGCTTCATCAGTCCGATTGCCACTCCAAGGCAACGTCCGAAGAATCTACGATCATCTTCATCGTCCTTTTTTCTTGGGAGATCGTTGCCACCACCGCCACCACCGCCACAGCCAGCGGAAACGGTGGTTGCCCCATCGATGTAGCCGAATATGAGACATACGGCTGCTGATGCTGCGGTTTCCGCTGCTTCTGCCACAGACATCTCCAGGTCTTTGGCAATGGAGCCTATCTGTGCCGTTGCCTCTGTAATGAGGTTATATCCTTGCTGGGCAATCGTCTTGATGATACTACTTGTTGCAAGTTCAATGGCTTCAGCTTTCGTTGATTCTGGTATCTTTCGGAAAGAACCAGAATAGTCGAGAACCCTTTCTATATCCTTTATACGATGTTCTGGAGTATCATCCTTCAGTGTTTCTAGGATAGCATTCTTCTGCTCGTCCGTCATATATTTATGATCCAGTGCAGGATCTGTGAGAATATCCTTGGCATGAGTTAGACCAGGCCATGCAAACTCCAGAGTCCTTTCCGTCTCAGGCAAACGCCGTGCCTGACTGACTGCTTCATCATAGGTTTCCCTGGTTATTCCGGCATTAGCCAACTCATCATATCTGGCTGCTTTGGCCAACTGTTTCTTGACATCCTTGTACAGTTCCTTGTTGGCATCTATAATTGCCCGTTTCTGTTCTCTTCCGGCTCCATAGAGTTGGATTGTCGTGACATCTGTATAAATGGCTCGAACCTGAGCGAGTACCGTTTTTCTGGATGTCATCATCCCTATATTGTTGACGACCTTATCAATCTCTTCTTGTCCTATTCTGGCGACTTCCTCAAAAGTCAGCGGAGAGTTGGAAGAAAGAATGCGAGGATGGTTTCTCAACGGAGATTTCAACCTCGACAGCAAGTCTGCAGGAACGGTGAATTCTACATCAGGCAGTGCCTTGATCCGTTCACCGATGCTGTTTTCTTTGTAAACCTTGACGGCAATCATTGCATCGAGATCACTTCGAGCCTTATCCTTCTCTTCCTCAATAGCCGACAGGTTTTTCTTTTCCGTCTCAATCTTTTCCTTTATTTCTGCCAGTTCTGCATTCGCAGAGGTGATATCATCCTCGATATACCTCAATTTCGTTTTTCCAGATTCGATAGTCTCAGAGTTTTCACGAATAGACCTTTTCTGATTCTGGAGAACCGTGTCGTTGTCAAAGATAGTTGATTTCTGCTGCTCAATGGCCGTGTCGTTGTCTTGTATGACAATCTTCTGTTTCTCTGCCTCCTGAACGGCAACATCCTTGGCAGCGACGGCACCCTGCCGTTCTGCTTCCAGCCGTTTCAGTTCGGCACCCTGTTCCATAAGGGTAACTTTGTTTCTCCTGATGTTGTCATTCTGTTCCTCCTTCTCCCTGACGGCAGCGTCACGGTCTCTGAAGGCTTCGTTCTTTTCCTGAATAGCCTTTTCTTTCATCAACTGGAGGACTTTTTCTTCAAAAGCCTCCCTCTTTGACTTATGCCTACGCTTCCGGCGTTCATCTTCCGGTAAATCAGCGATTACGTCACCTCGATCAAGACCGTAAATGATGCCTACTTTATTGTGATACTTGGTGTGCAGTTCCGACAATGCTTGCGATCGCTGTCTACCAGTGGAGCCAAAGTAGGTCGCATAACTGATGGTGCGCACAGTACCGCGAGTGTTCTTGCGGTACTCTTTCTTTTTTTCTTCAGACAGAGTATTATATTTCTGGTCTGATATCTTGATGACCTCTCCGACATGCTTCCCCTTGGTGTAGGTTGCCGGAATTGTGTTTCCGTCCTTATCAAGTTTCGGCTGGCCGTCATCACCCATCAGGATCTTGTGATAGCCTGACACGTTACCGCGCTGCTGCATGATGGCCGTCGGCACAATATTGACATGGATGTGAGGTGCGGTCTCGTCGAGGTGCACTTCAAAACCTACAATATTCTCCTTGCCGTATTCCTCGCAGACAAAATTGTAAGAGTCCATAGCCCAAGACTCAATACTGTTCTCGCCTGTTGACCGCTTTACATTCCAGTTGTGCCACTCTTTTGGATTTCTCTCATAATCCACCTTCTGGCTGCCAAATGCGAGCTTCTGCATCTTCTCGGTACTGCCGGAAAGTATGAGACTCACATAAACATTCTGTTCATTAGATGCTCCAGCCTTATATCCTTTATAACCTATATCTTGTAAAAGTTTTTTGTATCTGTCATATAGGCAATCTTTCTGACTGCCTAAAGGAATTATCTTGCCGTCCTTAATCTCAAAGTTTAGATGCTGACGAGACCAGTCATAATTGTTTTGAGGACGCTCATTCATACGACGGTAGTCATTTTCCGTCTTATCACGCCTTTCGTTTTCATCTGCCTCGCCTTTCGAGAGACCTTTTTTACGGTCATGCTGAGCAACACCTTTTGCCATTGTTGTTTCTTTTAAAAGTTGGAAATTCAGGAGTTCGGCAGATCAGCGTCGGATTGCCAGGTCGAAGTCCTTAGAGGTCTCGACCTCTGAGCGGTGGGTGCAGGGAGATGGTCACTCCCTGACAGGTTCCAGGGCAGAGCCTTGGGGCAGGGATTCTAAGGGAAATCCCCTTAGCCTAATTTGGGCATTTTGAGGACTTCGTGCAACGAATTTCGAGAAAATCCCTTATTAGGCTCTGGAATATTCTCGAATATATCCCCCTGCTGCCTGCAAATTTAGGTATTTTCTTTGAGATACGCAAGGAACTGCCAAATATTTTTAGAATGCTTAACGGTTCTGGTTGTTTTTTTTGCCATCAGTTCACCTGGGAAGACAGTTTTTTACAGGAAATAAACCAGATAACAGCAAGGGTTCGGGGCGGCGGTTGAGCCTCCGAAGTCGGCCAGACACCAGAACGTCAAGCCGCATGGAGAACAAGACCTTTGATCCCCCCTTATACACCTTCATTCTGTAAGAAAGTTGATGGTCACCCTTGAATAATGGGACACATCTTGATGACTCCCTCGACACAAACAAGTGCGATAAATCCTGAAGAATCCATAATCTTTGTCAACGAAAATATCAGGTATACCCAAAATTTTGTACCTTTGTACTTGATTCGAGTATACCATTATGGGAAGACATAAGATTGTAAGAGAATTTCCAGTTACGCCTAAGACCGTAAAGTGGCAGGATGGGAGAGAGAAGGATGAGATTGAGAGCATCCTTCAGCGATTGTCTGACCATATGCCGGAAGAGGTTCGGGGCATTACTGGCAAGGGCATTCTTTGGGCTGTCAGGAAGTTGTCTGACACCCTCGAAGAATTGAATGTCATTAAGAACAGGCACGACATGTACGAGCAGATCTACGTCGAGGAATATGGAATAGTACCTTCGGATGATCAGTTGTTGGAACATACGCAGGAGTGTTCTAAGAAGTATACATGACAATGGAGAGGCTTTCAAATGGGGTCGGCTTTTACCCAGACACATTCATTGATGGATAATATGATAGTTCTGAATGGCTACTATTTGGAACTATTGCAGATTTTGTGGATTGCAGATGACTATACATCAGTTCCCAACTTTGTCTTACCAAGTTGGGAACAAATAACAATCTGGGAACAATGTTGGGAACAATCTAAGTAATTGAAACACAGTGATTTTGCTTGATTTTGTTCCCATGTTCCCATGTTCCCAACTTTTTTGGGAATATTATAGAGATATGTACGCAGTGCGGAAGACCTCTATGAAGAGAATAGACTTTTATCAGGTGAAAAGTTTGGCTGTTTCGTGGAAAAGATGTACCTTTGCGGCAATAATTGATGCTGGAAAATTTTTTTTGAGATTTTCTCCAAAATGTTTGGTGGATTCGATAAAATTGCCTACTTTTGCATCAGAAATTATAGATGTATTAGAGTGTACATCTTATATATATATTAATGGTGGATATAATAGGGCTGGTTTTCAGCACGTTATAAGAGTTTAGAGGTCGGAACCTCTCCTTCCGCGAGAGATACCTCTCTCTCCGCAAAATAGCACAAATGGGAACCTTACGGGTTCCCGTTTTTAGTATCTGATTACCAGCACCTTATTAGTTTAAACCGCTGAAAGCGAGGCTAATAAGGGGATGGACACCACTGAAAATGCATACGGCATCATGGTTGGTCTTACGACATCATAAAGCCTAAATGTATTACAGGATGTATTACAACCCCGACCGACAAAATAGAATTGTAATACATTTAATGATTTTTATATGAATAAGACACCATTAGTAGAATTTGTGTACAACAGACACAAGACGGCTTCGGCCACAAAAGAGGCAGCAGTTGAGCTGCGAGTTACTTTCGAAAGAAAGCAGAAGTATATGACTACGGGCGTCAGGCTCCTTCCGAAGCAGTGGCACCGTGGTACAGTAACTAACCGCGTTGATGCTATCCAGTTGAACCAGACACTGGAGAAGCTGATGATTGATGTGCGACAGGTCGTTGTCAACATGATGACCGAGGGTAGCATCGACATCTTCACCATTCCAGACAGGCTGAAACGATTGAGGTCTGGCAACATCAACTTTCTTGATTTCTGTGATAAGCGAATGAAGATCCGACAGTATGGCAAAGCCGAAGACAGCCAGGAACGCTACACCCGATTCATGAAGTTCTTCAGAGGCTGGGGAAAGATTGCGGAATTCGAGGACATCACCGACCTGAACATCATCGCTCTTGACGAACATCTGGCTGCGAGAGGTTTGAAACCCTACTCGAAGTGGAACAACTACCATCGTTTCCTCAATTCCTTCATTCTTGATGCTATTGATGAAGGCTATGTCAAACGCAATCCTTACAAGTGGGTGCGCATTGAGAAGGAAAAGTCGAAGGGTGGCATTGGCAAATACCTCTCACCTCAGGAGTTTGCCAAGGTGAGAGACATGGGATTGCCAACAGAAAGCCTTCAACGAGTAAGAGACTTGTTCGTGTTCCAGACCTACACATGCCTCTCCTATGTTGATCTGAGTACATTCGATGCAGAAAAGATAGAGAAAGTCAAGGGAATGAAAGTATATATAGGTACGCGTGCAAAGACAAGCCAGACCTTTACCATCCCACTTTTGAAACCAGCCCTTGCCATTTTGAAGAAGTACAATAACCACCTTCCTATTATAAGTAATGTGAAATATAATGAATACTTGAAGGTGGTGGCTCAGAATGCGAGTATTGACAAACCCGTGAGCTCGCACTGGGCCCGTCATACCGGAGCCACTTTGCTTCTTAATAGTGGTGATGTCCCCATGAATATAGTGCAGCACATCCTTGGACATGCATCTCAACGTATGACGGAACAGGTATATGCCAAACGCCTCGACGAGTCTATTGTAGATGCTATGGCTAAGATAGATGGCAAAATCTAACTACCGTTTCATCTCTGAATTAAGGTTTATAGTTACCATTCCTTTTTAATCCAAGAACGTCCCTATCTGGCGTTCTTGGATTTTTAATGCTTATTTCTGGTCTTATATTATTCGTGAAGTGTTAATTCACGAATAGAAATTTTCAGAAGTAGCCTATGTCTGAGATATTCACTTATTTTGCAGCAAAATTAAAAATAGAAGATAAGAAGATATGGACTATTTTAAACTAGATCCAAATTCTATCGATGCAATAGCCTACAAGGCTGCAAAGATAGTTGTGAGTGAGTTAAAAAAGTGTGAGGAGCCTCAATTAGAGATGGTGCCTGTTAGTGTTGCTGCGAAAATACTCGGAATATCCGAAGATCACATGCGACGTATTAAGGACAAATTCCCTCATATCAAGAATGGCAACAACAAGCAAGGACGTTTGCTGTTCGTAAGAGATGCATTATTGAAAGAATATGCGAAATAAAAGACGCATAAACCTTATTTGTTGATAATTTTTAATTCTGTACAAAAATGACAAAATATTTTAATTTCGTCCTGACCGAGAGTCAGGTTGATTTTCTTGCCGAGAGCAAGAATGGTGTTAATATTATGAAGGTGCTGACTGTGTTGTTAAAACACACATGTACTGATAATGGTTACAATTATGCCAGACCAGGATGGAATTCTTATTTACATTCAGGTCAGACATTAATATCCGATGCAGACCTTGCTGAATTCTGTAATTGTGATGTTGAAACCGTCTCTGACATTATCAGAATGTTGAATAATTCGGGTCTAATATCGACAATGTCTAACAGCTCTGTCAGTATTCATACATTGCTGTTTCTTGATGAGATTCATGACAAGGGGAAGACTGTTTTCAATTCCAGATGTCAAGATCAAAGACTGCGTGAAGAAGAGAGTATTTATCAGACCCAGATGGCATTGAAATATGCGGAAGTCAAAGTTGATAACATACCGCAGAATAATGCAAGCCACGGTCAGGAAAAGGCCTTCGAATGCCTGAGACGAATTAAGGAACTTGATAACAACCTCAGTATTCGTGACGAGGTAAAAGACAACTTGCAAGAAATGGGAGACAAATAGACTTAATGGCAGTCCTTTGCGGGCAAAGCGATTTAGCTTTGAGCGTAAACACTACACCGAGCATCTCAGCCTAAGTGTAGATTGTCCGACGGCTTTTCAAACCGTTGTTGCAAGAGGTACCAATGTCGGACGAAAACGGCAATAGCCACTTTGTCCATCCAATGGATTCTCGAATGCTCGCAAGCTCGCATTGGACTGCCCCACAGCACAAAAACGAAACTTGTTTTACGATATGAGAAAGCGTATAATTCAGAGGAAGCCCCCGAGGCTTCATCATATTGACTACCGTGTCAATGACATCGAAGATGCCCAGATAGCTGAGAAGGCCGCTATGTGTGGACTTACTAAAGGCGACTACAGCCGCAGGTGTGCGCTCTGCCATGAGCCGAAGCTACATCTGACGGACAGTGAGATTGAAGCGTATAACCAACTGGCAGATGCTCGTGGCGATATGGTGCATGTCCGTAATGCCCTAAAAGGCAAAACGCAGGAACAAATCAGATGCTACTTTGATGACGATGACTTCATGCGTCAGTGGGTAAGAGCTATCACCAGAGTCATTGCCCAGTGGGATGAAATCCTTAATAAAATGAGAGATTAGTATGAACTTGAACTATAGAATATATGGTAGCATTAGCTGACGTAATCACACACGGTTGTAATGCGGTACGCTACTCCGTGGATAAGGAGAAGAGTGAGGTTGTGATGGTTCACTGCTTGCCAGAGAACATCACTCCCTCTTCAATGTGGGATAGAATGCTCATCCTTCAACAGAAGTATCGCGAGAAAATCAATCGCTATAACCATCTTTACAAGACAGCCATTCGCATCGAAGTCTCTCCCGCCAAGGAAGAGACGGAGAACTGGACGATGGCCGATTGGCAGAAACTGGCCGATGACTTCATTCGAGAGTTCGATGCACAGGTGTACTTGAAGAACGATGGTCGTAAGGAGAATGGACATACCAATCTTGCGAATAGCCAGTATGTCGTTTCACTTCATCGTGACAGCAAGGGACAGATTCTTCATCTTCATATCAACGCCAACCGTATCGACATGGAGGGTAATACGAACAACTCTTATATGATACGTAAACGCGCAATGGCTGCTGCGAACAAAATCAACGAGCAGCGTGGTTGGATTCAGTCGATGAAAAAGCGCGACTGGAACATAAACGAAGTGACCAATGCCTGTATTGATGCCCTAAAGATGATGGACTCGTTCGACTGGAACACTTACGAGGCTAAGTTAAAGGCAAAGGGCTATGGCGTGAATGTAAAACGCAGTAATGACGGCAAAGTTGTCGGCTATGTAGTGAAGAAGGGTAACTCCTTCTACAAATCCACACTGTTAGGCCACAGCCGAAGCCTCACTCCATCTCGCATCAAGAACACATGGGTCAAACTGCATCAGGACAAGAGTGTACACACCCAGACGATTGCTTCGAAAAGTATGCGGACTGTCTCCCGTCCTGTTGCTCCTGTGAAAGTAAATACACAACAACTGAAACCGCAGTTGCTGACAAGAGATGAGCCGCTCCCTATAATAAAACCTGAGCAGAATACTCCTGAGATGGTTCATCACGATATCGAATGGAATGGTAGAATCCATCCCGTTGACATCCCTATTGAAGCAGACAAAGCATTGTTGGATGAACTTGGGACGATGGAAGTGGATCTGTGTGCTACGATAGTGGATGCTCAGAAAACAGCCTTCCTGCTGTTTGCCAACTATCTCGATGCCGCAACAGAGATTGCAGAGTCGTGTGACGGTGGTGGCGCACCTGAAAGCAACTGGGGTAGAAAAGACGATGAGGATGATATGGAGTGGGCGCGTCGCTGCGCTCGACAGGCACGTCAGATGCACCAGCGTCCTATACGTCGTTCACGAGGATTGTAAATTAAAAAATGATCTTTTATGAATAATAATATAAAAAAGGAAAGCCTCGATTTAGAGGCCATGATGAATCACCTCGACCAGAAGGCCGAGAAAAAGAAAGAGTTTAATAGCGAGTTGGAATCTCTCAACGAGATGCTCAACATGCTGGGTGTCGAATTGATGACGGTGAAGGATGGCTTGCAACAAATAGAGAATGGCAAGCATGAACTGACGACCATGAATGAAAATATGAATGACTGGGTCGCAAAGTCAGAGCTGTTAGTAGAAACGATGAGAGAGATTGC
>JAEEGJ010014149.1_pt1 | contig 19054 bp, 13 predicted proteins | sample 8958761 | NCBI WGS metagenome assembly JAEEGJ01 (sample SAMN16246546, study PRJNA631951) | gut metagenome | biome: gut microbiome; feature: rumen; material: RS-attached | host: Bos | place: Iran: Karaj | collected 2018-10 | reverse complement strand
TCCTACTTCTTTCCTTAGAAATCTTACAAATGACAAACTTACTATGATTCTTTATACACCAACCGAAGATTCTGATTTCATCTATCTTACAAAGCCTAAGACAAATGGTGGGCATTATACTTCATCAGAAGCAGCTGATAACTGGACTTATGATGCTACACGACCTGCATTTACAATAAGTGCTGTAAAAGATTCCGATGATGAAAGTGCTGCGGTCCTGACTGATGGAACTTATTTTGTAAAGAGCAATACAGCAGCATTGACATTCAGCAGTACTTCTGGAACTACAGATATTGCAAAATATCAATATAAACTTTCTTCTGTTTCGACTTGGACGACTTGGAATTCAGGTTATACTTTGCCAGCTGGTACTACAGCAGCAACCTATAACATCCGTGCCGTAGATAAAGCTGGTAACCCAAGTGTTGCGACTTCAATTACTGTTCAAAAAGATGTTACAGGTCCAACAGGTACTATTGATCTTGCATACAAATATGATGATGTGACAGTAACAGATCCTTTAGTTAGTACATCATCTGCAGGCAACTCAACAACGGTATACTTCAATTCAACAAGTGTTAATAAAGTAACCTTTACTGCTTCCGTAGCAGATTCAGGTGCTGGTTTAGCATCACCATATTTATCTTATAAGCTTAAAACAGATTCTGGTGATTGGGGTAGTGTAACAAGTGTAACAGGAAATGCATTTACTAAAGATTCTTTGGAAGTAAATCATATTTACTACCTTGAAGTATATGCAAAAGATGCACTTGGTAATACAACAACATATACATACACATTTAATGGTAAGTTGCCGGAAGTAACTTCTATTGCTTATGCACCGGGAACAAACACAACATTAAGCAATAATTCATTCCTTATTTCTGGTGATTCTGTAAATACAATTTACTATAATCCAGCTGTAGTTACTGGAAGCCTAAGTTTTGCTGTAGCCGGTACAGATGCTTCTGAAAGCTCTGCAGTTACATTCTTCTATACAGTAGACTCTGAAACAACGGAAAATGGTTTAACAAGCACAGGTACTTTGAATATTCCTGTGACAAATTCATCTGGAAAGACTTATAAGATTTGGATAAAAGACGTTATCAGTAATAAAAAACAGATTGCATCTTATGTATTCAAGACTGTAGATTATGAGCTTAAACTCAATAATGGAAATCCTACTTCGGGTGGATACCGTGATGATGGTGGAAGTTATGGAACATCAACAGCACCAAAGATTTTCTATAACAAAGAAAAAGCAAACAAGCTTGTTCTTAAGGCTTCCGGAACTTTGGGCGCAACTCTGCCGACACTTTATACACGAGAAGTGATTTCTGGCACTCCGGCTTCTGATGTTGGAACAATTACTTCAAATACAATTTCTCTCGTGGATAGTGAAAATGCAGCTATCCATAAGAAATATCAGATTGTTGCAAAGGATTCTTCTGACAAGTATCACGTTTTGAAGACCATTGAAGTTGATGGACGTGCTCCAAGCGGAACAATCTCATTCACTCAAGTGACAGGCACTCAAATGACGGGCACTGTTCTTAATGGCAACACAATCTACTTTAAGTCATCAGGTACAGGCAATGTAACTTCAATCACTCTTACAAATGGCTCTGATGTAAAAGATGCTGCTGGCAATGCTGTTAATGCTGAAACAAATGCACTTGAATTGTATCTGAACTCAGTTGCAAATGATAACAAGCTGACTGTTACAGATGGAACATTCAGCGTTACTTGTCCTACAACAAATAATAACACTGGAACTTACAGTATTATTGCAAAAGATGTTCTCGGAAATCAATCAACATTGGCAACCTTTACTCTCAATGGTGCTGGTCCATCTGTAGCAGCTTCTGATGTAACTTATGTATATACTTCAAATGCAAATGGTACTACAGCATTGAGCGATTCAGACAAAACTAAATATGTTGATGAAACAGGCACAACAAAATACTATAATGCAACACAGGTTAAGGGATTCAAAGTTAGTTTATCAAATGTAGCAGGTCAGGGTGTTACAATCACTAAGTCCGTTACAAAGAATGGTTCAACAACAACTTCTTCCGATGGAATCACAGGTAATCAGGCTGATGGATATGCAGTAGTATTCCCTCTCTCAGCGGATGAATCTACTTGTAAGGTAATTGCAACCGACACAGTTGGAAATACAAAAGAGCTTGCATCATATGCACTTAATGGTAAGTCAATTTCAGGAACAATTACTCCTGCAACCCAAGAAGGTAAATCATTCTATAGTGCAATATCAAATCCAACTACAGTTCTTGGTACAGTTTACTATAAAGCTGCAAGCACATATCTTACATTCAATACATCAGATTTGAGTGCTGCAAACGGAAGTAATATAAGTATCTGGCTTGAAAATGCAGAATCAGCATTTATTTCAGAACAGGCTGCAACAGGTAGTTTCCATTTAGCAACCCTTACAACAGAGCCGGGAACACCTGAAAATCGCAAGATTATAGCAAAAGATTCTATTGGAAATACTAAAGAGTTCACATTTACTTTCAACTGTAATGCACCAAGTGGAACTATAGCACCGGCAACTGCAACAGGTGTTGCTGGTGTTGGAAATACCGTTTACTTTAATTCAACAAGTGTGAATTCAATTGCGTTTACAAATAATGTAACAGATGCAAGGGGAAATACGGTTACAAATTTCTATAAGGGTACAGTTGCAGATACTAATAAACTAACTATTGATGACAATGGTAAGTTGAGTGTTACTTGTCCAAATAATAGTAATCATACAAGTGATTATACTATTATTGCTGTTGATAGTCTTGGAAATCAATATACATTGCCGACACTTACTCTTAACGGTGCTGGACCGGATGTAACATTTACTCCTAGTCTTTTGAATGCTACTAATACAGCTGCAAATACTTCTGATTATAGTATGGACGGAAATAATATTTATTATAATGTTTCTACTGTTAAGAAATTGTCTGTTTCTGTTGCTGCTACAGGTTATAGTATTTCTTATCAAAAACAGGAAAATACTTCAACTCCTACTTCTTTTGCAGCAAATGCAACCTCATGTACTTTTGAGCTTCCAACGACTGGAGATACACTGTCTGCAACTTACAAAGTCATAGTAGAAGATGGTGTCGGAAACCAGGTAATCAAACAGTATGATGTAGAAGGTAACAGCCTTATTGGAAGTATTGTTTATGATGATACAGAAGGTACAAATGCAAATACATTACTTGATGCAACTACAAATCCAAAGACAATTTACTTCAAGAATGGAACAGTAACAGGCATTAAGTTCAAGAGAACTGTTGAAAATGATACTTCAACAATATCTTATAAGAAGGTTGGTGCAACTTCTTCTTCAACGTTTGAAACTGATATGATGCTTACATGTCCGGGTTCTAGCGATGGTTATCAGGCAACTTATCAAATTCTTTCTGGCACAACTGTTCTTGGAGTTTATACAATCAAAGGTTATAACCCGGCAGGAACAATTTCTATTGGAGAAGGTGCTGTTGGAAAAGAAACTGGTACTGGTAATTCTGCTACATGGACTGCTTCTACTGCAGCAACATCTACTACTGTAGGAGGCTATATCTTAGAAACTAATACTTCAACTACACCGTCCACCGTAACTATTAAATATAACCCGACTAAAGTAAACAAGGTTAAGCTTGCAATATCTGATATTACAGATGTTACAGGTTCTGCATCTGGTTTAAAAATACGAGTTATGAATGGTGAAACACAGGATAGTTTAAGCAATTATGAAGATGGACTTGTTGTTCCTGTTACTCTTGAAGCAGATTGGACAGGTGATAGTGGTCAAAAGACATACGAGGTATATGCTGTTGATGTTGTAGGCAATACGACAAAGTTGAAGACATATAAATTTAGGGCATATGCTACGGCACCAACATCTGATGTTTATTCAAATAAAGGTAATAGTAATATAGTTTATGGTAATTTGGATCTTAATAATAATAACATTGTATGGAATGGAGCGGAAGTAAAAGGTCTTAAAAATCATACTATAACTGGAAGTTATGAACAAATATCTGATGGTGGAAGTGTTTTTGTAATTGGTAATTATATAGATGTTTCAGTTCAAATAACAAATGAGAGTAGTTTAGTATCAAATAAACTTTCGTATAAATTAACTTATGCAAATGATGAAGCATCTGTTCCTTCAAATTCAGGTTGGGAGACGAATTCAGAAACGTCATGGCAACCTATGCAGACAATTAGTAATAGTAAAATAGTTGCAAGAGTTGGGGTTGATGACATTCCATATAGACATACTTATGTATTTATATGGCTGAGAGATGTTCTTGGAAATGAGAATGTTTATAATCTTACAAAACCAGGTGATAAATCAAATTGGTGGAGTACAGATACAGAAGGACCTGTTTTAACATTTGATTATGAATTTGGTTGGAGTAATCCGTATGTTGAAGGTACAGATTACAAAATAGAAAAGAATGATGATGAAAAAATACTGACTATAAAATATAAAAGCAATATTGGGTTGGTAGATTTATATACTTCTGTATCAGATGCAAAAGTTGGTGTAAATGATAGTTCATGTCTTACATGTACATACGGAACAGCGACATATGGCTGGGATCATCAGTATAATTCTCAAACTAAGAAATATAAGACTCATTCTCATCAAAATAGACCTGAATATCCATATACATTGACTGCTGTAGATAAGATTGGAAATACAACAATTTGGACAGTAAACTGTGTTTTAGTTACAAATTTGAATAGTTCAATCAATAATAATATTAATTCTATCTCAAGCATCTCAGGTGTTAGTACTGCATTCACTGCAAACCAGTCCGCTGATGTTTCACGATTCACACAGTCATTAGATGCTCCTGCATTAGTGAACAACTTTGTAGACACCATAACTGACCTTACACCTGTTACAAATACAAAGAAACTTAGAAGAACAAGAAAATCTTCTAAGAAATCAGAAGTTAAATCTGAAAATGTTGTTACAGAAAAACCAGTTCAAGTCATCCAGTCAGTCATAACTGCTGCTGAAGAGCTTTCTGAAACAGCACACAATCAGCACACTCCAGCTTCAGACAACTCTGGTGATACAGTTGAAAATGTTGCCGCTATGACAAATGTTACCTCTGTATCTGTAGAATCTGTCATAAAGTCTGTAGCCGAGATTGCCGAAAATATTGGTGAAACTTCAGATGATTCAGCTGACGAAATGTCCGCTTCTGAAATCCTGGTAAATCAGCAGATTTTGCCACAGGGACAGGGGCAGATTCAGACTCAGAGTGACTATTATGAGGACAATGCTGTTGATTTGAAGTTGATATACGTTGTTATAGCAATTTTACTTGCAGTCGTGGCTGTGGTGGCAGTAATTGTCATTACAAGGAAGCAGAAAGTGCAAAAATAATGGATTGCCGGAACAAATCCGGCAATGACAATTTTTTTGCAAAATTGCTTGACAAAAAAGTTTATTGCTCAGTATACTATTAATAGTATTTTCAAAAATTATATTTTATACGGACGGAGGTGAAAGGAATGAATAAGAAATCAATCGTTTTGGTTGTTCTTGCGTTCTTCATGTCAGTTTCAATGTTTGCTGCAGGCTCATACAAAGTAGTTTCTGTAACGGGAAAAGTTACTTTTGAAGCTGCTCCAGAAACATGGAAAAATGTTGCGGTTGGTCAGGAGCTTTCTGCTTCTACTGTATTAAACACAAGCCTTAATTCTAGCGTTGTAATTGCTTTGGACGATGGAAAAGAAATTACAATTAAAGCTATGCAGAAGGGAACTGTGGACAGTCTCGTTGGAGTTGCATCTAACAAGGGACTTAAGAAGTCTGGTGGAATCAAGAGTTCTTCACTCGATGATGATATCGAAGGTCGCAGCAAGGGAACAGCAACAGCTTCTTCTCGTGCTAGTGATGCAAAAGAAGATTTGGATTGGGATGACTAATTTATCCTAAATAATAATCAGAAATCCTGCATGGGTTGGTATATCTATGCAGGATTTTTTTTTAAAAAGTGTCATTTTCGGGCTTACCGGAAATCTATTTAAGAGAGTTTTATATGTTAAAAAAATATTTGTATTTAATTATTCCTTTTTTGGCAACAGCTCTTTGTTCACTGCTTGCCCTTAGTTCACTGGATCTTAAAGTTGCAGACTGGTTCCAGCGCCCCTTAAAATCAACAGAAGAAAGCAGAAACGTTATTATGATTAATGTTGATGATACAGCCATTGATCAGATTGGCTCCTGGCCATTCTCACGCGACGTTTATGCCGATTCCCTTATTACCCTTCGTGAACTTGGAACCGAAGCGGTTGTATTCGATTTAAGCTTTGTAGATAAAAGCCAGGCTAAGATTGATGAACGTTATGTAGGCGAAACTTTGCCGGATTACGTTGATGAAAACTTTGAAAGCCTTGATGAAACTATAATTGGTGTTCTTGGTCAGTATGCCGATGGTTCTTTGCAGCCGGAAGATGCTGAAGATGTGGCAATGGAAATGCTCTATACTACCGAAAGCATCAAAAATAGTCTTAAAATTAATATTTCGCATATTATGGAATCGCAGGATGCAGCTTTTGCGACTGCCTTAAAATATTTTGATAATTCCTTCCTTACTCTTACTTTTGATGATCAGACAGAAATCTCTGATGAGCAGAAGGAATATCTTTCAAGCTATATTGCTTTAGACAATATAGAAGTTAAAAACGATACAAAAACACCGGAATACACTAATGTACTTCCTGCTATTTCTGATTTTATGGTAAAGGCAAAGAAGGCAGGTTTTGTTAATGCAGACCCAGATAAGGATGGTTATTTGCGTCGCATTCATCTTGTCTTTAAGTATAACGGTAAGTATTACGGTCAGCTTGTATTTGTACCTATTCTTCAGCATTACGGAAATCCTAAGGTTATCGTAAAGGATAAGGAAATCATTCTTGAAAACTGCCGTATTTCTGACACAATAACAAGAAATATACGAATCCCTCGTGCTAAAGACGGTTCTGTACTCGTTAAATATCCTAAAAAAGAATATCTGGACTATAACGAAATAGGTTTGTGGAATATATACAGGCTTTCAAAAACTACCGAAAGTGCACTTGCATATAATCTTCAATATTTGAGCGAAAACGGTTATTTTGATTATTGTGATGATGAAGATAATCCTTTTGACGCTTACAGTAATGCTTCTTATGTAAAAGATTCTCTTTTGAATCAGGAAGATGATTTTACATTTGATGATTATCTTAATTATCGTCAGTTATTCTTTACTGCTTTTGAAAATTATTTAAATGGTGGTTATGAAGCAGCTCTTTGCGAAGATTATCCTGATATGGCCGATGAAATTACAAAAACCTTTGAAGAATGTCGAAGGGTTTTTGCAGCTTTCCTGGATTCACGTCAGAAAGTTACCGACAAGGTTAAAGATGCTATCTGTATAGTAGGAACTGTTGCCACAAGTACTTCGGACTATGGCTTGAACCAGTACGAAGAGCATTATCCTAATCCTGGTGTTCACTATACTATTGCAAACCAGCTTTTGTCTCAGGATTTTGTTGATGACGCCGCAATCTGGCTTTCTATTCTGCTTGCCTTGATTATCTGTATTGTTTACAGCTTTGCAACTCACAGAATTAAGGGTACGGGCCATCAGATTATTGCAGGTGGTAGCTTTATTGTTGCTACTATCATTGTATTCCTGCTCTTCTTTATGCTTACAAGATGCTATATCGGCGTTGTTGTTCCGCTTACTTCGCTTTTTATCACTTTCATTTCAACTACTATTATAGGCTTTGTAACAACTTCTAAAGACAAAAAGTTCATTACAAATGCCTTCAGTCAGTGTCTTTCTAAGGAAGTAGTTGATGATATCGTTGCAAATCCTTCTTCTTTCAAGCTTGGTGGTCAGCGACTGGAAATGACGGCTATGTTTACCGATATTCAGAAGTTTTCTGCCTTTAGTGAGCTTCTTACCGCTTCTCAGCTTGTAGCACTTTTGAACTTCTACCTTACAAAAATGTCTAATATCATCATGGATGAACGCGGTACGGTAGATAAATACGAAGGAGATGCTATTATTGCCCTTGTTGGTGCTCCTGTAAAAATGGATGATCATGCTCCTCGTGCCTGTGCAGCTGCAATTAAGATGAAAAAAGCCGAAGTTGAAATGAATAAATATATCCGCGAGGTTGCCGCTGCCGAAAAACCTGAAGATATGGAAGATGACCTTTACGCTGCATTTAAGGCAATGGTGGATAATAATAAGACTCTTTTCACCCGAATTGGCTTGAACTCTGGAGAAATGATTGCCGGTTATATGGGTTCAGAAAACAAAAAGAACTACACTATGATGGGTAATAACGTAAACCTTGCAAGCCGTCTGGAGGGTGTAAACAAGCAGTACCGAACCGGTGGTATTATGATAAGCGAAGCTACCCGAAATCTTCTTGGAGACAAGTTTCTTGTGCGAAGTCTGGACCGTGTACGCGTAGTAAATGTTAATACACCAATCCGTCTTTACGAGCTTTTGGACGAAAAAGAGCTTGCCAGTGCAGAACAGATTGAATATGTTGCTGAATGGGAAGAAGCTTTAAAGATTTTTGAAGCCCGCGAATACGTAAAAGCAGGGGAGATGCTTAAGAAACTGCTTGAAAAGAATCCAAGAGACTCTGTAGCACGCTATTATGTCTCTTTAATCGACAATTTCTTTGCAAAAGGCACCTATCCAACAGAAAAAGATGATGTTGGTGTTGCTTTTGACGAGAATGAGTTTGTTTTCAAACTCTTGCAGAAATAGTGTATTTAGGTTTGACAAACATTCTTTAACAAAATATAATTATTTATACTTATAAATTCGTAGTACTATGCCGATAAAATAAGAGTATAAATATTTTATATTTCTGACTTTTCGGAATGTATAAAGTTTCAAGGAGTTTTGCATGAAAAGGAGACTAAAGGTCTTATCAAGTCTTGTTTGTCTTTTTGTGATTGGATTGCCTGCATTCAGCCAGCCAAGTTCAAGAAGCATCGAGACTTTTGTTATGGACACATTTGATGCTGCTAACGGACAGGAGTATCTGTACAAGGGCGAAAGCTTTAATTGGGACTGGGCTGTTAATGCCAGCCGTTTTGTTGCTGACGGATTCCCTGTATGGAATTATTACGAAGGTATTCCTAATTCCTTGAAGCAGTTGTTCAAAGGAAATGGTGCTGAGCACAAGGTTTTTGGTGTAAAAACCAGCTTTAACCGCAAGGGCGATAACTGGTTTGAGGTTTATCCAACACAGGATGGAAAACCTTTTGAGATTCCTTTTATTGGCGATGTAAGCACTATAGATTTTTGGGTTTGGGGTGCAAACTATAATTATTCTCTTGAAGTGCTTGTTCGCGATGCTGTAGGCCGTATTCATGTTCTTCAGTGCGGCTATCTTAATTTTAAGGGATGGAAAAACATAATTGTAAATGTACCTGGCAGAATCCAGCAGCATTCTCACATGCGTTCTGGTCCTGAAAGCCTGACTTTTGTTGGTTTTAGAATTAGAACAGATGCAGAAGAGTTTGTTGATGATTATGTAATCTTCTTTGACCAGATTAAATACACTTCTAATTCACTTGCATACATCTATGATGGATATGAGTTGAATGACATTGACTTTAGCGATGCTCAGGGTGGAAATAACAACCAGAGTGGCCAGAGCCGACAGAAGAGTGGTACAAGAAAATCTTCTTCATCATCAGATGATGACGTTCAGTATGTAGGAGATGATGCAAAATGAAAAAAATAATTGCTTTATTATTAATTGCTTTTACAGCTACTGCTGTTTTTGCTCAGAGTGTCTACGAATCAAATCCAGAGACTGTTGGTGCAGATTCTGCAATGATGTCTTTGCGTGAGATTTCTGTTGATAAGTTTGAGCGTGAAGGCTCATGGTATGTTCATATTTCTTCTGATGATGGTGTTATTGCTGCACGTCTTTTTGATGGATCTCCTCTTATGAAAGAGCCTCTTCAGGGTGAAGATGAAAGTGAAGATACACAGGTACTTGGTGTACGTGTAGACTTCTTCCGCCGTGGTTTGGATTCATTCACAATCACTTCTGGTCGTCCACTTCCAATCGAAGGAACTGTAAAAACAATTTCTATGTGGGTTTGCGGACGTAATCAGGATCATGAAATGTATGTAATGGTTCAGGACTATTTTGGAAGAAATTACGAGCTTTATCTTGGAAACCTTGGTTTCAGCGGATGGAAAAAACTTACTTGTGTAGTTCCACCTAGCCTTGACGGTGAACACGGAATTGTACAGAGCAGTGCATATTACGGAGACAAACCTGGTCTTAAGATTCTTGGTTTTAGAGTAAACTGTAATCCAATGCAGGCTAGAGGTTCATATTACATCTATCTTGATGACCTTCGTGCAGTAACCGATCTTTATGATATGGAAAACCACGATGAAGATGACATGCTTGATGACTGGTAATCTTCAAATTAACTAATGCAAAATCAGGACAGCTCTTCGGGGCTGTCTTTTTTTATAAGTTACTGTGTTTTTTATGTTACCAAAACTATTCTCGAACGTTATATATTGGATATAGGTAATTATATTTATTGGGAGAAATCATGTCATTTAAACAAAGAATATTGTGCATCGTTTTGAGTTTATTCACTACTTTATCTTTTGCAGACTCATTTTTTGGAGATGATACAAAAGAATATGCTTCGTTTATGGACAAAGGTTTTGTTGTAAAAGCTGACGCCAGCTATAGTTATAATGCCTGGATTCCTAATAAATCTTATCTTCTTGATTATTCTACAAAGGGTTTACCGCTTGCAAAGTTCGATACAGAAATAACATTTAAGCGCATTTTTCCTACAATACGTTTTTCATGGGAAACTGCTTATTTTGATGTAAAGAATATTGGAAATCAAAAGGGTCTGTTTCTTCAGCATGAAAAAAATGACGGCTTGAAATCATCTTATAACAAAATAAAAGGTATTGTAGGACTTGGAAGGGTATTAGGTAATAACTTTTACAACCAGCATTACAATCCATGGAGAACTAATTCAAATGTCTCACTATACTACAACAGAGAAACATTCCGTATAGGAGTTTCTCCGATTGAAGACGGTTTGCGTTATTGTGATTTTGAAGGAGATTTGAAAGGTTTTCCATCAGATAAAACAATTTATCAGTACACTAAGTTTGAAGAAATGGGTGTAGATATCAATTCCAACGGAAAAATGATTCTTCCTGCTATATTTTCGCTGTTCTTCCTTAATTCAAACAGTACTATGGATTTTGGTATAACTAATCTTGATACTACAATTGGACCATATTTCAGTATGTGGCAAAAACCATATTCAGTTACGCAGATTATTACTACCGGCAAAACTACTGGAAGTGAAAAAGATATTTATTCTGCAAGATTTACTTCATTTGGTGCTGTAGAAAAATGGTGTTATGCAGGTGAATACTTTTATTTCAATAATAAAATAAACTGGGGTTTTGCAATAGTTCAGCTTACAAAATCAAGTATTTTACGTGACAGTACTTCGCCAATTTTCATGCAGTTTAATATTGAACCGGAGCTTGGAGTTCATCTGCCTCTGTTGAATCATCATATTGTTTTAAGCTGTTATGCAAGCGGTAACTGGGGCTGTATGCTTGGTGTTACCATAAGCAATGAAGAAGATAAGATTCTTGCGTTCTCAAGTTTTATAAACAGTGATGTGATTCTAAAGGGAACTGTTGCAGTTACTTTCCTGCTTTAATTTTATAATATTTACTTCTGTTTTTAATTTCTGTAAACTCAATTACTTCCATTCGGGAAAGAACCCAAAGTATAAGGTGTGATTTTTTTGCAGCTTCGGCAGGGTATTCTTTTGATGAAGAAAATGCATTGTATAAGTCTTTTGCACAGAACGTTTCCGGTAAGCCGGGTGGAAGGAGCTTTGTATAATCACCGGCAGTTTTGAATTTAGATGTTGTGATGATGTCTTCGAGCCGTTTGTTTGTTTTTATCCAGTCGTGCTTGAACCGCCGCCTTTTATTGTCTGACTGAACAGGTTCTGCAGTGCGTTTTCGTTCTTCTATCATTTTTATCTGGAGAACTTCAAGTGTAAAGTTTTTATTTAAAAGCACCGGGTAAATGCCTGTGAGCTCATCGAAAATAGAGTAGATTGTCTGCTTCTTCGGGCTTTTTCTTTTAGAAAGAATGTTCCCGTCATCATCATAAAGAACAACTTTTTTTTCTGCTATAATCGGATAAACAACCGTTATTTTACCGCCGCCTTCGAGTGTTGTCATAACCTTTGGCAGCAGCTTTGAAAGATTCTTTGTCTGTATTTCAAAAATGCCTTCATCATCAGTAATAATGTCGTATATGTAGCCGTTGAGGTTTACTTCTGTCCTGCCGTTTTTTGTAACTGAATAAAGAGTTTTAAGTGTGTTGTGAAGACTGCTTTCATTGTATGTATTTATAGTGATGGGCATAATTTACCTATACAAACCACTTATATTAATTAAAGTATTTTTGTGTATATCTGATTGTCAAAAAAAATGAACATTTTTTTAATTATTGGCAAAAAATTGCGTTGACTTTAGTCATTTTTGCGATAAAATGATTGTTAAGTGGGAAAAAGTGGTAGAAAGTGGAAGTAAGTGGGTATGAATCTTCTGACAGGTGAATACAATAATACGATTGATGACAAAGGTCGCGTCTCGTTTCCAGTAAAATTGAGAGCGGCTATTAATCAAAACGTACTTATCGTCACCAAGGGTTCAGGATCTTGCTTATGGCTTTTTACTGCTGAAGAGTGGGACTCTTTCCAGTCAAAAATAATGGGCAATGCCTCTATTTTCAATAAAGAAAATATGATGGTTGTACACAAATATATTGCTCCTGCCCAGGATATTGAGTTTGACAAGAACGGACGCCTATCTATTCCACAGAGCTTACGTGAATATGCCGGACTGACTAAAGATATAACGATTTTGGGAATGGCCAAGTTTGTTGAGATTTGGGATGCACAGGCATATAAGGATTACCTCGCTGCCTGCGATGAATCTGGCGCTGAAGAAAACTTTAGCAGCATAAGCTTTTAAAAGACAAAAAAGAATTATATAAAGGGTGGAAGGGGATTTTAACCGACGCGGTTGGTTTTTTAACTGACCGTGTTCGGTGTCTTTGTCAAAAATGGAAATTGTGCATAAGCCGGTTCTTCTTAATGAATGTCTCGAGCTGTTGTCGCCGGAAGGTGAACCGTACGAAAAGTGTGCCGTCATGGTTGATTCAACATTGGGTGAAGGCGGTCATTCCTATAATTTCCTAAAAAAATACAAGAATCTCTCGGTAATCGGCCTTGATGCAGACAGCGTAATTCAGAAACGTGCTAAAGAGCGGCTTTCTGAGTTTGGCGATAGGATGAGCTTTTACAACGGCTGGTTTAATGATTTTTACGCTGATTACCCCGAGGAGTTTCCAAAGCCTGATATTATATTGTTTGATCTTGGTATTTCGGTTTTTCATTATGAAAAATCGATGAGGGGCTTTTCGTTCAGGTATGATGAAAAGCTTGATATGAGGTTGAACGAAAATGCAGGTCCTTCGGCTGGTGATCTGGTAAATGAGCTGGCAGAAGAAAAGCTTGCAGATTTGATTTATTTGTATGGGGAGGAAAAATTAAGTCGTAGGATTGCGGCTGCAATTGTAGAAGCGCGGAAGGGCGGTAAGATTGAATCTTCCAAGGCGCTGGCTGAAATTATCTGGAATGCGGTTCCTGCAAATTACAGGTACGGTCCGATTCATCCGGCAACAAGAACCTTTCAGGCTTTAAGAATTGCGGTAAACGGTGAGCTTAAAAGGCTTCCGGCTGCGTTACACAGTGCGTTCAACGACTTAAAGGTAAACGGAAAAATGGGAGTGATAACTTTTCATTCCCTTGAAGATAGAATTGTAAAAAATTATTTCAGGAACCTTGGAAAGCAGTGTGTCTGTCCGCCTGAGGTTGCTGTCTGCAGGTGCGGTGGAGAAGCTTGTGCGGAAATTATTACGCGTAAGCCTGTTTGTCCGTCGCAGGAGGAAATAAAAGATAATTCACCATCGCGCAGTGCTAAATTGCGCGTTGTGAGAAAGTTGAGGAATGCGTCTGAATATAGATTAAGCGGAGTGATAGGATATTAAAAGTGAATCAGATTAAAAAGAACAGATTAAAAAAAGGAATTGAAGTTTTTCTCATCATCATTTTTGCAGTAAGTATCCCTGCATTGCTCTGTCTTTATGCATTCCAGGCAAAACGCTATACAGATTTAACTAAGGAAATAAAGGAGCTTGAATCTAAACAGGAACGGCTCATTGAAGATAATAAAAAGCTTGTCGGAGAAATAAGCATTCTTTCAAGTGCAGAACGAATTGAACAGATAGCCGTGGATGAACTCGGTATGCATAAGGCTGAAAGTGATGATATTATCCGGGTAGAAATGACGGGGGAGAAAAAATGACAGATAACGAAAGAAAATCTTCCCTGTTGAATAAAGAGCAGCTTCTCATGGCAACCGGTGCAGTTCCAGTTTACGATAAAAAAGGATGCTGTTTTACTTCGGTTCAGACGGACAGCCGTAATGTTACACCTGGCACTTTATTTGTGCCTTTGCGTGGTGAAAATCAGAACGGACACAAATATATTCCTCAGGCACTTGAAAAGGGTGCTTCTGTTGTGTTTGTAGATGAAAAGGAATATTTTGAAAATCGAAGTGTTTATGAAGAGCTTTGCGGCAGGAATCCGTCTGTTGCATTTGTCTGCGTTGACAATAACCTTCGTGCTTTACAGGATGCCGCAGAAGCTTATGTGGCTCAGTTCCCGGAATTAATAAAGATAAGTATTACCGGTTCAAGTGGAAAAACAACTACAAAAGAAATGTTAGCTTCTGTTTTACGCCAGCATTTTGGAAAAGAAGGACTTATCTGTACAGAGGGTAATCTTAATTCAGAAACAGGACTTCCGCTCTCTGTATTTAAAATAAAGGGTAGCGAAAAAGTTGGCGTTTTTGAAATGGGAATGAACCGTGTAGATGAAATTGGCGAAATCTCTAAGGTATTAAAATCTAAGTACGGGATCATAACAAATATTGGAAATGCTCATATTGGTATTCTTGGTTCACGCGAAAATATTGCCAGGGAAAAACGCAAGTCATTTAATTATATTCCGGTAGACGGTGCGGCTTTTGTTCCTGCAGATGATGGTTTTGCAGATTTCTGTACGGAAGAAGTAAAGGGTAAAGTTGTAAAATATGGTGCAGCCTGTGCTGGAGCTTTTGGCGTTGAGTTCATTAAGGATGACGGACTGGCAGGAACTGTGTTCTCTGTAGATGGAGTTGTTGTAAAGCTTCCTTTGAGCGGTAAATATAATTACCAGAATGCGCTTGGTGTTATTGCGCTTGCTAAAGAACTTGGAGTAACGGCTGACGAGATTAAGGCTGGTCTGGAAGGAATATCGGCGGTTTCCGGCAGAATGGAAATTAAAGAAATAAAAACTGTTACCGGTAAGACAATCCGCTTGATTGCAGACTGCTATAATGCAAACCCGGATTCAATGGGCAAGGTGATTGAGTTCTGTGGCGAATTGGGAACTGAGGGTGCTGGTACCACTGGTTCTGCCCGGAAGATTTTTGTGCTTGGCGATATGAAGGAGCTGGGAGATAAAGCTGCCGTCGAGCACCGGGGAGTTGCACAGAAGGTTATTGCTGCAGGTGCAGATTATGTCTGTCTTGTCGGTCCTGAAATGAAAAATGCAGCAGATTATTTTGAAGAAAATCAATATCACAATTATTCATATTTTAAAGCTAATGATGAAGCTGGTTCTAAACTGATTGCAGAAAAGCTGCTTTCTGTGCTTGATAATGGGGACATCCTTCTTTTGAAAGGCTCTCACAGTATGGCTCTTGAAACAATAATCCCACTTCTTGAAGGGGGTGCAAAATGAACCAGTACAGTTTTAATGCACGCCGGCTTCAGGGGGGAGAAGGTTATTACCGCTGCGATATAGGTTTGTTAGTTTCTATGATTCTTTTGTGGGGAACAGGCCTGTTTACAATGCTTGTGTGTTCGCAGAGTTATGCTGCCCGCTTCTTTAATGGTGATGCACTTTATTTTGTAAAACGTCAGCTCATCTGTTCTGGTGTTGGTTTTGTTTTCTTCCTTGGATTCTTATTTCTTGATATGAAGACACTGAAGAAGCTTGTATTCTATATTGTGCTGGCAACAGTTATTCTTTGTGTACTTACTTTTATAAAACCTCTTTCAATTGAAAAAAATGGTGCAAGACGATGGATTAGAATGCCGTTTAAGTTTACTTTCCAGCCGTCAGAGCTTGTAAAGTTTGCACTTGTTCTTTATCTTGCAAATTATTTTGACAAGCAGTTCTCGCTTACAAACGAAGAGGACCGAGATGTTATGCCTTGTGTAGCAATCTTCCTGGGAATGGTACTTCTTGTTCTGCTGCAAAAGGATTTTTCTACAAGTGCTTTCCTGATTTTAATAGGGGTGCTCCTTTTCTTTGTTTCGGGAGCCAAGTTAAAATGGCTCATTCCTTTTGTTATAATCGCCATACCGCTTGCTTTACTTTTAATTTTTTCTGAACAGTACAGAATTGAACGAATCATTGGTTTCCTCCGTCCGTCGCAGGGCGAATCTTCATTTAACTATCAGTCTAATGCAGCTAAGAGTGCTATAAGTGCCGGTGGAATCTGGGGTGCTGGAATTGGAAGAGGTCTTTCAAAATTGAACAGTATTCCGGAAGTTCAGGCTGATTATATTTTTGCAGGTTTAACAGAAGCTATGGGCTTTATTGGTGTAATTCTGTATTTGATGATGCTGGCTTTTTTTGCATGGCGTGGTTACAGAACTGCATATAAGTGTCCTAACAGATTTGCAGCGTATGGAGCATTTGGTTGCGTTTCGGTAATAGTGGTGCAGTCAATCATAAACTGTATGGTTGTATGCGGACTTTTGCCGACAACCGGTATACCGCTTCCGTTCTTTTCTGTAGGAGGTTCTTCCATCATCGTAACGCTTATGATGTGCGGCTTTATTTTGAATGCGTCGCGGTGTGAAGAAGCTGAAGAAGAAGTGAATCTTAGTGATGAAATCACAATAGAATCACTTACGGTGTTGTAAAAAAGATAATAAGGAAAAAAGAATAAATAAAAGGATAAGGGTGAAAAAAATGGGTCTGCTTATGAGTGATGAGTACAATTACATTGACAATGAAAAACTTGATGTCGCTGTAGAAAGAGAAGAGGAGAATAATGGAAAAAAGATTAAAATTATTAAAATCGTTTTCTGTATTCTCTGTTTTTTCCTCGTAGCAGAGCTTGTTATCTATAAGTATATTATCCCTTGTTTTGACAGCCCTAAAGTAACTGTTAACGGTCAGAAGAGCTATACTGGAGAAGAAATTGCCGTTAAGTTATTGCCTATGAACAGCTCCAACTGGTTGAATTTTGATGTTGAAGGTGCAGTATCTATTCTTTCTTCAGAGCCTGGTTTTGAAAAGGTTAGTGTTGAAAAGAAATTTCCTGATAAGATTTATATAGATGTAGTGGAAAGAGAACCTGTTGCCGTTACCTTTATTGACGAAGAAGGCTATTCAAATCCTATGCAGATTGATAAGAGCGGTGTTCTGTTCCCAATAAAAAATAAAGAAGTTCTGGAAACTGGCGGAATCCCGATTATTTCCGGATTACCGGTTGAGCATATGACAGGCGGTATGCGTATTTCTACAAAGTATAAACCGCTTATCGAACAGGTTACAAAGATCAGGGGAATGAAGCAGAATTATTTTGCAGGACTTTCTGAAATCTGTGTAATACCTAAAGAAATTGGTACTTATGAACTGGCACTTATTCCAGCTCAGTCTAAAATAAAAGTATTAATTGGCCGAACATTGAATGAGGATTCGTTAAAGTATATGATGGTAGTACTCGATGTTGTGAATCTGCTCGACACTGAGGTTTCTGAGGTTGATTTACGATACGGATCTGTATCTTGTAAAAAATAGGGGATTCTGACAATGGCTGATGAAAGATGTATTGTAGGACTTGATATTGGAACAAGCGTTATCCGTGTAGCGGTAGGTGAACTTGATATTGACGGTAATTTAAGTGTTGTTGCAACGTCTTCAAAAAAATCTGCCGGACTTAGAAATGGTGTGATTGTCAATATTGAGGATGCAAAAGACATAATCAAGGAAGCTGTTGAGGCTGCAGAGCAGGAAGGTGGAGTTATTGTATCTTCCGTAATAGCTTCTGTTGGCGGCAAACAGATAGAAAGTGAAAACTGCCGTGGTGTAGTTCCAATTACAGGTGTAAAAAATAATGTGCGTGCGGTTACAGAAGAAGACCGTGAAAAGGTAATAGCAACTGCAACAGCAATTAATTTTCCGGCAGACAGAGAAATTATCCACGTAATTCCACAGGATTATCTTGTTGACGGTATTGGCCGTATTCCTGATCCTGTAAACCGGCTTGGTTTTAAACTGGAAGCCGAGGTTCATATTGTTACAGCTGCAAGAACAATAATTCAGAATATGCGTTCATGTGTAAACAGAGCAGGTTATGAGCTTGATGGTGTAATGCTCAAAACTCTTGCCGAAGTTCAGGCAGTTTGTCACGAAGATGAAATGGAGCTTGGTTCAATCATTATTGATTTGGGCGCGGGTACTACAGATGTAATTGTTCTGTATAAGGGAGCTCCAATCAGCACTGCTTCTGTAGAAGTTGGCGGAAACCTTGTTACAAATGATATTGCAATTGTAACCGGTATTCCTGTTGCTGCTGCGGAAAAAATTAAAATTGAATCGGGCTGCTGCTAGCTTCCTGGAATTGAAGTTGATGAAGATGTAATTCTACCTGGAGTTGGGGGAAGAGCTCCAGAGGTTATAGGAAAAATGGCACTTGGCGAAAACATACAGGCAAGAATGGAAGGCATTTTTGCAATGGTAAAGGCAGCCATTATTAAAAATACAAAT
>JAEEGJ010014148.1_pt1 | contig 19054 bp, 15 predicted proteins | sample 8958761 | NCBI WGS metagenome assembly JAEEGJ01 (sample SAMN16246546, study PRJNA631951) | gut metagenome | biome: gut microbiome; feature: rumen; material: RS-attached | host: Bos | place: Iran: Karaj | collected 2018-10 | reverse complement strand
GGGTGAATCTGCTCGAAGCGTACATGAAAGTCGAGGATGTCTTCAAATGATTTTGGATGCTTTTGACGGTAATCAGCCAGCAAAGCCTTCAAGCTTTTATGCACTTCTTCAGGAGGACAGGTATCAATACCACCGACCTCATTGGGAAAGCGCTTGTAATCGCCAACGGCAAACCAGTCTTTGCGGTTATCTGAGGTTCCTGTCTTCAATAGCAGATGAAGATGCTTGATTAAATCTTCAGTTAGTCGTTCCTCGGCGTGATCGATGATATAGTCTATGCAACGGAAATGGTTTACTGTCTCAACGATATCATCCACATTCACAGCACTATCCGTTATACCTATGGTATTCGTCTCAAAGATGTAGCGCGTCTGATCATGTGTCAGTTTACTCCCCTCTATATGGTTGGAGTTATATGTCAGATCGATTTGGGTGCGATGATAGATGCTACCTTTCAGTTTTGAAGCTTTCTGTTCTCTCAGCACTTTCAACAAAGGCATTATTCTCTCTTTGGCTTTGCCTCGTTTTGGTAATGTGGCATCAGCAGGGATGCTCCAAGTCTTACCTGTCAGGAAAGCACCTTCAATCTTCCCCTGAGCACAATAGTTGCGGGCTGTGCGCTCAGGAATACCATATTTCTCTGCAAACTGAATAACCGATATATACTCCATATTTCTGACTATCGGCAAGTTTTGGAGCCGATTCCTGCTGCAAAGATACCATTTTTTGCCGATATCGGCAAATTATTTATATTCTTTTTCTTCGCTAAACCAAAATAATCCATCACCTTCGAGCTGCTCAAAGATAGGCTACATCTTAAAAATATCCAAATAAATTTGGTATTTTGGTCGATTTGTACTACCTTTGCAGCCGATTTCAAGGGGTGTCCGCGGTTGCGGGCTGAGATGATACCCTCTAACCTGATCCGGATCATACCGGCGTAGGGATGGAACACAGGATTTATCAACAGTAGAATTCCCCCTTTACATTATTTATTAATTAAAGGTACAAAACAATGAAAAGAAACAATGGATTACACGGATTTCACGGATCGCTGAGAAATGCCGTAATCGTAGTCGCGCTGGTGAGCGCAGTAAACATGAATGCCCAGGACGAACTAGACTCGCTCCTGGCGGTAGAACTGCAGGATGTGCAGGTGGTATCGACGCGAGCATCGAAGAAAACCCCAGTGGCTTACACCGACATGGGGAAAGACGAGATCAAGGCCGTCAACTTCGGAAAGGATGTGCCCTACCTGCTATCGCTGACTCCCAGCATCACCATGACCTCGGATGCCGGCAACGGCATCGGCTATACCTCACTCCGAGTGCGCGGCACAGACCCCAGCCGCATCAACATCACAGCCAATGGCATACCGATGAACGACGCTGAGAGTGCCCAACTCTACTGGGTGAACATGGGCGACTTTGCCAGCAGCGTGCAGTCGATACAGATCCAGCGCGGCGTGGGAACATCGACCAACGGTGCAGGCGCCTTCGGTGCTACGGTGAACATGCAGACGGAGAATATCGGCACAGAGCCATACGTAGGCCTCGACCTCTCTGGAGGATCATATTACTCACATAAGGAAACCCTGCGCTTCGGCACAGGACTCATCAAGGAGCACTGGGGACTGCAGGGCCGACTCTCGAACATCGGCTCGAAGGGCTATCTCGACCGCGCCTCGACGAAACTGAACTCCTACTTCCTGCAGGGCGGCTATTTCTCAGACAACACGGTTGTGAAACTGCTGACCTGGAACGGTATCGAGGAGACCTATCATGCCTGGAACTACACGTCGAAGTACGAGCAGAGCCTCTACGGCCGCACCTATAACTCCTGCGGAGAATATTACGACGATAACGGCAACGTACATTATTATGACGGTCAGACCGACAACTACCACCAGCAGAACTATCAGTTGCTGTGGAACCAGCGGCTCACGGGCCATCTGAGCCTGAACATGACCGGGCACTACACCAAGGGCCAAGGCTACTACGAGGAATACAAGAACGGACGCAAACTGATAGAGTATCTGCCTTATGGACCTTGGTTTGACGCTGAGGCTGGCGGCAACCCCAAACTGAAGAGCGACCTCATCCGCCAGAAGAAGATGGACAATGACTTCTTTGCCGTTGTGGCCTCATTGGTCTACAACAACCGCGAGGGCATCGAGGCCACCGTCGGCGGTGGCTGGAACAAATACAGCGGCGACCACTTCGGACTGGTGAAATGGGTGAAAAACGTCCCGCAAGGGTTAGAACTGCTACCCGACTTTGAATACTATCGCTGCGATGCTAAGAAGACTGACTGGAACTTCTATGGCAAAATGAACTACGACTTCGCCCACGGCCTAAACGGCTTCCTCGACCTTCAGTACCGGCATATCGGCATTCAGATGCAAGATCCTGGCGACTGGTACGGCGCCAATACCGATGGCAGATACGTGATCGACGATTCTTTCAACTTCTTCAACCCCAAGTTCGGCCTGAACTACGACATCACGCCCAACCACAAGGTCTATGCCTCGTATGCCATCGCCCACAAAGAGCCGACGCGCAACGACTATGAGGACAATCTCGACACGGAGCTGAAGGCCGAGCGCCTAAACGACCTCGAGGCTGGCTATAAGTTCCAGAGCGAGCACTTCTCGGCTGGAGTCAACATCTACTGGATGAGTTACAAAGATCAGTTTGTGCTGACGGGGGAACTAAACAACATCGGCGAGGCTATCGCCAAGAACGTCGGCGAAAGCTATCGCCTGGGCGTCGAGCTGGAGGCAGCCTGGAAACCCGCTGACTGGTTCCGATGGGATGCCAATGCCACTCTGTCGAAAAACCGTGCGAAGGACTGGGAGGTGACACTGATGGACGGCTCCGTGGAGAGTCTCGGCGACACACCACTGTCGTTCTCGCCCGACTTCATCCTGAACAACATCCTGACCTTCAACTATCGCGGCATGAAGGCCAGCGTGCAGAGCCAGTACGTAGGCGACCAGTATCTGACGAACACAGGGCTCAAGAGCTATCAGACGCTTGACGACAACGGCAAGCCCATCGATGTAAGCATGATGCTCGACGGCCACTTCACCACGAATATCGACCTCAGTTACACGTTCGCCCTGAAGCAGTTGGGCATCAAAGACCTGACCATCGGCGTGAGCCTCTACAACGTCTTCTCTGCCAAATACGACAATAACGGCTGGGCCGCGCCTGCCTTCGTCAAGGAGAACGGTCAGGTAAAGGCGACGGGCTGGGACACCTCAGACCAGTACGAGGCCGGCTTCGCCCCTTCGGCACCATTCAACGCGATGGCTCACCTGTCTGTCAGTTTTTAGAAATCAGTCATATATGATGACCTTCCTGGAAGCGCACTGGCTCGACATCTTCACCACGATACTCGGACTGATCTATATCTGGCTCGAGTATCGTGCCAGTATTGCACTCTGGTTCGTAGGTGTCATCATGCCGGCTATGGACGTTGTGCTCTATTGGGAGCACGGCCTCTACGGCGATGCCGGTATGGCATGCTACTACACGCTGGCTGCCCTCTACGGCTTCTATGTCTGGAAGTTCAAGAAGACTAGGAAGCTGAAACAGTCTCTGCCCATCATCCACATGCCGAGAAGGAAGTACCTGCCCGCCACGCTGTGCTTCTTCCTGGCCTGGGGCGTCACCTATTATATATTAATAAGGTGGACGAACTCCACGGTGCCCGTACTCGACTCATTCACCAACGCCCTGTCGTTCATTGGCATGTGGGCCCTGGCCCGTAAGTATCTCGAGCAGTGGTTCTTCTGGATCGTGGTCGATGTCGTGTGCTGTATGCTCTATGTCCAGAAGGGCATCCCCTTCAAAGCCGGACTCTACGGCCTGTATGTCGTCATCGCCGCCGCAGGCTATTACAAGTGGAAGAAGATGGCCAAAATCACTAAGTATGACCGAGTTTGATGCCGTCATCCTGGCCAATGGAGCGTTCCCTACGGCTGAAGAGCCTTTGCGACTGCTGCGAGAAGCACCCTACGTCGTCTGTTGCGACGGTGCTGCCCGCCACTGGCCCCAGTGCGATGCCATCGTGGGCGACGGCGACTCCGTGCCTGAAGAACTGAGGAGCCGTCTGATACAGATCGACGAGCAGGAAGACAACGACCTGACGAAAGCTACCCGCTACTGTCTGTCGAGGGGTATGCGACGGATTGCCTATCTGGGTGCAACAGGGCTGCGCGAGGACCACACCCTCGGCAATATCTCGCTGATGGCCCGCTATGCACAGGAGTTCGGCGTAGAGCCCCTGCTGGCTACGGACTACGGCTGGCTGGTAGTGGCCGAGGGCCAAAGGCTGTTTGAATCATTTCCAGGCCAACAGGTCAGCATCTTCAACCTCGACTGCCAGTCCCTCGCCTCTGAGGGCCTCCGCTGGCAGTCATACCCTTACACCCAGTTATGGCAAGGCACGCTGAACGAGGCCATGGGCGTCACCTTCATGCTTCAAGGCGACGGTCGCTATATCGTCTATCGCACTTATTATCACAAAAGCAGAGAATAATCTTTACAATAGGCCTCTCAAAACTCGCGTATTAGTCAGGAAACGGACAATGGGCTTCAAATACGCGAGTTTTGAGCCGTTTCGTAATCGCCTGACAGCGAGGCAGTTATGGTTTTTAGGCTCAAATCCAAGCCTCAAAAGGGCTTGTTTTTGCCTCAAAAAGGCTCTTTTTTGCCAAATCAGAGTGGGAGAAACCAGGGATTTTACCCAGACTAAAGTCGGACTTTACCCTAACTAAAGTCCGACTTTAGTCTAAGGAAACTCCGGGAAAGGCCAGAGCGACCCGAAATGGGCAGATTTTGGGCTTCCGCTTTTCTAGAATGAGAATTTTCAGAAGCACTTTTTTAGGCAAGTTTTCTTGACAAGGTATTTCTTTCTCCCCCTGAGTAGGGGGAGCTAGAGGGGGTCTGCGCTCGGCTTTGCCGCTTGCTACCGAAGGGACGCAAGAACCGCTTCATATCTCCCTTGTTCAGACCACCCCTCACCCCTCCTAACTCAGGAGGGGAAATGGTTACAACGGAGGTTTTTGCTTAAACTTTGTTAAATATTCGGTCAAATCATGCAAGATTTCATACCTTTGTAATCTATATAAGTAGGAACTAATTTGTTTTAAGCTTATGAGAAGATATCTATTGTTGCTGACGTTGTCAGTTTGTGTAGCAGCCGCTCAGGCTGCGGCCCCCAAGCGCCCCATGCTGGAGCAAGGTAAGACGTGGACCTATGTCTATCACCAACGTTGGATTGACGAATCACAAGAAACCGAAGGCTTTGTCCATGACGAGCCAATGGGTTTGGTGTATTATCAGCTTAACGGCGACACCATCATCGATGGCCGCCAATATATGAAGATGTACAGGTTCGACGAGAACAACGATAAGAAAATGTATTATGGTGCTTTTCGAGAAGACGAAGAAGGACGGGTGTATTGTGCCAATTATAACGGTGAGAAAGACTATAAGATCTTTGATCTTGGCATGACGTTCGATTACCAACTTCTCCCAGATACCACTATTAAAGAGACAATCAAGGTGAATGGCGAGCCTTTCCATCGCTATCGTTATTTAAATACGAATCCTGACGGTAGCACCTATCAACGGATAACAGCCGTAGAAGGTGTAGGATATCAAGGGTACGGACTTGTAAATTTCATCTATGGACCTCAACCAGATTGCATCTGCGACTACGAATCTTTTGCTACCGTCTACAGCAACGACTTCTATTTCACCGCCTCTGACTTCGACGCTCCCAAGGAGATCGAACTCGCTGAGGGTGAGCAGCAACTGATAGAGAGCAACAACGACTTTGCCTTTAACCTCTTCCGCAAGGCGCGAGGCGACAAGAGTAAGATACTTTCGCCCCTGAGCATCACCTTTGCCTTGGGTATGCTGAACAACGGAGCCGACGGAGAAACCTTGAAAGAAATCAATCAGACGCTCGGCTTCGGCGAGGCTGGAGCTGATGCCATCAATGCCTTCTGTCAGAAGATGCTCAAGGAAGCCAACACACTCGACGACAGGACCAAAGCCCTCATCGCCAATACCATCTTCGTCAACGAAGGTCTCGGCTATCGTCTGCAGGAAGGTTTCATCGACAAAGCCAATACCTATTACGATGCCCAGCCCCAGAACCGTGACTTCAATGATGGCGAGACGCTGGACGTCATCAACCAGTGGGCCAACGATCACACGATGGGCATGATCCCCAAGGTGCTCAACGAAGACTCCTTCCATCCTGATGTCGTCAGTTATCTCCTCAACGCCCTCTATTTCAAGGGCATGTGGAGCAATCCCTTCAGAAAAGACATGACGCGGAATGAGTCCTTTGGCGGAGGAGAAGAAGTGCCCATGATGCACAAGATGGGCCAGGAATTCCAATACACAGAGAACGACCTCTATCAGGCCGTCGTGCTACCCTATGGCAACGGCGCCTACCAGATGACCGTCTTCCTGCCCCATGAGGACAAGACCGTCGGCGAGGTGCTTGAAACCCTCAACGGCAGCAACTGGCAGTTTGAGGGCAGTTGGCAAGAAGTCGATCTGAAACTGCCTCGCTTTGAGACAGATACCTATCAACCGCTGGTAAAGGAGATGTCTGAATTAGGTATGCCTACTGCTTTCTCATTATCTGCCGAGTTCCCCTGGTTCTGCAATACGCCAGTCTACATCAGCAATATGTTCCAAGTGGCCAAGATCAAACTCGACGAGGAAGGCACGGAGGCAGCTGCCGTCACCGTGATAGAAATGGAGAAGACTGCCATGCCTGAGGAGCCGAAGCGATTCCACGCCAATCGCCCCTTCCTCTACGTCATCAGCGAACAGTCCACAGGCGCTATCTTCTTCATCGGCCAATATACAGGAGGTGTAACGGCAGACATCAGAACCGGCATCGTCGGCACAAAGGCAGAACCCAAGACGGATGCTAACAACCTGATTTATAACCTCTCAGGTCAGCGGCTGAGTCAGGAGCCTGTCCGAGGTCTTTGTATCAAGAACGGTAAGGTTATGATTAAATAATTCCCCATGATTGGACACATGTTTGATATGTCGGAGTGGCAAAAAAGTCGCTCCGACATCTGTTTTTAATTTCTTTAACCTAAAAAGAATTGTGTGCGTGCAAAAAATTGCTAATTCACACTTGCCTTTTCGTATTTTCTTTGTACCTTTGCACCGCATTTTTGAAAATAGTAATAACTTAATATTAAAACAGTTAGTAAATATGGCAAAGTTAGATTTGACACAGTATGGCATCACCGGTTCAACCGTGATTGCTCACAATCCGTCGTATGAGTACCTCTATGAAGAGGAGACAAAGGCAGGCCTCGAGGGTTTCGACAAGGGCGTAAACACCGAGCTCAATGCCGTTAACGTGATGACTGGTATCTATACCGGCCGCTCGCCTAAGGACAAGTACATCGTGAAGGATGCACAGAGCGAGGACAAGGTATGGTGGACTTCTGAGGAATACAAGAACGACAACCACCCCATGAGCGAAGAAGTCTGGGCCAAGGTGAAGGAGATCGCCATCAAGGAGCTTTGCAATAAGAACCTGTATGTGATGGACGCTTTCTGCGGTGCCAACGAGGCAACCCGTCTGCGTGTCCGTTTCATCGTCGAGGTGGCCTGGCAGGCTCACTTCGTGAAGAACATGTTCATCCAGCCCACCGCTGAGGAGCTGGAGAGCTTCGAGCCTAACTTCGTGATCTACAACGCTTCTAAGGCTAAGGTTGAGAACTACAAGGAGCTGGGCCTGAACTCAGAGACCTGTGTTGCTTTCAATACCACAACTCGCGAGCAGTGCATCATCAACACCTGGTACGGTGGTGAGATGAAGAAGGGTATGTTCTCCATGATGAACTACTATCTGCCCCTGCAGGGTATCGCTTCTATGCACTGCTCTGCCAACACCGACATGGAGGGTAAGAACACCGCTATCTTCTTCGGTCTGTCTGGTACAGGTAAGACCACTCTTTCCACCGATCCGAAGCGTCTGCTGATTGGTGACGACGAGCACGGATGGGACGACGAGGGTGTGTTCAACTTCGAGGGTGGCTGCTATGCCAAGGTGATCAACCTCGACAAGGAGAGCGAGCCCGACATCTACAACGCTATCCGTCGCGACGCTCTACTGGAGAACGTGACTGTGGACGGCGAGGGTAAGATCGACTTCGCTGACAAGAGCGTGACTGAGAACACCCGTGTCTCTTATCCCATCAACCACATCGAGAAGATTGCCCAGAAGGTGAACCAGAAGAGTGCTGGTCCTGAGGCTAAGAACGTGATCTTCCTCTCTGCCGATGCCTTCGGCGTGCTGCCTCCCGTATCTATCCTGACTCCGGAGCAGACGAAGTACTACTTCCTCTCTGGTTTCACAGCTAAGCTGGCTGGTACAGAGCGCGGTATCACAGAGCCCACTCCTACCTTCTCTGCTTGCTTCGGCCAGGCATTCCTCGAGCTGCACCCCACCAAGTATGCTGAGGAGCTCGTGAAGCGCATGGAGAAGAGCGGTGCTAAGGCTTATCTGGTGAACACCGGTTGGAACGGTACCGGCAAGCGTATCTCTATCAAGGATACCCGTGGTATCATCGACGCTATCCTCGGTGGCGACATCCTGAACGCTCCTACCAAGAAGATTCCTTACTTCGACTTCGAGGTTCCCACACAGCTCAACGGCGTTGCTTGGGGCATTCTCGATCCTCGCGACACCTATCAGAACCGCAATGAGTGGGAGGAGAAGGCTAAGGATCTGGCTGGCCGCTTCATCAAGAACTTCAAGAAGTACGAGGGCAACGAGGCCGGTAAGGCTCTGGTCGCTGCAGGACCGAAGTTGTAATTAATTGACAATTGACAATTGATAATTGATAATTGGCTGCGCTGAAAAGTGCAGCCAATTTAATTTATATCCGTTAATATAGCCAAATTATGACATATTTTCTTTAATTATAAGGTGAAAATGGCTTTTATTTGCGGAATTGTGAGTAACTTTGCAGCCGAATTGTGAGTAAACTCTATATCAGACAAGAATGAACAAGCATTTTTCTGCACTCCTCGCCTTGATGATGGGGGCGCTGATGATGACATCATGCCTCTCGTCAAACGACAGCAGTGATATTATTTATAATAACGACACAGCCATCACCGCCTTCAGCCTGACGACCGTGAACCGCTATATCCATACCACTTCCAAGAGTGGTACGGATTCTGTCTATAAGAAAGTCACCACGTATCCCGTTGCGTTCAGCATCGACCAGTACGATCAGAAGATCTTCAACACGGATTCGCTCCTGGCCGATTGTGACTTGAAGCACGTTCTGGTAAGCATTACCACCAAGAACAGTGGTGTCGTTGCCATCAAGGACGTGAACAGCGACACCCTGCGCACTTACAACTCGACAGACTCCCTCGACTTCACACAGCCCAGGGAGGTTCGCGTCTATGCTCAGGACGGCAGTACCTACCGGGCCTATCAGGTCACGATAAACAAGCATCAGGTGGCCACCGATCAGATCCTGTGGGAGAAGATGCCGGCAGACAGTTATCCCGTCGACGCCGAGAAGGAGAAGTGGGAGCAGATTGTGGCCGAAGCAGGACTGGCCCATTTCATCGGTGCCGGCACGAAGGAGGCTTACGCCTACGACATGGACGGACAGCTGATGGTGAGCAAGGACGAGGGTGCCACATGGACTCCCGACAGTCTCGATGCCAGCGCCTCACTCCTGCCGAAGGAGAACGTGGCCTTCGTCTCATTTCCCTTTGAAGCCAACGAAGAGACTGACTACCAGATTCTCGCTGGTGTCATCGAAGAGGGAGAAGTCGTCAGCGTTGTCTGGCGAAAGGTGGCAGAATCTGCCGAAGACAGTCAACCCGGGAAATGGTGTTTCGTGCCCGTTGAGGTTTTCAACAGATACTCTCTCCCGGCCACAGACGATCTCAGTCTCGTGTGGTTCCATCATAGAGTGCTGGCCATCTGCAGCAGCTGGATCCGCGTCAGCAACGACGGCGGCATCACCTGGAAGAACTATGGCACACTGCCGCTCCCAGCCGATGACCTGATTGCAGTGGAAGCCTGCACAGACGACGAAGGTGCCCTCTGGCTCAAGGAAAAGAATACGGACAACGTATGGCGAGGAATACTCGTAGAGGAGTGAAAAGTGAAAAGTGAGAAGTGAGAAGTGATGAGTGAAAAATATAGGATGAAAGAGAATGTGATATGGGGACGGAGGATTCTGCCACTACTTATCACTTTTCACTTATCACTTTTCACTGCTGCCGCCCAGGATGATCCGGAGTACAAGATGGAGGCAGGAGCAGGAGTCGGACTGGTGGCCTATACTGGCGATTTCAACGGCAGTCTGCTGAAAGGAATGCAGCCCTGGGTCACACTGATTGCCAAATACCACCTGAGTCCACGCTCGGCTGTGGGGTTCAACCTGGGAATGGGCAAGATCAAAGGCTCCAGCAACAATGCTGAGACCTATTATCCCATCGAAGAACCGTATGAGTTCAACAACAGCCTGACGGAAGGTATCATCCGATATGAGTACAACTTCTGGGCTTACGGGACAGGACAGGAATACCGGGGTGCACGGCGACTGGCACCGTTTATCACCTTCGGACTGGGACTGGTCCACCACAGTGGCGAGAATAGCGGCATCACGATGAGCCTGCCCATCGGTGTCGGCATCAAATACAAGATCGGGCAGCGGCTGAACCTCATCGCAGAGTGGGCCTTCAGGTTGACGCCCAGTGATGAACTCGACGGGAGGAAAGACCTCTACGGCATCAAGAGCAGTGGACTCTTCAAGAACACCGACTGCTACGGCGTGCTGCAACTGGCACTCACCTACGACATCTGGATGAAGTGCAAGACGTGTCACAACGACAGGGACTGAAGAAAAGGTGAAAAGGTAAAAATGTGAAAAGGTAAAAAAGAGATATATGAAAGAGCAATTGGATATGAACCGCATCCCTCAGCACATTGCCATCATTATGGACGGCAACGGGCGCTGGGCTATGGACCGTGGGTTGGATCGCACGTTCGGCCACAAAGCCGGACTGGACAATCTGGAGACCATCACCACCCTGTGTTCTAACTTAGGTGTGAAGTACCTGACGGTCTACGCCTTCTCCATAGAGAACTTCAACAGGCCTGCCTATGAGGTGGAGGCCTTGATGGGACTGGTGCTCAGTTTCTTCAAGATGCAGTTGTTCCATGACAATCACGTGAGCTTCCACGTCGTGGGCGATATGAAGAGGCTTCCGCAGAGCGTACAAGACAAGCTGAACTCGATGATGGCGGAGACATCCGGCTACGACGGTATGGCAATGACCATCGCGATGCCTTATTCCTCGAAGCAGGAGCTGGTGAACACCACGAAGATTATCGCCGAAAAGGTGAAGAGCGGTGAGATGAGCATCGATGACATCACGGAGGAGACCATCGAGAAGAACCTGTGGACGAACTGGATGCCCGATCCCGACTTGCTCATCCGTACCGGTGGCGAGGTGCGCATCTCCAACTACCTGCTCTGGCAGTGCGCCTATTCAGAGTTCTACTTCTGTGATTCCTACTGGCCCGACTTCAGCGAAGAGGAGCTCCATCAAGCCATCATCAGCTACCAGAGCCGTCAGCGCCGTTTCGGCAAGACTGAGGCACAGATAGAGGCGGAAAGCGAGGCTTCGCCTCTGAATGATAAAGCATAAATGATAAATGATAAATGTTCCAACGTATATTATATATAAATAAGGTGAAAAGATGGGTGATAGCTTTATCATTTATCATTTCTCCTTTATCATTTAGCCACGTCATGGCGCAGGACAAGATCGTCAACCCCGACATCTCCTATGCCGGCACGCCTCGCAACTGTGAGATCGGTGGCATTGCCGTCGAGGGTGTCGAAGGCTATGAGGACTATGTGCTGGCAGGTCTCTCCGGACTGAGTGTCGGACAGATGATCGAGGTTCCTGGCTCTCAGATCACCGAGGCCGTGAAGCGCTACTGGCGCAACGGACTCTTCTCGAAGGTGAGCATCACTGCCGACTCTATCGTGGGCAGCAAGATCTACCTCTGTATCCATCTTGGCATGCGTCCCCGTATCAGCAGCATCCATTACAACGGTATCAAGAAGGCTGAGCGTGAGGATATGGAGACGAAACTGGGTATGATGCGCGGCGGACAGTTGACGCCGAACATGATCGACCGTGCGAAGATCCTGGCAAAGAAGTATTTCGACGAGAAAGGTTATAAGAACGCCGTGATCGACATCGTCCAGCGCGACGACCCCGAGAAGCCCAATCAGGTAATCCTCGACGTCAACATCGACAAGAAGGCGAAGATGAAGGTTCACAAAATCATCTTCGACGGCAACGAGAAGCTAACGGACAGTAAAATCAAGGGTTCGCTGTTCAGCAAGGGTGCCTTCGGAAAGATCCACGAGGCAGGCAAACTCACGAATATGTTCAAGTCGAAGAAGTTCACCGACGAGCGCTATCATGAGGCCAAGCAGGCACTCATCGACAAATATAATGAGTTGGGCTTCCGCGATGCCACCATCCTCGAAGACTCCGTCTCGAACTACGACGACAAGCACGTCAATGTCTATGTGAAGGTAGACGAAGGCGACAAATACTTCATCCGCAACATCACCTGGGTAGGCAATACCGTGGTGACGACAGACTACCTCAATGCCGTGCTTGAAATGAAGAAGGGTGACGTCTATAACCAGAAGCATATCAACAAGCGACTGAAAGAGGATGACGACGCTGCCGGAAACTGGTACTACAACAACGGTTACGTGTTCTCGAACATCGATCCTGTCGAGGTGAACATCGTCGGAGACTCCATCGACGTGGAGATGCGCGTCACCGAAGGTCCGCAGGCTCATCTGAACCACGTACGTATCTATGGTAACGACCGACTGTATGAAGAGGTGGTGCGCCGTGAACTCCACACGAAGCCTGGCGACCTGTTCAACAAGGAAGCCATCACCCGCTCTATCCGCGATATCGCCTCCATGGGCTTCTTCGATCCTGAGAAGGTGACACCCGACATCCAGCCCAACGGTGAAGACGGAACCGTAGACATCAACTGGATGCTCGAGCAGAAGAGCAACGACCAGCTGGAGTTCTCCTTAGGCTGGGGACAGACGGGTATCATCGGTAAGATCGGTATCAAGTTCAACAACTTCTCCATCCGCAACCTCTTCGGCAAGAACAAGCTCCATCGCGGCATCCTGCCCTACGGTGACGGCGAGCAGTTGGGATTCAGCTTCCAGACCAACGGTTCTTACTACAGTTCACTGAGTGCGAACTACGGCACGAACTGGTTCGGCGGCAAGCGTCCTAACAGCCTGAGCGTCGGCGTGTTCTACTCCAAGCAGTCGGACATCTCCAGCTACTACCGCAACAACGCATTCTACAACAACTATAGTATGTACAGCTACGGCTATGGATCGTACAACACTGGTTTGTACAACTACGACTCGATGCTCGACGACGACAAGACGATGACCGTCTTCGGTGCCTCCATAGGATGGGGTAAGCGTCTGCGCTGGCCAGATGACTTCTTCCAGCTGTCGCTCTCATTGGGTTATACCCGTTATATGCTGCGTGACTGGAGTTACTTCTATATCCACAACGGTAACTGTAACAATATCAACCTGGGTCTGACGCTGTCGCGTACCTCTACCGACAACCAGCTGTTCCCACGTCGTGGTTCCGAGATGGTTGCCTCCGTCACCGCCACGCCGCCCTGGTCACTGTTCGACAACAAGGACTATGCCCATCTGGCCAAGAACAGCAACTCCGCCACGTATGAGCAGGAGTTGCAGGATGTCTACCGCTGGATTGAATACCACAAGTGGAAGTTCAAGCTGCGCTCGTTCACAGCTCTTACAGGCGGTCAGAAGTGCTTCGTGCTGATGACCCGTGCGGAGATAGGACTGCTGGGCAGCTACAACGAGAACAAGCGCTCACCGTTCGAGACGTTCTACGTCGGTGGTGACGGTATGAGCGGCTACTCTTACGGCTACTCCGAGGAGACCATCGGACTGCGAGGCTACGAGAACGGTTCTATCTCTTACTCCGCAGCCTACGAGGAGATGATGAACGGACGTTCCATCTCGTCTTACAACTCCTACGCCTACGACCGCTTCACACTCGAGCTCCGCTATCCGTTTATGCTGGGCAACACCACCATCTACGGTCTTGGCTTCCTCGAGGGCGGTAACGCCTGGGCCCACGCTAAGGACTTCAACCCCTTCAAGATGAAGCGTTCTGCCGGTCTCGGTGTGCGTATCTTCCTCCCGATGGTGGGTCTGATGGGTATCGACTGGGCATACGGCTTCGACGATGTCTACATTAACCAGGCTGGTTCCACGAAGAAAGGCGGAAGCAATTTCCACTTCATCCTCGGACAAGAGTTCTGATAAAGGTAAAAAAGTAAAAAAGTAAAAAAACTATTAAACCATAAGAGAGTTTTAAAGTCAAACAGGTGTAACAAATTAAATTGAACGCTTATGAAGAAATTGATCATCTGTGTCATCTGCGCCATCTGCGGTCTCTCAAGTGCCTCTGCGCAGAAGTTCGCGCTGGTGGATATGGAGTATATCTTGAAGAACATCCCTGCCTATGAGCGCGCCAACGAACAGTTGAACCAGACCTCCAAACAGTGGCAGGCAGAAGTCGACGCCCTCACCACCGAGGCTCAGACACTCTACAAGAACTACCAGAACGAGGTAGTCTTCCTCTCCAAGGAGCAGAAGAAGGCCAAGCAGGACGCCATCGTGGAGAAGGAGAAGCAGGCTGCCGACCTGAAGAAGAAATACTTCGGTCCCGAAGGCGAGCTTTACAAGAAGCGCAACGCCCTCATGTCGCCCATCCAGGACGAGATCTACAACGCCATCAAGGACATCTCCGACACCCGTGGCTATCAGCTCGTGCTCGACCGTGCCAGCGATACCGGCATCATCTTCGGCTCCCCCAAGATCGACATCTCTTCCGAGGTGCTCAGCAAACTCGGCTATTCCAATTAACCGCCTCCATTCCCCTCCTGAGTTAGGAGGGGTCAGGGGTGGTCTGAACAAGCGAATATTAACAAACAAATAAACAAAGAAAAATGAAAAAATTAATCATCTGCGCTATTTGCGCTATCTGCGGTTTCACTACCGCCAATGCACAGGGCAAGTTTGGCCACGTAAACACTCAGGAAATCATTCAGGCTATGCCCGAATACAACACTGCCAAGGCTGAGATTGACAAGCTGACCTCTCAGTATGAGGCTGACCTCAAGGCCATGCAGGACGAGCTTCAGAAGAAGGCTGACGCTTTCGACAAGGAGCAGGCTACCCTGCCCGACAACATCAAGCAGCGTCGTCAGACCGAACTGCAGGAGATGTACCAGAAGATCCAGCAGAGCTATCAGGACAACCAGCAGGCTCTCCAGAAGGCTTCTTCTGAGAAGATGCAAGCTATCACTGCCAAGGTTCTCGAAGCTATCAAGGCTGTAGGCCAGGCAGGTGACTTCGTCATCATCAACGAGATCAACGCCGGCATCCCCTACATCAGCACAACCCTCTCTACCGATGTGACTGCTCAGGTGAAGACCAAGCTCGGTCTGAAATAAAAGCGGGCAAAGCCCTAAATGATAAATGATGAATGATAAATGATGAAAAAGATGACATTAACAAAGAAAATGCTAAATCATAGATGGTTGATGGCAATAGGTTTATCATTTATCATTTGTCATTTATCATTTAGCCCTGCAAGGGCGCAAGAATCTTTCCGTTTCGGCTACCTCAGCTATGAGGGGGCCATCCAGTCGATGCCGGAATATGCAGAGGTGCAGCAACAGATGAAAGTGCTGCAGGAGCAGTATCAGGCAGAGACGCTGCGTGTGGAAGACGAGTTCAACCGCAAGTACGAGGACTTCCTCGACGGTCAGCGCGACTTCCCCCGCACCATTCTCCAGAAGCGTCAGACAGAACTGCAGGAACTGATGGAGAGGAACATCCAGTTTAAGGAGCAAGGCCGGCAGGAACTGGCCAATGCAGAGCGCCAGGCGATGGCTCCGCTCCGCATCCGTCTCATCGAATTGCTCAGTACTATCGGGCGTGAGAAAGGCTATGCCTTTATCTACGACACCGACACGAAGGCCCTGCCCTTCCTGAACATTACTTTCGGCGAAGACATCAACCAACTCGTACAGGATGCTCTCAAGTAGTCCCGGCCCCATTGGCGTCTTCGACAGCGGCTATGGCGGACTTACGATTCTGAACAGCATCCGCCAGCAGCTTCCCCAATATGATTATCTCTATCTGGGTGACAATGCCCGTGCGCCATACGGTCCACGAAGCTTCGACGTGGTGTATGAGTTTACGCGTCAGGCTGTGCTAAGGCTTTTCGAGATGGGTTGCCATCTCGTGATCTTAGGTTGTAACACAGCCTCTGCCAAAGCCCTGCGCACCATCCAGCAGAATGACCTACCGAAGTGGGATGCGGAGCGCCGTGTGCTGGGCGTCATCCGTCCGACGGCAGAAGTGATAGGCGAGCTGACGAAATCGCGCCACGTGGGCATTCTCGCCACCGAGGGTACTATTAAGAGCGAGAGTTATAACCTTGAGATTCAGAAACTACATCCGGATATCAAAGTGAGCGGTGTGGCCTGTCCATTCTGGGTGCCGTTGGTGGAATATAACGAAGCAGACTCTCCGGGAGCTGACTATTTCGTGAAGAAGCGCATCGACCAGATTATGGCGAAGGATCCGGAGATAGATGCCATTATTCTGGGTTGCACGCATTATCCGCTGCTGATGCCGAAGATTATGAAGTATCTGCCGGAGGGGGTGAAGATTATTTCGCAAGGGGAATATGTGGCCAGCAGCCTGAAGGCGTATTTAGAGCGACATATAGAAATAGAACGGAAGTGCGGAAAGAATAGTTCTGTACATTATCTGACGACTGAGAATCCTGAGAAGTTTAAGGAATCAGCACAGATATTTCTGAATGAGGAGAAGGAGATTGAGGTGGAGAATATTACTTTAACGTGAGTTCGACGAATTTAGAACAATGCTAATTGGTTGTCCCAAGCCCTTTCACATGAGATGCACGGCTTCTTGGGGAAGAAGCAGTATGCAGCCAAGGCGCCAAGCAGGTTAACCATGAAATTGTCAAATGATCTGTGTCTGGAATGTTCGACTTGGGCAATGTTCTTCAGCTCGTCATTGACGGTTTCTATGATAGCCCTCTTTCTGGTCAGCAGTCTGTCTGACATACTCATCAGTGCGCCTTTCATATTACTTTTGAGTTTTGTTATCAGCTGAATGCCGTCAACGAAGAGGCGTTGGAAGAGTTCCTTGCCAATATATCCTTTGTCTCCAACGAGCTTGCCATACAGGAATTCCACGAAGGCCTTGTACTCAAGCGGCTTTCGGTCATCGACATCGCCAGGAGTAATCATGAAATTGAGCACTTCTCCCTTCTCATTGCAGATGAGGTGTAGCTTGAATCCGAAGAACCAGCCCATTGAGCACTTTCCTCTTTGGGCTATGCCCTTGAATGTCCTGTGAATATGGATACGCTGATTCTTGCAGACCCTGAGCGGTGTGCTGTCAACGAAACTGATACCCGTGCATTTGCCCAGCAACACCTTCTTGATGAAAAGGGCCAGGGGAATGGCAACCTCCTTCTCCAGTTCCACAAAGCGGTTATAGGATACAAGTTTGGGGAACAGGTGTCGCAGGTGGTTGGTGACATGTTCCAGATAGAAATGCTTCAGGCAACGGTAGCCCGAGCCATGAAACAGAATCATAATCACCATGACTTCTGCCTTGGAAAGGGTCATATCACGGTGATATACCCTCGTTTTAGCTTCTTTAATGGTATATTTTGCCATCATTGCATCATAAAATTTGCAAAAATCATCTGCCATACAGAAAATTTCAGTAATTTTGTCCTCGGTAAACATTAGCGGTATCTTTTAGTGAACATTTGTGGTTTGGTCACTACAAAGTTACTAAAAATATCGCTAATTTCCTAATAATCAGATATTTATTTTATAACTTTTTTCGTCGAACTCACGTTATTTTATAATAAATCTATGAATTCAATGGTCGCATATAACCCAGCCTTATTGCGCAATAAGGCTGGGTTATTGAAAAATGCTTGCGAATATGCCGAGGCCTACTGCATCCTCAAGATAATATTTACTATAGCCTTGATATCAGCCGCGGTCACATTGCCGTCGCCATCAATATCGGCAAGATTCGTGTTGAAGCCTTGGGGAACCTCGCCATACGTCAGATAGTTCACGATGATCACAATGTCTGCCACATTGATCTTGCCGTCGCCATTGAGATCACCCTTCAATCCATTGACACTAATATCCTCCGTCTGCCTACAGACAATGGCATACTCCTCTGGCCCGTTCTCCTCCAAAGCCGAGGAGAGCGTATAGAGATATGCTTTTCCTGGGGCAATGGTGGTGCCGGATTCTGCTGCCATCTTAAACTTGTCGCCGTCGAGATAGAGATAGATAGTCGACGAGCCTTCCCTATTCTGTATCGTGACATCACTCTCGCCAGTATTCATCTTCAGCATGTTCATACTGATAACCTTGAACTCCTCTGAGGGGATGGTGTAAGTGGCACCAGGCGTTCCCTTCAGCAGGACAATCTGATAGGCCTCCACCTTGTTGACCCGTGTCAGCGTGACGGTGCCGGAACCAGTGAAGCCCGTGACGCAATAAGCCTTCAGACCATCTACATCGGTAAAGTTCAGACTAACTTCCGGATAAAGGGGCGTAAAGGCGTCATTGCCCAAGGTCAGTGTGACGTTGCTGCCCATTTTGCTGTTCGTCATCGTCTTGGGAATCTCCAGATAGGCTTCATTGGGGCCGACCTTAGCCGAACCGTTCGACTTCATGAAGTTGCCATTCTTCAGATAGTAGTTATAGGTAGTGGTAGAACTCGACGAATAATTATAATAGGTGTACCCCTCCTCTGGTAGGGTGATGAGAG
>JAEEGJ010014146.1_pt1 | contig 19055 bp, 14 predicted proteins | sample 8958761 | NCBI WGS metagenome assembly JAEEGJ01 (sample SAMN16246546, study PRJNA631951) | gut metagenome | biome: gut microbiome; feature: rumen; material: RS-attached | host: Bos | place: Iran: Karaj | collected 2018-10 | reverse complement strand
CCTGCTGGCGCGTGATACCGAGAACGGCATGCCACAGGGGGCCATTGGGGTTGATTTTCTTGCGTTCGCTAACGGCGTATTCTATAGGCACGTGCGAGAATACGTTGTTCATGCTGCCAACGACCATGTCCGTCTTGCCTGCCATGCCTGCGTGTACTGCGTTTTCTGCGAGCTGGAAGCAGAAAATGGCGTCTGTGCCCTTGGCGGGGATGCTACGCACCGTGTAGCTCGGGTCAAAGTACTTGATGTTGATTTCCTTGCCGACGCTATCGAAATGTTCCTTAATCTTGTGGGTCAGGAATTCACCGATATCGTTCTTCAGGATATTGCCGCTAGCGTCCCTGCGTTCTTCCTGGTTCTTGAAAAGTTCCTGTCCGGCGCCTTCGGCGACGGCGATGACGGCGTGAGTCTTGCCGCTGGCGTAACGGCTTTCGAGCGCCTTGAAAAGCCCGTCCAGCGTAAAGGGAACTTCGGGGACAAGGCAGATGTTTACGACCGTTGTTGCAAGCGATGCATACGCTGCGATAAAGCCGGAGTCGCGGCCCATGAGTTTCACGAGGCCAAGGCCGTTGAACGCACCGTTTGCTTCGATATGGGCGCTTGTAATTACGTCGGTCGCGCTGAGCACGGCGGTTTCAAAACCGAACGTCCTGTCGATCAAGTTCAAGTCGTTGTCAATTGTCTTCGGGATGCCGATAATCGAGATGGGCTGCTTACGCTTCTTGACTTCTTCTGCAATGGCGTGTGCGCCGCGGAGCGTTCCGTCGCCGCCGATGCAGAACAACACGTTGATGTTTAAGCGCATAAGCGTATCGACCATGATAGCCGGGTCCTGCATGCCGCGGGAGCTACCGAGAATCGTACCGCCGTCTTCCTGGATGGCATCGACCACGTCCGGGTCAAGCACAATGGGGGAGTAACCGTAATTCGGGTTCAGGCCACGGTAGCCGTATGGGATGCCGAAAATGTTCCTTACGCCATAGTCGAACCAGAGCACCTGTACAAGGCCCTTGATGACGTTGTTAAGGCCGGGGCAGAGGCCGCCGCAAGTCACAATACCTGCGCGGGTCCATGCCGGGTCATGGAAAATTGTCTGTCGGGGGCCGGCCACTTCGAGGGACGGTACCGGGATACCCTTCGTCAAGTATTCAGAGATGAGATTGACGTCAGTGGTAAGGCTGACCTTGTCGTTTTCCGAAACGAATGGAACGCCGTTCATCGGGGACTTGAGCGTGCCCTTGCCAACGGTTTCAATGGAAAGATCATAATCCAACGGATTCTTGATGATATCGTCCTGAGTCATACCGCGCCTCTTTGATTTTTGGGTTTCCGCCATACTGACGGAACGCCCTAAAAATACATAATGAAAACTTAAATGGACAGACTTGGGAAGTGTATTTTTGTGCGCAAACCGGGGTTAGCGTTTTCAAGTTCAATCGTCATATTACATAAAGCGCACAATTTCTTTACCATCGAAAGTCCGATGCCTGTGCCACTCGTCTGTCTTGTCATTTCATTTTCGACTCTATAGAATTCCTGGAAGACTTTCTTCATTTCGGAAGGCGGAATGCCCGGACCGAAGTCGCGCACGGCGAGGTACATGTCGGTGCCCTTGATGCGCAGTTCCACGTTGATCATCTTGTAGTCTGCGTTCTTGGAGAACTTGAGCGAGTTGTCGACGAGGTTCATCAGAATCTGCATGATGGCGTCGCGGTCGATCATGAGGCTGATATTGTCGGCATCCGTGTCCGAAGAAACCGTAAGTTCGAATCCCTGCTTTTCGACGTTCTTGCTGTAGGTCGAAATGAAATCGTCGAGGACTTGCTTTGGCTTGTCCATACGGAGCTGCACGTTCCAGCGGTTGCCATCGAGCTTCGAGAGGTTCAGCACGTTCTGGATAAGTCTTGAAAGGCGGTCGGCTTCGCTTGCGATTTGTCCGTAATACTTTTGCTTCTTTTCTTCGCTCGCGACCCAGGAGTTCTGCAAGAGTTCTGCATACATCTTGATGGCCGTGAGCGGAGTCTTGAGTTCGTGCGTAATGGCGGAGACAAAGTCCTGGCGCTTTGCGGCGAGCTTCACGCGGCTCTGTGTCACATGGTAAATCGAGATAAGGCCTATCGCAAGTACCGCAAGCATCAGGAATCCGATGAAGAATACGAATTCACCGCCCGGGGCGCGCTGCGTGGTGTACATCTTGAACGTAATATCCGAAAGCGGCGCCTGCAACGATTCGGAGAGGAGTTCCGTCGTGATGTTGTTGCGTTCACCGAAGGCGACAAAAGACTTGTTCTTGTGGAAGAATGCGAGCACGAGCGGGTCTTGCTGATTGCCCTTGGTAACGCCCTTGTACTTCTCGATTTCGTTTTTCACGAGGTTCGTGAGGTAGGCGCGAGCATCGACAATAAAGCCCTGGATAAACACGTCTGTGCCGCGTCTCACGGTGCGGTGGAAAATGATATAGTTCGAATCGACGATGGCCTGGAAGAAGTCGATTTCGGCTTCCATGGAGTGAGTCGTTTCGGTGTTGATCAGGCGGACCAGAAGACCGGTCGTATCGAGCTTTGTCGATTCGACGCCGAAGGCGAAGTCGCCGGTTTCTGTAATTTGTTCGACACGGTGCTTGCTCGACTTCTTCTTTTTGCGAGTGCTTGCAATGTCGATGTCCTGCTTGTAAATCTGGTCGATGAGCCTGCTGTCGTTCTTGTGCGTCGAGTCAGACTTTTCCATGCTGCTCGAGGTCGTGATAATGGCAGGCGAAGACATGGCCGCGAATCCTGACGTATTGAGGATGAGGCTAATCTTGTTGCGGATGGCAACGCGCTTTGCCCTGTCGACCATGGGGATTCTTTCGAGCACTCCATCCGGGAGAACCGGTGTGCTCAAGTTGCCGGCGGGGTCCAGCTGGAAATGCCCGACGAGCCCGACGTAATGGCTCCTCTGCGGGAATTCCGCAAGTTCGGACATCGTGATTTCTTCACCGCCGAACACCGGGACGGAGCGGATGAATCTGTAGTCGGCGTAAGAGCGCCTGTCTTCAATCGCTAGGTCTGCGGTGATGTTCTTGTTCAAATTCTGGAGCACAGAGAACGCGTGTTCCTTGTAGCCAAAGAGCGACGACGTTTGCAGCTGTGCATAGGAATGGCTTAAAAGCATTATTACGGGAATCGCAATAACGATAAAAATCGCCACAAAAATGAGACGATCTTTAGAGGCAAGAATAAGGCTCCGAAGAGCCTTGTACTTGCTAGAGAGGTATGTAGAGAGTTTGTTTATACTGATTTCTCGCATTCTGGAGCCGAGCGCATCTGGTAACCTTCACCGCGGAACGTGACGAGCAGCTTCGGATGAGCCGGATCGTCTTCGATCTTCTTGCGGAGCTTGGTGATGTGGATGTCGACCGTACGGGTATCCACGGATTCAGCATTTTCGTAACCCCAGACCTTGCGGAGGAGTTCGGAACGCGGAATGGCATGGTCGCGGTTGTTCCAGAGGTATTCAAGAATTTCAATTTCCTTGCGGGTGAATGCCAGCTCTTCTGTACCGCGCACGCCTGTGTATTCACGGAAGTTCACGCGGAGGTTGCCGGCAACAAGCTTGCCTTCATTTTCCATCGTCTGGCGGCTACGGCGGAGCACTGCTTCGATACGTGCAAGGAGCATCGGTACGGAGAACGGCTTCGGGATGTAGTCGTCGGCACCGAACTTGAGACCGTTGATGATATCGTCATCGGAATTCTTTGCAGAAAGGATGATGATCGGGAGGCTCTTGTCCTTTTCGCGAATCTTGTCGCAAACGGTAAAGCCGTCCATGCCCGGGAGCATGAGGTCCAGCAGTACAAGTCCGTACTGTCCGGAGAGTGCTTCGGCAAGGCCGCTTTCGCCGTCAACAACGTGTTTGACGCGGTAACCGTTGAGCTCGCAGAGGTCTACGAGGCCTTCGGCAATGGCAATTTCATCTTCGATGATGAGGATGTTTGTGCTGCTTGTATTCTGAGTCATTCTTGTATACCTACTCTCTTCTAACCAACTTTTTTTAATCTACAAAATTAAAGGGCAAAACCGCCACCGAGTTCAAATGCAAAGTTGCCGGCGTCGATATCGCTATCGTATTCACCGCCGAGATAGCACTTGACGTTTGCATAAGCTGCAATCGGGATGATCGGGAGCTTGAAACGGACACCGGCGAGCAAGTGGATGCCGATGCTCTTTTTGAGGCCTTCGTCCTTGGCGTAGTCGACAACTTTTTCAGCAAGTTTCTTTTCGTCCATCGAGAAGTCTACGTTCTTAGCCTTGGCTTCTTCGTACATGTCGTCGATGATATTCTCGACAAAAGCCTTGTTCAATACGAACGTGTTCCAGTGGATGGTGAGACCGCCACCGACATACGGACGGATCGGGAACAGCGGAATGGAGAACGGCTTCGTGACGGAGAGGTCTGCGTTCATGGCGATGTACTTCGGAGTTGCCTTTGCAAACGGGGTGCCGCCGAGTTCAATTTCCAAAGGATGCTTTACCGGTTCACCATCGTCGTAAGTCCAGAGAGCGGCGTTATAGGAGGCGAATTGGATATTGAAGGTGGCTTCGAGATCAACGAACGGGAGAACGTCGACCCATGCCTTGAAACCGAAGCCCTGGATATAGGAGAAGTTGCCATGGCTAAAGCCAAGCTTGCCTTCCAAGTTCACGTTTTCGGTCTTGAAGTCAGCGCGGTCTGCTGATCTGAGCTTGGTACCTACAGCCGGGGTGTAGTGGGCGCCGATACCGGCGATAGCGAATGACTGAGTAGCAAGCAATGCAGCTGCTGCAAAGATCAATTTGAAGTTCATTTTTTGCTCCTAGGAATGTTTTTGACTTCAAACTAAATAATTATTTAGCAAAGTGGTATTTACATTTCAGAAAATGATGCTTTTTCGCCTAATTATGTGAAGGTTACTTCACGGCAGGCACAAAGATGAACTTCTTTTCGCCCTTTTTCACGGGCACGCTGCCAAAATTGAATACCTTGACTGTACCAGTTTCGCCTTCTGCAGCAACGGAGACTTCGTGTGAACCCGGCTCGACGGGGATACGTGTCATCTGGATGGAGTTCGGCAAGAAGAGCGCTATGCGGAGGTCCGCCTTTTCCATCTGGTCTTGGGCAATGTCCGTGCTGATGCTTGTGAACAGGTTGAGGATGGCGTTGTCCGACTTCATGGCCTTTTTGGCAGCCTGTGCGGCGATAGTGCGGAGCACGACGCGGATGGCGGTGCGGGTCATGGTGTTTGCAAAGTCGTCCTTGAGGTTCATTTCGAGTTCTTTGTCGAGTGCCATCACCTTTTCGGTGCGGAGGCCGGACTTGTTGTCGACAGTGACGTTAAAGCGCTGGACAAGGCTCTTGAACGAGTGTGCTTCGGGGAGTGCAAAGCTGATGTGGAAAGTTTCGCCATTGCTTGCGCCCGCGACAGGCGGGGCGCCGATGTTGGAACTTGTAATCTTGCCGGTCTTGCTGTCTTTATAGGTGAGGTTCAGCATGCCGCCGTTCACGTAAGTACCCGACATCTTGAGTTCGGTGAGGATGGGGCCGTGGCCTGCGTAACCCACGATGATGATTTCCTGTCCGAGATCGTAAGCGGCCTTGGCCTTTGGCGTTTCGATGGAGTTGTCGAGCTTGAGTTTTTTGAGGTCGTCTTCGCGGTCGGAGCGTATTAAGTTTTCAATGACAAATTCGCGGGCTTCTTTCGGGAGGTTCAGGATGTTTTCGTCGTAAGCCCTGACCGTCTTGTAGTAGGCGATAGCGGCTTCGTCCGGTTCGCCTGCCATTTCGTAGACGATTGCCGTGAGGTAGCGCAAAAAGCCGTTGTCGTTTGTCTTGTCGTTATCTTTCTGGTAGAGTTCCGTCATTGCCTTTTGTGCGCGGCTCACTTCGACCATGGCTCCATCAATGTCCCTTTGCGCAAGGTAATTCATGATTTGCATTTCGTGGAGCACGAGCACTTCGAAGGGGCGTGCACGGTAGGGGCGGATGTTGTCGTTTGTGACGATGGCGGCGGCTTCGTTTGTTACAGAATGCGTGTAGAGGTCGTCGTAAATCTTTTCGGCCTTGTCGAAGTTCTGGGCACTTTCCTTGTAGTTTCCGTTGTAGTGGTAGAGTACGCCCAGATCAAAGTAATAGAGGAACTCGGTCTTTTCGCCGTAGAGGTCTTCTTGCTGTTTCTTGACTTCGTTGATGGCGGCTTCGAAGCCGTTATGCTCAAATACGGGGGCGAGAGCCTCGTAACGAGTCATGGACTTGTTTGCGCAAGCCATAAAAAACAAAGTCGTAGCAAGGAGTAAAATAAGTCGTTTCATATAAGTATAATTTATATAAAAAATGCTCGCGGGTGCGAGCAAAATGAGAGTCTGAGCCGAAGGCTCTAAGCAGATTAGAACTTCACGCTGCTCTTGGACATGTACTTCTTAATCTTCTTATCGCCAAGCCAAAGCTTGCGGTGGCTCTGGATGTCGGTGAGTTCCATGTCGATCTGGTAGTAGACCACCTGTTCGCCACCTTCCTGGTCGATGATGGAGTTGATGGTACCGGTGAGCATGAGGTCTGCGCCGATTTCCATGCCGGCGTCCTTCTGGGTTTCTTCGGTCACGTTGCCCTGCTGGTCGGCGAGTTCGTCGCGGAGGTCAGCGCGTTCGTTGGAGTTGGCCACAAATTCAGCCTTGCCAGAGTTGATGAGGGCGCGTTCGATATCCTTGATGAAGGTTTCGACGCGGATGTGTTCGTGGCTCTTGTTGCGGACCTTGCCAATCACGATAGTCGGCACAGAACCCTTCTGTGCGGAGAACTGGCTGTACCACGGACGGCCGAGGCAGTCATTGATCATTTCGTCAGCGACGAGTCGGGAGTCGGTGTCGTTCCAGCTGCCAGAAAGGTCGGTAACGGTATTTGCATCGAGACGGGTGACTTTTTTGCCGCCATCGCTTGCGCAGCCGGTAAAGAGAGCAAAGCCTACGCAAAGGGCGAAAATCCAAAGTTTTGACATTTTTTTCTCCTAGATAAGAAACATTTTGTTATAAACATACAAAAAAAACATAAAAAAAACTCCCCAAATGGGGAGTTCTTTAAAATTTTTGGTGAAAAACCGTTATTAGCGCTTTTTCTTCTTGGAGACGGTTGCATCGAGGTGCACTTCAGCCGTTTCTTCGCCAACGACCTTCACGAGGGCTTCGGCGCTCTTGCGGTTGCTGCACTGGGCGCGCACAACGTGGTCACCGGCATCGAGGTTGTGGACAACGAGTTCTGCACCGTCGGTCTTGTCAGCCTGTTCGCCATCGACGAAGATGAGGCAGCGCGGCGGATTCGTCGTAACCTTGATGTGGCCCTTCGGAATCTTGGTGCTGAAGTCGAAGTTGTTGCGTTCGTCCTTGCCCGGCCAGATGTTCACGCGCTTGTTCACGAGTTCAAAGCCCTGGTCGATGACGACGAGCGTCTGGCGGCCAGACTTGACCTGCATGTCCTTAATCGGGCTCTTGCCGAGAGGTTCACCGCCGAGGAACACGTCACTGTTAGGCGGTTCGGTGATGATATTGATGGTTGCGGCCTTGCCACGCGGAGGTGGATCTTCTTCGTCAGCGACGGCGGTCGTGAAGAGGAATGCCATCATCAAGGCAAAAAAGAAAAGCTTTTTCATGGGTTGTACTCCTGATTAGCATGTAAAAGAATTAGTTCACCTCTAGAATTTAATTCTTTTTTTACAAGACAAATGTTAAAGTGCCGTAAAATGTGCGTAAATAATAGGTGTAAAATTGGTCTAGTTTAACTACTTTTATGTATATGAAAGCTCTTTACCAGAAAATTCGCAGTTTACAAGGGAAAAATTACGGCCTTTACAAGTCCTTGGCGGACCGTTCGTGGGACTTTGGAGACTTTGTGCTGGAATTCCTGCATGTGCAGGGAGACCCGTACGCACCGGCATCTCGCGTGATGATTAAAGCGAGTTTGTTAATGCTTGGTTTCCCGAGCGAATGGGGAGGCTCGTTTGAACGCCGCCTGGCATTGAGCGATTACCTTTACCGCAGGCTTTCAGCGCTTGTGCGCGAGAAGTACCCGGACAGGGATGCGGCGGTCGTCTTTGACACTGCTGGACCTGAAATGCTAGTGCGAAACGCGCTCTGGGTTGACAATGGCGAACTGCGTGCTTGCTTGCAGGTGCGCTTGCCGGGTGACGGCCGCAAGATTCAGGCGGAAGCCGCTGCCGAGATTTTGACGATGGTGCTCCCGGACTTGGTGTCGGCTGCGCTTTATAATTCGGGAGAATCGAAGAAGGATGGCGTAGAGCCGGAACTTGTTGAACATTATCGCGTGCTTGCCGAGCGCAAGGAAATTTTGTCGCAGCTCGAGGAACGTGGACTTTGTGCGTTTGTGCCGGATGGCGCCGTGCTCCCGCGTGCATCTGGACTCAGTGAACTCCCGATGGAAGGGGCTGTCCCGTTTGTGGCGCCCGAAGAAATGGCTGTGACGCTTGTTGCGAACGGCCGTGAAATTCGCGGCATGGGAATCCCGAAGGGAATCACCGTGATTTCGGGTGGGGCGTTCCACGGAAAATCGACGCTTTTGCAGGCCTTGACGAAATCTGTTTACCCGCATATTCCGGGCGACGGCCGCGAAGGCATTGTCGTTAGCGAATCGGCGGTGCGCGTGGGCGTCGAAGACGGCCGCAGCGTGCGTGGCACGGACCTTTCGCAGTTTGTGCGTGACCTGCCGGGTGGAATCTCGACAAAGAACTTTACGACCGCTTGTGCGTCGGGCTCGACGAGCGAGGCCGCGAACTTGATGGAAGCAATGGAAGCGGGGAGCGATGTCTTCTTGATTGACGAAGACTCTTCTGCGGTGAACTTCCTCATTCGCGATGTGCGCGTGCGTAAGCTCTTGGGCGATGACCGTGAACCGCTTATCCCTTTGACGGACCGCATTCGTGAAATCAAGGGACGTAGCTTTATTTTGGTGGCGGGCGCCTGCGGAGACTTTTTGGACTTGGCGGATAACATCATCGTGATGGCATCGTACAAGGCAGAATGCGCAAGAATCAATGGAAAGAATGTAGCGGCCGGATTGGTTGGCGGGGATGACGCAAAAATCGTGCCGGGATTGCCCGCGTTTGTGGAACCTGAGTGCCGCGACTTTGCGGAATACGTGAAGCCATTGCTCCCGTCACTCCGCCCTGCATCTGCTGTGGAACGTCAGGTGAAAGTGAAAATCTCGGGCGATACATTGCTGCAAATCGGTTTCCTCGTCTCCGATACGTCCAAGGCGGGTGCGCTTGTGGATAAGCAACAGCGATTCGGTGCCGGGTTCATGTTGTTGAATCTTTGCCAGAATGCCGCAAGCAACAACGATGCGAATGGCGAGTCTGCGAAGGCGACTATCATGGAACGCATCAATGCGCTCTGCGAAAAAATCAAGAACGTCGGGTTCCGCAACTTGCCGCAAGGACTCAGCCGTGAAATGAGCCTACCGCGTCCGATTGATATCGCGTGCGTGCTTTATCGCCTGCGAGATAACGGAAGGTAAGGAACATCTCTCGACAAAAATGTCCACACCTGAATCAATTTTTTGAGATATTTGCCCCATAATAATTTATTTTCTGAAAAGCATATCCTTAATAAATAGGATATGTAGTTTTTGGGGTGTGAAATGAAAAACACAAGAGTTTTGCAAGTGCTGGGCGTTGCGCTAGGTTGCGCTTGCGGCAGTGCTTTTGCCATTACGGCGAATCCGAACGTGAGTCTGGGCAAGAATCTCTACGTGGCGGGCGCAGTCAATTCCAACTGGAAACCTGAAGTCTATACCGATGGAACGCTCGACTTTAACCAGGTCGCGTCGGTATCGGATTTTGCGCTGAACGTGGGCGAGGGTCCGACAAAGCTGTTCATCACGTGGGAAACGCGTGGTGACGAAGCATGGGCAAGCGAAGAGTTTGTGCATGCGGCGAGTTGCCAACATTCCTTTGCCGAAGGCGCGACTTTAAAGAACTTCAAGGTGATGACGTCGGCAAACACGACGAATGGCGTGGATGGCGATTGGGAGACGGTTGCCGAAGTGGGCGAGAGCGGGGTGACATCCCGCGGTCTTGCGATTGATTTTGCAGGCAAGTCCTGGTTCCGCATTGTGGCTGAATCTCCGGTGAAAAATCTCGAAGAAGTCGGTGCGTACGACATCAGCAATGGCGGGGACGATACGTGGTTCTTCATGGGCACAAGCATCAGCCAGATGGGCATGAAGCAGTTTACCGTCGATTCGAATTTTGCGCAGCTGATTCACGCGCGTTTTGCGGATTACTACCCGGCGATGCTTCGCGGAGGCATTGGTTGCGTCACGAGTCAGGGCGTTGTCGATGCGCTCAAGTATTACGCAGAATACGTAGGGAACGTGAAGTTCTGGGCAATTGAAATGGGAACAAACGATGCCTGGGGCGGCAGCAATGCGAATGTCGAAACGTTCACGAAGAACTTGCAGACGATTATCGATACGGCAAAAGCGCATGGCATTACTCCGATTATCGCCCGCATGATTGCAACGAATCCCGAAATTGCAAAGTGGCAGGTGCATCAGGATTACCTCGATGCCATCGACAAGCTCACGAAAGATAATGAATTGCCGGCCGGCCCTGATTTCTACAATTACTTCTTGGAACATCCCGAAGAACTTTCTGCAAGCGATGGCGTGCACCCGGCAGAGCCTAAGGGTGGACAGTCGATGCATCGTTTGTGGGCGGAGGCCGTGGCGCCTTTGTACAAGCATGATCCGTGTGCCAATAGACCCGACGTTGTTGGCTGTGGAGGCACGTCACTCCCGAAAATGCACAATGTGGATTTTGCATTGCCGCGCGTGAACGTGAATGGTCGTGAAATTTCAATTTCTGGATTGCGCGAAAATGACCGCGTGACCATCATGGATGCGATGGGCCACGTCGTATGGAACGGCTCGACGGGAATTCCAAAAATGCGCGCGGGAAATTACTTCGTGAATGTTCGCGGTGCAAATAGCAATTACTCGACAAAGATATCCGTTAAGTAAAAAATTGCAAACACTCCTTTTTGGAGTATTCTATTTTGTGCCGAATTTCGTCGATTTTAATGTCAAAAGGTGACTTGCGTCACCTTTTCTGATATGTCAAATTTCATACATTTTATAACTTTACCCCATAATAACCTATTTTATGATTGGTGGCCAAAACAATGGGGTGTGGTATGTCGATGTCTAAATTTACACAGATGCTCTGGGGAGCTGCGCTTGGTTGTGCAGTTGCTTGTGGTAGCGCATTTGCTATTACGGCAAATCCCAATGTGAGCATAGGTAAGCCCCTCTACGTTGCGGGCGATGTGGCCAATGATTTAAATCCTTTGGTCTATACAGATGGTAAATTGGATTCTAACCAAATTACCATTGTGAATGATTTTGCGTTGAACGTGGGTCAGGGCCCGTCCAAGCTGTTCATCACGTGGGATACTCGTGGTGACGAAGCGTGGGCTAGCCAGGATTACGTGTATGCGCAGGGTTGCTTGCATAACCTTGCGATTGGTTCCACGTTGCAGAATTTCAAAATCATGACGTCTGCCAATTCCACAAACGGTGTGGACGGTGACTGGCAAATCGCTGCCGAAATTGGCGAGAGCGGTGCAGCCTCCCGTGGTATAGCCATTGATTTTGAAGGAATGTCCTGGTTCCGTATTTTGGCGTCGACTCCGGCAATTTATTTGGAAGAAGTCAGTGCATACGATATAAGCAATGGTGGAGACGATACATGGTTCTTCATGGGTACGAGTATCACGCAGATGGGCATGAAGCAGTATGCGGTGGACTCGAACTTTGCTCAGTTGATCCATGCGCGTTTCCCGAGCTATTACCCGGCGATGATCCGTGGCGGTGTCGCTTGCGTCACGAGCCAGGGCGTTGCCGATGCTTTGAAGTATTATGCGGAATATGCGGGTAACGTAAAGTACTGGGCGATTGAAATGGGTACGAATGACGCCTGGGTGGGTAACGACTATACCGTCGAGCAGTTCACGAGGAACATGCAGATGATTATCGATACCGCAAAGGCTCATGGGATTACCCCGATTATCGCCCGTATGATTGCGACAAACCCGGTATACTCTGGCTGGCAGGTCCCCCAGGAATTCCTGGACGCGATCGATAAGCTGGTCAGGGATAACAACTTGATTCCGGGCCCGGACTTCTACAACTATTTCTTGGCGCATCCGGAACTCATTTCTGAAGACGGTGTGCACCCGGCAAACCCGGCGGGTGGTGCGGCCATGCACCGCTTGTGGGCCGAAGCCGTGGCTCCGCTTTACATGAACAAGAAGCCGGAACCGGTGATTGGCTCGAATGCGGGTACTATTGCCCTCAAGAAGATGCGCGATGTGAAGATTGCGCTCCCGAAGGTCACGGTGGACGGCCGTTCTATCTCGATTTCCCGAGTGAACGAGCCTGTGAATATCAGCATCGTGGACCTGACGGGACACATCGTGTGGAAGGGTAGAATCGGTAACCCTGCGGACGGTTCGCTCGAGTCCTCGAACTTGCTGAGCGAAGTCCCTGCGGGTAACTACATCGTTAAGATTCGTGGCGCTACGACCTCGTATAAGACGCGAATCTCGATACGATAAATTTGGGAGTCCGGCGAAATTGCCGGGCTTTTTTTTGCGATGTCATGCCGGCCTTTGTGCCGGCATCGGTTGTTTGTAGCAATGTATTTTATCTTTACTTTTTGCTACATTGTCGCAAATTTTGAACGTTGTTATTGGCGTTTTAAAAAGCTTGCTTTATATTAAGGTCATGAGCTTGTTGAAAGTTACCATTTGCATGTTACTTGCGCTTAGCCTTGTGGGCTGCGCTGTGAGCCGGAACCCGAACCCTGTAATCCGCTACGCTGCGAATACGGGGGTGACTTTAGCGGGGCCGGGCCTTGCTGTAATGTGTGTGGCGGGCTCATTAGATGACGAAGACCATTCCAACAAAGATATTGAAAGGCTTGGCGTGACAGGCCTTGCGGCTGCAGCCGGTGGTTTTGCCATTGGAGCTATTCTCGGCGGGACCGTTGGATTTTTCAAGTGGATGTTCAACGGATTTCAAGATGACAATATGGCAAGAGCAGAGCCCTTGCCAGAAGATATTTTACCGCCGGAGAGAGAGAATACGTATGGGGACAGGCTGTAGTCGTGCTTAGTGCGCGAGGTGCAGCTTGCGGAGAACCTTTCCTAAAAGCTCGTTCAAAATGTCCTTCGCGTCTTTACTGCCGAGGTAACGCTGGATGATGAGCGTGAGCGTAAAGAGCGCGATTCCTGCGGCGCAGGCGTAAACGACGAGCGTTACAAATCCTGCGTTGCGGACAAAGTCTCCAGAAATGTGATCAAGGCCGACTGCGGCTGCAATCATGATGCCAAATGCGATAAGCGCGCGTGCCATGTTGAAAAGCGCTTCTTTCATGCCGTCGGTGCCGTTCTTTTTAGCCCACATGAAAATCATCGAAATCACTTGCAGGATGGCGCCTGTAGCGCCGATAATCGGGACGCTCTTGATGCCAAGCCCCACTTCGGGGGCGCCAAGCAAAATGTAGGCCGGGATGGTCGCTGCAAAAATGCCGGTGTTCAAAAGTGTCGGGACCCACATGCGTTCGCAAGCGTAGAAGCTGCGGACGAGAACCGCCTGCAGGCAAAGCCCAAGGCTCACGGGCAAGTACCAGCGGAGAATTTCAGAAATCGCTTCGGTTGTTTCGCGGTGGAATGCGCCTCGTTCAAAGAGGATGCGCACGGCCGGGAAGCTCAAAGCCCACACGGCGACAACTGCCGGAATCAAAATGCAGAACATGCGCGAGAGGCTTTTCCAGATTTTGCGGTTGAGTTGCGGGAAGTCGCCTTCCTTGACGAGACGCGCCATGTCGGGGTAGCTTGTGACGCTGACCGAGAATCCGAAGACTGCAACGAGCGTGTACATGACGCGGTAAGCGTAGTTGAGGCTCGAAATGCCGCTTGTGCCAAAGTTTGCACCAAAGCTACGGATGATAAATTCAAGGCCGAACATGGAACCCACGCCAAGAGACATCGGGAGCATCATCTTGAAATAGCGCGCGATATCCGGGTGCTTCGGTTCAATGATAAATTCATAATGGACGCCGCCACGCTTGGCGCCAAAAATCTGGAGAGCGAAAAATCCGATGAATGCGCCGACCGGAACGCCCCAGGCAAATCCGGCGAGACCGTAATCGTTGCCGGTGTAATTCGTGAGCGCAAGGCCTGCGGCACCGCCACCGACAATCGCAATGTTGTAAATAAGGCCCGTGAGGGAGGGAATCAGGAACTGCTTGCGAGTGTGCTGAACCGCGACAAGGATGCTGCCGACAAAGATGAAAATCTGCCCCGGAAGGATAATGCGTCCGTAATAAGTTGCGCGTTCCAAGAGCTCGGGCGTCACGCCATCGACGGTCAAAAGCGAGATGAGTTCCTTCATCCAGATGAACGCTGGAATCACGAGAATCAAAAGCGCAAGCCCAAACGTGTTGAGCACGTTGCTGAAGAACTTCCAGCCTGCCTTTTCGTCACCTGCGACTTTGTAGCCCGTGAAAATCGGAATAAATATAATGGACAAAAATCCGGTGCTGACCACGTGATTCAGGATGTCTGGAATCATGAAAGCGAGGTCAAGGGCATTTTTTTCGAGCGACACGCCGGCGGCGTGGGCGAGGAGCATTTCACGGAAAATCCCGAGTACGCGGCTCAGGAGCATCGAAACGGCAACAATAATAGCGGCTTTATTCATGTTGACAGAAAATTTATATATTTCTTATCATGAAAAAGATACTTTTACTCCTTACTTTCCTCGCCCTTGCGGCATTTGCTCAGAACTACGACACTATTGAACCGGAGAAAAAACTCCAACGTCCGGTTTATAGTTTCCAGACGGCTGGTTTTGGCCTTTCTTTCTGGAGTAACTATAAGGATGACGTGAAGAATCCTGAAAAGGATCACGTCACGGCATTTCCGCTTATCCGCTACGGTCACATTTGGGAAATGACGACCCATGGCGCTATTACGGCGATTTCGAACTGGCATGCCGAATTTGGCACGGACTGGGAACTTGAAGGCAATATGCTTATCGGTGGACGTTTTTCTCCGCTTGATGAAATCGTAAGTCCGTTTGTCGGCGCCGGTATTGGTCTTGGTTTCCAGGTTGACGCATTCTTTGACGACTGGATTGGTGCTTTCGGTATGTGCTTGGGCGGTGAAGTCGGTTTGAACTTCTTCCACAATTCTGCCGTTCAGCTCGAAGCCGGTTTTGGTTTCAACATCCTTGCTACGAAGGTTGACTTTACCAAGGGCTTCAAGAGCTGGAACCTCTTCTTCGCTGTGAACTACTAATTTTTAAAGCAAAGGTTGCGCAGCGAAATCGAGATGCTCGCGTAATTTGATGCTGAAAGGCCCGCCTCCGGCGGGCTTCTCTTTTATACTGCGATTTTGAAATCGTTCAGGAGCGTGCGGCGATTGAGCTTGCCTTGTTGCTGCAAGCGTTCGACAAGAATGCCTGGGCGCACGTGGAATACGCCGGAAAAGTGCTGGATGCAACGGCGTTCGTAAAAGCGACCGCAACAGATGAGCTCGCATTCTTCGGCTTCGGAGAGGAGAATGTCTTGCGCGAAACGGTCGGCTTCAAGTTCGAGAATTTCTTCAGGACGGGCCGCGTGCATTTCAGAAACTTTTGCTTGTTGCGAGAGTGCGCCGAGTTGCAGGCACGAGGTGTGCTTCGCGTGCAAAAGCAAGTGTCCGACGGCATGGAATAACGCTTCCAGAAATTTGGAATCATCCATCTTAGTTGTCGGGAATTGGATGACGGGGCGTGAACCTCTCCAGTAGAAAGCGCATACAGGCGTGGGTGCCGTGAGGAACGGCTCTACTTCGATGAGCTCGATACCGCAAGCGTGGAGCGCTTCACGGGCGATGCTGCGGATATCCTTGTTGTGGAAAAATGTATTTGTCCGCAAAAATTTCAGGTTAGAAATAATGGCGTTGCGGTCCGGCGTGAATTCCGTTGCCAAGCGCTTGACCTGGAGCTCGCCGAGGCGTATCCAGGCAGCATATGTCTGCGGATTTGCAGATGGCAATGTGGCGCAGTAATAATTTTCGAATCCGGCAATGCTCCCGATTTGCATAAACTTGAACACCGCGCGAACGAGGTCTGCGTCCTTGACGTTCTCGGGAATGTGGCCCATCTTTTGCAATGCGCGGATGGGGAACTTGCGAACCCACGTTAAAATTTTTTCGAGCTCTTTTTTGTCTTTGAAGAATGCGACTTCGGAGATGCGACCGGAATCGCTCCCGAAAGCGAGTTGGAATGCGGCTTGTGCATCATCGCTATTGCGTTCCATAAGGCTACTGCGGGAACAGCCAAGACGGCGCAAAAGTTCGTCTTGCGTGATGTGCTCCCGTTTTTGAAGTTGCTTAATGGATTCTTTTAAGCTCATGCTTTTAAAATAAATAATTAACGTGTCAGGTGTCAAATTTATTTCAGCAATTCTTCGGGGACGCATTCGGCCATAGCTTCGTACGCCTTGGCGCTCGGGTGCAAGTGATCGCCTGAGTCGAATCCAGCGGCAAATGCTTTCGGATCGTCATGACCGCGCACAGCCTTGTCGAAGTCTACGCAACCGTCGAAATCCGGTGCGGTGCGGAGCCATTCATTGAATGCCGTGCGAATGATATCGCGGTTTTCGTTGTAGGTGCGCCAACCGTAAATCGGGAGGAGTGTGCCGCTATAAATCTTGAGACCGAGTTTGCGCGCGTGCGTGATGTAGAGCGAACGTACACCGTTGATGAGATCGTCTGCGGTAGGCATGTCGCTCCATGGGCGGAACTTGTTGACTTCGACACCGACAGGGTGGATGATGTCATTGATGCCGTGCTGCACGATGACCGTGCGGGCGCCTGCGACATTCATTTCAATCGGGAAGCGCGTAGCGCCTTTGAGACCGTAAGCCGCGTAGGTGATGCAACTGTATTCGCGGAGAATGCGTGTGCCGCTCACAGCGCGACGGATGATGGCAACGTTGTTGAACCCTTCGCGTGCGCAACGCAATGTGAGGTAATCGGGCCAATCCTGTGCCGTGATGGAATCACCAAAGCAGACAAGTGCAAAGTTCTTTTCTTCGGTGAAAATGTCAATTGTGTTGAGGAAATAAATCCAGTTTGTTTTGCGCGTGAGGTCATCGGGGAGTGTGGCCGACTTTGCAAAATTGCCGTAGCTGTACTTGCCGCCGGAAAGCGGTCCCGTGATTGCTGTACCTGCGTTCATTTGTGTGAAATCTGCGAAGTAGAGGCTTACATCAAATGTCTCGCCTGCGGTCACGTTGAATGCAATTTCGTCACTCAGAATTTCTTCGCCTGGGGGAATGCTTGCAGAAGTCTTTCCGCCGAAAGTAATTGTTGTTGGTGCGTAGGCCGTGTTTGTGGATTGCGCGGACTTTGCAACGTATGCTTCGCTAATTTGTACGGACTCTGTACCCGTGAGGTTTGAAAAATGGAAACGCAACTTGCTCCCTGAAAAGCAAGCCCGAATCGGATAGCGGAGAGTCAAGTCTTTAGCGTAAGTCGCTTCTTTGCGGTCGGTGATGGATGTGGCATTGCCCCAGCAAGCCACCCATTTTGAAAATTTTTCTGGCATATTCCAAATTATAGTAAATAGCGGTGGCTCATGGTTTTATGAAAAATTTTTTTCGTTGCAGAACGTAAAAAACATTTATCCAGATTCGATGCCGATTTGTTGGTCTCGCGAAATTGAATGTGCTAGTTTGAAAGAAAACAAGGAGGACATCATGAAAAACAAATTCCTTTTAATCGCAGTAGTAGCATGTGCCATGTTCTGCATGAATTGTGGCGAAGAAAACAAACCAGAAGAAACCGAAAAAACAAAAGTTGAAAAGTCCAAAGAAGACGAAGTTTCACTCGTAAGTGAATCCGCTGTTGCCTTGACGACTACGATGACTATTGACGGTTCCAAATTGTCAGATGGAGGCAGAGGGAAGGTAAAGGCCAAGAGGGCCGCGCCTTCGAGCGGTGCGCTGAAGTTGTTGGCTTCATCATCAAAGCCCGCGACGTTTCCGACTGACGCGAAATACTCAAAGGATATAGATAAAGTTCTTAAAAAAGTAGAAGGTATACGCACGACCGGAAAAGCAACTCTCGGTGGCCGCCGCGGAAAAGTCGCCGCTGGGTTTAACGAAGGTGTTGCAGGCTCTGGCGGAATCGGCGATGGATTGGCCGGGCTGATGGCCGGGAGCACCTCGCGACTTTCTGAGTCAAGAAGTGTCGCTAGAAAGTCGTCGGTCAAAGCAAAGTCAGCACCGAGAGCACGCTCTAAATTTGCCGAAGCCTCGGTTAGCGAAGTTTATCTGATGTCAGATAGTGAAGACCGTGGCGAATGGCGTGATGACGAATCTACGTATAGAAAATCCAGAAGACGCTATGGCGATTCCAATGAACGTAGATCGGGACTCCTCACCGCTGGTGAGTGGAACGATTTGGAACATTGGTATTTCTGGGACGATATCATCAATGACGAAAACTTCAGCGACAAGACTGATTACTGGCAGTTCTTCCCGAAGAAACTCGTGGCCGTCAAAGTGGTTGACCAAAATGGCAAAGGTGCTGCAAACGTTTCCGTCATTCTCCTCAATGGCAAAAAGGTTGAATTTGTTACAAAGACAGATAATGCCGGGCGTGCCTATTGTTGGATTGGCCTGATGAATGGCGAGTTCGATGAAGTCAGGGCGAGAGACCTCACGTTGATTGTTGATGGCTCGCTCATCAAGGAGCAAATTCAGATTACTTCTAGAGGCGATGAAAGACTCAACATGAACGTTGTCATGCACAAGAACGTGAAACGCCCCAAAGCCAGTGCCGATGTTGCGTTTATCGTAGATGCGACAGGTTCAATGAAAGATGAGATCAAGTTCCTCAAATCGGACCTCAGCTATATCATTGACCATGCGAGCTCGGAAAGCAATATCCCGCTGCGTACGGCTGCAGTGTTCTACC
>JAEEGJ010014145.1_pt1 | contig 19057 bp, 11 predicted proteins | sample 8958761 | NCBI WGS metagenome assembly JAEEGJ01 (sample SAMN16246546, study PRJNA631951) | gut metagenome | biome: gut microbiome; feature: rumen; material: RS-attached | host: Bos | place: Iran: Karaj | collected 2018-10 | reverse complement strand
TGAGCCCGCCCCCGTTACCCTGGCCATAGACGAAGAACAGATACTGACCGCCGTCATCGTTCCTTCAGACGCCAAAGCAACCGTCGAATGGAAATCTGACGACCCCACCATCGTCGCCATTGGGTCCATTTCCGAGACTCAGGCCAAGATACAAGGCCTTGCTCCCGGCACCACTACCGTTATGGCAATTGCCGGTGGCAAGACGGCCACCTGTGAGGTTACGGTAGAAGAAGGCTCCGGCACGGTGGCGGTAGAGTCCATAACGCTCGACCCCACTTCCATAGAGCTTCACGTGGGCCAGACCGCTCAGATCAACGCTACGGTGCTGCCCGAAAACGCCACAAACAAGAATTTAATTTGGACCAGTTCGGATATATATAATGTATATGTCGTAAACGGCGGCCAGATTACTGCGTATGGCATCTGCGAGGCTACGATTACCGTAACAAGTATCAGCAACCCCGAAGTAACGGCAACCTGCCAGGTATCCGTCACGGAGGAGACCGTGGATGAAATCGTAGATCTGGGCCTCGCCGTCAAGTGGCGCGCATGGAACCTGGGGGCCTCGAAACCCGAGGAATACGGTGATTATTACGCCTGGGGTGAAACGGCTCCCAAAGCCGAATACTGGACGAGTAATTATAAATGGGCGGACAACTCGACCGATCCGGCCGGCCTTACCAAATACAATGACAGCGAAACTGCCCCTGCAGGGAAAACGCCCGATAACTTGATGAGGATGGAGCTGGAGGATGATGCGGCACACGTAATTCTTGGAGACGACTGGCACATCCCTACAAAAGCGGATATAGAAGAGCTCTGTGCCAATTGCACCTGGGAATTGATTACAATCAACGGTGTGAAAGGATTCAAGTTCACCAGCAATATAAACGGGAAAAGCATCTTCCTGCCGGGTGCCGGATTTAAGGTAAATAATAGCTCCAGGCTTACCGACCACGACTTTGGAAAGTATTGGACAAGTGATATAAGTGAAAGTTGGTATGCCCATTATTTCCGATTCGAAACTTCCGCTTTTAACGGAGTCCTGATTGCCGGCGTGGACGGACGTTCCCGTACAAATGGTTTGACCATCCGTCCCGTCAAGGGCAATGTCGTTGAGGTTACATCCGTCTCTCTCAGCGAGTCGGAGTTTAAACTGGAAGTTGGCCAGACCAAGCAGCTTACGGCCACCGTGTTCCCGGAAAACGCCTCTTACAAGAACGTTACCTGGAGCAGTACCAACCCGTTGGTTGCAACGGTAGAGAATGGTCTGGTAACCGCAGTCGATGTGGGCGAGGCAGTCATTATTGTTAAGGCTGGCGGAAAGACGGCAGAATGCAAGGTAACGGTAAAAGCGGCTAGTCCCGAACCCACGCTCCCGGTACCGGAGGCCGTAGATCTGGGTCTTTCCGTTAAATGGGCCAGCTTTAACCTTGGCGCTACCGAACCGGAGCAGTCGGGATATTATTATGCCTGGGGTGAAACCAGCCCTAAATCGGAATACACCGAAGACAATTATAAGTTCCACAAGGTTACCCATTACGCTACATACTCTACTTATGATCTGACCAAGTACTGCAGCGACAGCCATAACGGGTATGTCGATGGCAAGAAGTCCCTTGACCTGGAAGACGACGCCGCGTACATGAACCTTGGCGGCAATTGGCGTATGCCCACTTTCCAGGAGGCGGTTGAGTTGATACAACAATGCACCTGGACCTTTGACAGTACCAAACACGGATATCACATCAAAGGGCCCAGCGGCAACAGCATCTTCCTGCCTGAAGCAAGGTATTATGAAGGATCTCAATTGGTGCCGTCCATCTATAAAGGCGAATACTGGACCTCGAACCTGGATACAGATCGCGGCGCCAGAATCATCATGATATATGATGAAGGAGAATGGAACCCTATCCAAGGCTACTACGATGGCCGTTTCAAGGGTCTGACCATCCGTCCCGTCTTGGGTGATGATTAGAACGAACGAGGCCCCGATTCGGGAGCCTCGTTTTTTATTGTCTGTATTTGGCCGCTTGTTCTTGGATGAGCACGGCGTCGTCGAAGTAGTTGATCTGCATGGCGTCCTTCATCTCGTGGAGGGTTTGGGCAGCGACCTCGCGGGCGGCTTCGGAACCCTTCTTCAGGATCTCATACACGCCGGGGATATCCTGCTCGTAGGTGTGACGGCGGGCGCGGATGGGCTCCAGACGGTCGTTCAGCACGTTGATGAGGAACTTCTTGCACTTCATATCTCCCAAACCGCCACGACGGTAGTGGTCCTTGAGCTCGTCCAGGTTGGCATAGTCGGGCCAGAACTTGGCGAAGTCGTCGGGCTCGCAGAAGGCATCCAGGTAGGTGAACACGGTGTTGCCCTCTACCTTGCCGGGGTCTTCCACGCGCAGGTGACCGGGATCCGTGAACATGCCTTTCACTTTCTGCTCCATGGTCTTGGCATCGTCGCTCAGGTAGATGCAGTTGCCCAGGGATTTGGACATCTTGGCTTTACCGTCGGTGCCGGGCAGACGGCGGCAGGCCAGGTTGCTGGGCAGCAGGATTTCCGGCTCAACCAGCACGTCGCACTTATAGATACCGTTGAAACTGCGCACAATTTCACGGCACTGTTCAATCATGGGTTCCTGGTCCTCGCCCACCGGAACGGTCGTAGCCTTGCAGAAGCAGATATCAGCCGCCTGGGAAATCGGATAGGAGAAGAAGCTCACCGGCAGGCCGCGCACGTTGTTGTCCTCGGTTTCGGCGTTGAAACCGCGCAGGGCCATTTCGGCCTTCACGGTAGGGTTGCGCTGCAGGCGCTGCACAGTGACCAGGTTGGAGAAGAACTGCGTCATTTCGTGCAGTTCGGGGATCTGGCTCTGGATGAACAGGGTCACCTTTTCGGGGTCCAGACCGCAGGAAAGGTAGTCAAGTGCGACTTCGATGATATTCTGGCGAACCTTCTCCGGATTGTCCGCGTTGTCCGTGAGAGCCTGCACGTCTGCGATGAACACGAACATGCGGTCGAAGTTTCCTTCGTTCTGAAGGAGAACACGGTTGCGGAGGGACCCGACATAGTGTCCCAGATGGAGTTTACCGGTAGGGCGGTCGCCTGTTAAGATAATTCGTCCCATATATTTCATTAAAAGCCCACAAAGTTACAATTTTTCCTTATATTTGGAAAACTAAACACTAGCATGAACCTCACAGACAGACAATCCATCATGGCCGGCATTCTCATCGGCCTGGGCGCATGCGGTTTCCTGGCCCTCGGCGGGCTCACCGGCGCCATCATCTTTGCTTTCGGGTTAATCGGTGTAGTCCTGACGGGCATTCCGCTTTATACCGGTCGGGCCGGTGTCATGACCAGTATCCCCGGCATCGTCAAAGTCTGGTTTTGGAACGTCGTAGGTGCCATGGCGGTCGGTCTCGTTGTCGCCGCCATCGGCGGAAGTATGGCCGAGAGTGCCTATAACGCTGTCGCCGCCCATGTGGCGCAGGGCCCCTGGCGCGGTTTCCTCCGTGCCGTCGGCTGCGGTCTGGTCATTGACCTGTCCGTGTGGTTCTACCGCAGCAGCAAGTCGCTGATCCCCGTCCTCTTCGGCATACCGCTGTTCATCGTTTGCGGCTTCTACCACTCCATCGCCGATGTCGTGTACATCTTCGGCGCCTGGAAGTGGGATGTCGATCTCCTCTGGTTCTACCCCACGATCGTTATCGGCAACTTCGTCGGTTGCAACGTCCGCCGAATTCTTTTACCCGAAACCAACGCCTAGTACGTTGCGGTAACACGAAGCCTGGAATGAGTGAATCGATAGAAAAACCGACCCTCGAATGAGAGTCGGTTTTTTTAGTGTATGGCGGTAAGGATTATTCGGCCTTGCCGTTGGAGCCAAGAACGTTGATGATCTTGTGCATGTAGAGCTTCTTCATCTCGTCACGGGCGGGACCGAGGTACTTGCGGGGATCGAACTCACCGGGCTTGTCGTGGAAGACCTTGCGGATGGCGGCGGTCATGGCCAGACGGCTGTCGGAGTCGATGTTGATCTTGCAGACAGCGCTCTTGGAAGCCTCGCGGAGCTGCTCCTCGGGGATACCTACTGCATCCGGGAGTTTGCCACCCAGCTCGTTGATGATGTCAACGTATTCCTGGGGAACGGAGCTGGAACCGTGGAGAACGATGGGGAAGCCGGGAAGCTTCTTCTCAATCTCGTGGAGAACGTCGAAGGCCAGCGGCGGGGGAACCAGCTTGCCGGTCTTGGGGTCACGGGTGCACTGCTCGGGAGTGAACTTGTAAGCACCGTGGGAAGTGCCGATGGAGATAGCGAGGGAGTCGCAACCGGTACGGGTGGCGAAGTCGATCACTTCTTCCGGCTTGGTGTAGTGGGATTCAGCGGCGGAAACCTCGTCTTCAACACCGGCGAGAACGCCGAGTTCGGCCTCGACGGTTACGTCGAACTGGTGAGCGTAGTCCACCACCTTCTTGGTGAGGGCGATGTTCTCCTCGTAAGGAAGGGAGGAGGCGTCGATCATCACGGAGCTGAAGCCCATGTCAACGCAGCTCTTGCAGGTCTCGAAGCTGTCACCGTGATCCAGGTGCAGGCAGATCTGGGGATTCTTCCAACCGAGTTCCTTAGCGTACTCGACTGCACCCTCGGCCATGTAGCGGAGGAGGGTCTGGTTGGCGTAGTTACGGGCACCCTTGGAAACCTGGAGGATCACAGGGCTCTTGGTCTCGGCGGAGGCCATGATGATGGCCTGCAGCTGTTCCATGTTATTGAAGTTGAAAGCGGGGATGGCATATCCACCGGCAACGGCCTTCTTGAACATCTCACGGGTGTTCACCAGGCCGAGTTCTTTGTAAGATACCATAACTTATAGTTGTTAATAAGATTTATCTTTTGGACTGCAAATTTACGAATTTTTATGGAATTTTAAAAATCCTTATTTATTGTGATTCTGCTAGAAGACCTCCGGAAGTCCCAGGTCCTTGAACGTACGGGGAGCGGGGACTCCGGGCAGGGGTTTGCGATCCTTGAGCTGCTCGAGAGCCACTTCCACGGCCTTCTCCAGCTGCTGGTCCACGCCGCTTTCTTCCAGGATAGGATCGTTGTCCAGAAGGATGTCCGGATCCACGCCGTGATTTTCCACGATCCACTGACCCGTAGCGGCGTCATAGTTGGTGAAGAAGGGGACGCGGACGTCGGTGCCGTCCACATAAGGCAGGGAGCCGCTGATGCCCACGATGCCGCCCCAGGTGCGGGTGCCGATGACGGTCCCCAGCTTGTTGGCCTTGAAGCTCCAGGGGAAGAGGTCTCCGTCGGAGGCAGAATACTTGTTGATGAGGAGTACCTTCGGGCCGGTGTGCGTGCCTTCCGGAATAGTGCCCACATGTTCGGAACCCCGGCGCATGGTCATGCGGTACACCTTGCGCTGCAGCCGTTCGATGAGCATCGGGGAGATGTTTCCGCCGCCGTTGGCACGGTCGTCGATGATGAGGGCCTCCTTGTCCAGCTGGGGATAGTAGTAACGGGCCCATTCGTTCAGGCCCTCGGGACCCATGTCGGGGATGTAGATGTAGCCCACGCGGCCGCCGGAGAGCTTCTCTACCGTGCGGATGTTCTTCTGGACCCAGGCGTAGTGCTGCAGCGGACCTTCGTCGGCGATGGGCTTCACCACGATCTTGCGGCCGCCCACGGTGAGTTCCGTCAGGACGCCGGCCTTGCCGACGAGCTGCTCGTAGATGTTGGAGACATCGGCCAGGGAAACCCCGTCAATCGCGGTGACCACGTCGCCCTCCTTCACGCCCAGGCCGGGCTCGGTGAGCGGGGAACGCAGTTCGGGCCGATAAGTGGCGCCCTCCATGATCTTGTCGATACGGAAGCCGCCCTCCACCTTGGAGAACTCGGCGCCCAGCAGACCCATGTCCACCTTGGGCGCCTTGGGATACTCGCCGGGAGAGACGTAGCAGTGGCCGGAAGCGACCTCGCCGATCATCTCGCCGATGATATAGTTCACATCCAGCCGCGTCTTGGCATAGGGAATGAGCACCTCGTATTTGGCCTTGACGGCCTTCCAGTCGCGTCCGTGCATGTTCTCCAGGTAATAACCGTCGCGGAAGGCGCGCCATACCTCGTCGAAGAGCTGGGCCCACTCCTTGGAGTAGTCGATGGTGGTGACCATGCGGGAAAGGTCTGCCTTGTCGCTGAGACTGGCTTTCGGGCCGATGGGTGCGATGAAAAGCTCGTCCTCCTTGTACCAGACGGCCGTCTTGGTGCCTGCGATGGCGAGCATGGTGGCGTCGGAGCAGTCGCTGTCCTCGCCGGTGGCGAAGTCATACACGCGGGTGCCGCCGCGACCAACATACCAGAGTTTGTCGCCGTCGCTGTAGAACATGTATCCCTTCACGGAAGGGATCTTGACAATGCGCTCGCCGATACCCTCCGGATCCACGGAAAATACCTTCGGGGCGGGTTTTTTCTTATCGGCCTTCTTCTTGTCGGCCTTCTTTTCGGGAGCGGCCTCTTCCTCCATCTTCACCACCTTGTCGGAAGCGATGAGCGGGGAGGGGGTGTCTTTCTTGAGCAGCGCCATATAGGTGCCCCTCATCTCCTGATAGGCGTAGTTCCATTCGATGTAGCTATAGACGGGACTCAGGTCGCGGTCGCTGGAGAAGATGAGGTATTTGCCGTCGGCGCTGAAGGTGGGGGTGTCGCTGTTGTACCAGCGGTCGGTGACAGGGTACTCGACTCCCGTTGAAAGGTTACGGAGATAGACGATGTCAAACTCGTTGGCGGCAGGCCTCGTGTAGGTAATCCATTCGCTGTCGGGGGAGATGTTCACCTCACGGAACTCTGCGTCGGGGTTCTGCATGATTACCTTCGTGGCGCCGCTTACGGGATCCACTTCCACGAAGCGGTTCTTGCGGTCGGTGAAGTAGATGTGCTTGCTGTCGGGGGCCCACTGGATGTCGCGGATGTAGGTGTCGGCACCGCTGGTGAGCTGTTTGAAAGAGCCGGCCTTGACGTCGAAGAGATAGATCTCGGTTTCTCCGGTAGCGTCGCCGATCCAGGCGATCCACCGGCCGTTGGGACTCCATTCGGCGTCACGGTCGTTGGAGTCGGAACTGCGGGAGAGGTTGCGGGTTACGCCCACGCCCACGGGCACGTCAAAGATCTCGCCGCGGGCGGAGATGACTATGCGGGAGCCGTCGGGGGCGGGGCTGAAAGCAGTGATGACGTCGGTGCCGATGGTGCGGCGGACGCTCCGGCCATAGATATCATCGGCCCCGATATAGACGGGCACCTTGTTGCAGACGGACGTGGCGGGGTCCAGGCGGTAGAGCCAGCCGCCGTTTTCGAAGACAATGGTCTTGCCGTCGGTGGAGGGGAACTTGACGTCGTACTCGGTGAAGTTCGTGACTTTGCGGGTGGTGCCGGTCTCCGTATTGTAGGCGAACAGGTTCATGATCATGTCGCGGTCGCTGGCGTAGAATATCTCCTTGCCCACCCACATGGGGAAGATGTCCTGGGCGTCGTTGTTGGAGACGTTGGTCACCTTCTGGGCGGCGGGGTCATATACCCAGATGTCGTCCGCCATGCCGCCGCGGTAGTATTTCCAGGTGCGGAACTCACGCATCACGCGGTTGTAGGCCAGCTTGCTGCCGTCCGGGGAGTAGCAGCAGAAACCGCCTTCCGGAAGGGGAATGCGGGTGGGCATGCCGCCCTGGGCCGATATGGTCCACAGCATGCCGCTGAATCCGTCCTCGGTGCGGTTGCGGTACACGATGCCGCTGCCGTCGGGCGTCCAGGCCATGACCATGTTGTTGGGACCCATGCGGTCTCCCATGTCGTCACGGGGATTGGTGCCGGTGTAGGTGAGGCGAACGGGTTCGCCGCCGGTGGCGGGAATGCGGTACACCTCGCGGTTGCCGTCGTATTCGGCCGTGAAGGCGATGGTCTGTCCGTCGGGGGAGTAGTGGGCAAAGCCTTCATAGCCGATGTGGGAAGTGAGCCGGCGGGCCTCGCCGCCCTCGACGGGAACGGTCCAGAGGTCTCCGGCATAGGAGAAGACGATTTCTTTTCCATTGGTGGCGGGGAAACGCAGAAGGCGCGCTTCCTCACGGGGTGCAGCAAATGCGCCGCTGACCACGGCGGTCAGTAGCGAAACTGCAAGAAGGATTCGTTTCATATTAGTTGTTTAAGAATGTATCTACCAGATTCTCGGCCTCCCGATAGGCGGTTTCAAGGTCGTCGTTGATGAGGACGCGGTCGAACTTGGGGGCGTAGGTCATTTCCTCGGCGGCCTTGGCTACACGTGTCTCGATGGCGTCCATGGGGTCCGTGGCGCGGCCGATGAGCCGTTTGCGCAGTTCCTCCACCGAGGGAGCCTGGATGAAGACCGAGAGGGCTGCGTCTCCGAAGTATTTCTTGAGCGACACGCCGCCCTTGACGTCCACGTCGAAGATGATGACGTGGCCTTTGGCCCAGATACGGTTCACCTCGCTCTTGAGGGTGCCGTAGAAGCGGTCGGGGTAAACCTCCTCATATTCCACGAACTTGTCCGCGGCCACCAGGGCGCGGAAGACATCGGCCGGATAAAAAAGGTATTCCACGCCGTCCTGCTCGGCGCCGCGGGGCGGACGCGAGGTGGCGCTGACGGAGAATTCGATTTCCGGGTGGAGACCCAGGATATGGTTTACGATGGTGCTTTTGCCGGAACCGGACGGGGCGGAGAATATGAGAACTTTGCCTGACATGCCAGAATAAAATGTGCAGGCACAAAGATAGCAAAAAATCCTACATCAACCAATGGTCCAGGCTGCTTCCGGCGTTGCGGATTTCCGTGGAGGAAATGGTGACGAGCGGAGCCCTCAGAAGGCCGATGCGGAAGGACTTGTCTTCTTTGAGCAGGCGGGCCCTGTCGTGTCCCCGGTGGAAGCCCTTGCGGGGGAAGACCACCACGCCATATTCCTTCAGGATGCGGCCGTGTTCCCTCCAGCCCTGGAAGGAGGCGAGATTGTCGGCCCCTATCACAAGGGTGAATTCGTTGTGGGGCTCTTTCTCGCGCAGGGTGTCGAGCGTTTTTATCGTGTACTGCGGGGGCGTCATCTTGAGCTCGATGTCCAGGACGTCCACCTTGAGTTCCGGGTGTTTCTTCACGGCTTCGACGGCGGCCTCGTAGCGGGCCTGCCCGGCGGGAAGACTGTGAGCGTCCTTGAAGGGGTTCTGCGGCGTGACCACCAGGTACACGCGGTCGAATCCGGCTTCCTCGGTGAGGTGCCGCATGATGGCCAGGTGCCCTTTGTGCAGAGGATTGAACGACCCGCTGTAAACCGCTATCTTCATAACGGCGCAAAGATACTCAAAAAATAGGTGCGCACCACAAGGATGCGCACCCAAACATGAGAAAAAACTTATCAATCAGTTCTAATTGAACTGGTAGGGGAGGTCGCCTCTGTGCCAGTTGGCGTCTTCGCCCCAGCCGGGGTTCTGCTCCAGAACGCCCTCGGAAAGGGTGACCTGGCTGTCGGGAATCTTGAAGAAGCCGCCGCCGGTAGCGTTGTAACGGTCCATGAACGGAATGGTGAAGGCGTAACGGCCGTTGAGATTCGCCTCGTTGGAGATGCGATTGCCCACCTGGTTGGTGACGATATCCTCTACCTGGTGCCAGCGGCGAAGGTCGTTCCAGCGGATGGCCTCGAAGCAGAGCTCGTAGCGGCGCTCCTTCTTCAGGAGATCCAGGCTGTAGGCCTTGTCGCCCAGGCCGGCGCGGTTACGCACGGCGTTGAGGCCGCTCTTACCCTGGTAGATGACCTTGCCGTCGGTGAGTTCGGAGTGCATGAGGAGGACATCGGCAAAACGAATCCATACGAGAGCCTGGGTGAGGCCCAGCTGGTGGTCGGAGGAACCGCCGTCGAAGTAGGTAAAAGTCTGCAGCAGTTCGCCGGTTTCGTGGTCGTAGGCACCGCAGCCCACATACTTCTTGGCCAGGAGGTTGGTGTTTTCCACTTCCTTGGTTTTGTCTCCGAGATATTCGGGAAGTTCCGTGAGGCGGTCACAGATGGAACCGGTGCGGCGGACGTCACCCGCATAATCGGGATCGGAGCCCCAACTGGTCCACAGCGTTTCGCACACGGGACCGTTGGAATAACCCTGGTTGTTGAAGGGGAAGGCTTTGGCCGATGTCTTGCGCAGGCCGTAGTACTCCGGCAGGCGGTTGTAGCGGATGCCGTCCTTGGCCTTGTAGCCTTTACCGTTACCCATCTTCACGGCAAACATGACCTCGATGTTCTCGTCGGTTTCCCACCTGAGACCATTGTCACGGGCGAAAGGATAGTCGGGAGCCGTCCACTGGTTGCTGTAGGGCCAGAGGTTGCGCTGGTCGGTCACAAGACCGTGGCCGCTGTGCTGGATGCAGTCCTCGATCCAGGTCACTACCTGCGCCTTGCTCACGGAACCGCCTTCCACCAGCGGGAGGTCGGCCTTGCCATAAAAGCCGGTGTAGAACAGCCATACGCGAGCCATCAGGGCCTCGGCCGTCCACTTGGAAGCATGGCCGATGCCGACGGCGGGATAAGGCGTGTCGGGAGCGTTCTCGATGGCGGCCTTCAGGTCGCTGGCAATCTGGGCGTAAATCTCATCGGGCTCTGCCTTGGGCCGGTTCACGGCTTCGGTGGTGACGGTAAGCGGCACGCTTCCGAATACCTGGACCAGGTTGAAGTAGTAGAAAGCTCGGAGGAAATAGGTCTCGCAGAGCAGCTGACCACGCAGCGTGGGAGAAGTCCATTCTGTAACCTTGTCCATGCTCTCCAGGGCGTTGTTGGCCCGGAAGATACCCATGTAGCGGTATTTCCATAGAGGCTCCAGCCAGCTCACGCTGTTGTTCATGAGGCGGTCGGCCGACTGAGCCTGGGTATTACTCTGGCTGCCGCCACCCAGGCGGTCGTCGCTGGCCAGGTCGAAGAGCATGAACGGATCTTCCGTTATGTTCTCCATGTTCAGGTTCATGACGCCGTAGATGCCGTTTACCATCTGACGGGCCTCGGTCTCATTGGCCGGGAAGTTGGAAGTGTCCTTCTTGGTAAGGTTCTGCATGGTGAGGAAATCATTGCACCCCCCGAGGACAAGCAGTCCCAGACCGGCGACTGCAATATGTAAAAAATTCTTTTTCATGTTCTTCAAGGATTAAAAGGTGATGTTTACGCCCACCTGCCAGGAACGGGAGGAAGGATAGTATCCGTTATCGATTCCGGTTACCCAGCTCTGGCCGTTACCGTAACCCACTTCCGGATCCATACCGGAGTACTTGGTGAAGGTGAACATGTTCTGGGCAGCCACATACAGGTGGAATTTCTGCACGGGCAGGAACTTCAGGGCACGCTTGAGGTCGTAGCCCACGCTGATGCGGGAAATCTTGAAGAAGTCGGCGTCTTCCAGCCAGACACGGGAGAATTCGGACTGGTTGGCGTGTCTGCCGTGGGTGAAGCGGGGATAGCGGTTGGTGCTGCCCTCGCCGGTCCAGTACTTGGTATAGACGTCGGTGCAGTAGTTGTCGTCGGGCTCGTCGGAGAACTGACGGTAGCTCTTGGCCACCTGCTGGCCGAAGGAACCGTAACCGTTGACGGCCAGGTCGAATCCCTTGTACTCCACATGCAGGGTAAGACCCATCTGGTAGTCGGGGTTGGGGTCGCCGATCATGGTCTTGTCATAGTCGTCGAGGACACCGTCCGGAACGCCTTCGGGACCGTTGATATCTGCGAACATCACGTCACCGGGCTGGATGGCCTCGCCCTGCTTGGACTTGGAGGCGTCGCCGTCGAAGTACTTTTTGAGGTAAGCCTCTTTCTCGGCTTCGTTCTGGATGATGCCGTCCATCTGATAGCCCCGGAAGTAACCGATGGGATAACCCACTTCTAAGCGATAGATCTCGGGGGTGTTCTGGGCGATGGCGTTCTCGTCACCGTGGATGATGCCTTCGCTGTTGGCCAGGCGGGTTACCACGTTCTTGTTGTGGGAGAAGGTGAGGGACGCCCCATAGGAGAAGTCGCGGGAAGGCATGTCGTCCCAGGAAAGGAGGATTTCGTAACCGCGGTTGCGGATGTCGCCGCCGTTTACGAACGAGGGTTCGGCACCGTAGATGAGGAGGCTGGGCTTAATGACCAGCCAGTCCTTGGTCATCTTGTTGTACCAGTCGAAGGAAACGCCCAGGCGGCTTCTGAAGAAGCGGGCGTCAATGCCGAGGTCTGTCTGCTCGGAGGTCTCCCACTTCACATCCTTGTTGGGAAGAATGTCGGGGTATGCGCCAACCTCGGGCTTGGAGGGATGGGAGAAGTAGTATGTCTCGTCGTTAGCAACCGTGGAGGCATACTGGAACGGGTCGATGTCGCAGTTACCGTTCTGGCCCCAGCTGGCGCGCAGCTTCAGGAAGTCGAGCCAGCCCTTTGCCCCTTCCATGAAGTTTTCGTTGGTCAGGACCCAGCCGGCCGACACGGACGGGAAGACGCCGAACTTGTGACCGTAGTCGAAGTTGGAGGAACCGTCGTAGCGCATGATGAGGGAGAGCAGGTAGGTCTCCTTCCAGTTGTAGTTGACACGTCCGAAGAAAGAAGCCAGGCTGCCCCGTTCGTTGGGATAACCGCTGATGGACGTGTAGGCTACGTTAACCTTTCCGCCATTGGCATTGTTGATGTATGCGTGGGCGAAGGAACCCGGGAAGGCAGACTCGGAGTTGGAGATGCTGAGGCCGTTGCCGTACCCCCACTGTTCTACGGACTGTCCCAGGAGGATGTCCAGGTTGTGTCCGCCGAAGGACTTGACCCAGTTTACGGTGTTTTCGAGCGTCCAGCTGGTGCTGTAGGACTGGCTCTGGGTTACGTCATCTTCGGGGTTTTCCGTCTTGCCGCTGAGTTTGTAGGCGGGAACGTAGCTGCGGCTTTCGCTGTGGTTGTACTTCCAGCCAAAACTGCTGCGGAAGGTGAGGCCCTTGATGGGGACGAATTCCAGGTAGGCGTTGGCCTGCAGTCGATAGCCCTTGTTGTAACGGTTGGAACGGGTGTAGGAGAGCTGTTCCAGCGGGTTCACCAGTTCGTCGCTGAAATTCCAGCCGTCAGCCTTGCGGTCTGCGTAGGTGTAGAAGCTGCCGTCCTCCTTGTAAGCGGGAAGGAGGGGAGTGATACGCATGAGCGTGCGGATATTGTTGGAATAGATACCGCCGATGGCAACGCCCTTCTTGTTGGTGGAGGAGAAAGTAACATTCTCGCCGAACTTGAGGATGTCGCGGCCGTCATCGGCCTTGATGAGGGAATAGTCGGAGTTGAGGCGGATGGTGCGGCGGTCGTACTGCGGTGTGGCAGGGGCGCCGAGGGTACCCGTCTGGCCGAAGTTGGACAGGCCGATGGCAAAGCGCGAAACCTCGCTGCCGCCGGTGATGTTGACGGACTCGTTATGGATAGGAGCATTGTGCACGATGGTTTCCTCCAGCCAGTTGGTGCCGGTGAAGCTGCCGTTCATGACTTTGTCGTACAGCCCGGGGATGAGCGTGGGCCAGTCTTTCTTCTGGACGCCCTGGATTTCGTAGGTCTTGTCAATGGTCTCAATGTACTGTTTGGCATTGAGGGGCGTTACACCGTTGGTGTTGGGGTTCTGCCAGCCGTAGTAGGCGTCCAGGGTGACCTGCACACTTTTCTTGCCGCCGATCTTGCCCTTCTTGGTGGTGACGAGGATAACGCCGTTGGCGGCGCGGGCACCGTAGATGGCGCAGGAAGCGGCATCCTTCAGGATGTCCATGGACTCGATATCGTTGGGGGAGAGGGCCGTGATGGAAGCACCGGGCACGCCGTCCACTACATAGAGGGGCTCGTTGGATCCCTTGGTACCCATACCACGGATGGTGACCTTGTAGCTCTCACCGGGCTGGCCGGAATTCTGGACGATGTTCACGCCGGCGGCCTGGCTCTGGAGGGCACCGAAAGCATCAATCGCATTGGTGGAAGCGAGTTTCTCGGCCGTTACGTTCACCGTGGAACCGGTGACCAGTCTCTTTCTCTGGGTGCCGTAACCCATCACTACAACCTCGTCCAGAAGTTCGGCGTCTTCCTCGAGGATGACTGTGTTTTTCCCGTCCTCTGAGGGGACGAGGGTGACCGTCCTGTAGCCGATGTTGGAGACTTCAAGGACGGCGCCCCGGCTTATGGTCAGCGTAAAGGAGCCGTCGGCTCCGGTGAGGGTGCCGTTCGCTTTTTTGCCGATTTCGATGACGGCGGCGCCGATGACGGGCTCGCCGGAGCTGTCAAGAACCACGCCTTGTACCTGTACCAGTACCCCGTTCTGGGGTGCGGCAGGCAATGTCTGCGATGCGTATGCAGGATACGACATCCCCGTCGTGAGTGCAAGGGCACAGACGACGGACAACAATAGTTTGCTTGTCTGCATAATGGTTAAATTAGATTGGTTATGTGTTTTAAGTGCTGTGGCAAATTTAACGGGTTAAAATTTTTAGAATCTCGCGATTCGCGCAGGAATAGTTTCGATTTGCGTAATACATAGTTTAGTATTTGATGAGCATCTGGGTAATGAATTTTCGATACTCAATAGGCGTCATGTTTTTCCTTTTGCGGAAAATGCGGATGAAATTGGATTTGTTGTTGAAGCCGCAGTCATAGCAGATTTCCGATGCGCTGAGCGTGGTGTCGGACAGCAGGGTGCAGGCCCTGGCGATGCGCAGGTTGTTTACATAATTAATATAGGAGATGCCCGTCCGCTTTTTGAAAAAATGGGAGAAAGCGGAGTCGGACATGTTCACCAGGGTGGCGGCTTCGCTAAGCGAGAGGTCCTTGTCCAGGTTCTTTTCGATGTACTCGCAGACCTTCGCTATCCGGCGGCTCTTGGCGGTGCTGCCCACTTCATTCGCGTACATGCCGGTGACCAGCCGTTTGCGGTTGGCGTTGGCCATGGCGCTGAGGATGTTCAGGAAAGTGGTCACCGACTGGAAGCCCTGCATGCGCGTGAGGGAGATAATCTGCTTTTTGATGGATTCCTGCTCCGGTCCTTCGAAACTGAGACCGTGCTCGGAGTCCTGCAGCAGCTGCTTGATGGGCGCGAAGATGCGTTTTTCCAGGATGGGGTAGTTGACGAGTTCCCGGGAGAACTGGATGGTGATGACGTGGTTGGTCTTGTCCTTCGACTTCCAGGCATGCGGAAGCGAAGGACCTGTCATCACCAGATCTACGGGGCCGAAGGCCTCTTCGGAATCTCCCACCACGCGCGTTCCCGTGCAGTTCATGACCAGGTTGATCTCAAATTCCGGGTGATAATGCACCGGATAATCGAACTTGGCGTTCGGGTGGTTGAGGATAATAAACAGATCCTCTTTGTGGAGGGGGACGATTTCCTGTAAATACTCGCTCATACCGCAAAGATGAAAATAATTTTTAATAATACTATCGCATATTCAAAAAAATATACCTATTTAACCGGGATTTGTACTAAAACTTGTATTTTCACGCCTATCTTTGCAACGTAGAACTATAACCTTTTGACCACATGGGCGCTATCTCGATTGGCTGGATAGACATTTGCATTGTTGTCTTATACTTAATCTTTATTATCTGGTGGGGTCTCCGCCACGGTAAGAGCTCGGATGCGGGTTCCTATTTCCTGGCCGGACGTTCCATGCCCTGGTGGATTGTGGGTCTCTCCCTGTTCGCCGCCAGCATTTCCTCTACAACCCTCATCGGCCAGTGCGGAGACGCATACGACACGGGTGTCGCCGTGTTCAACTACAACCTCACCGGCGTGGTGGTGATGGTTTTCTTCGCCACCTTCCTGCTGCCCCTCTACATCAAATCCGGCATCTTTACCATTCCGGAATTCCTGCAGAAGCGGTTTGACAAACGGTCCCGCTACTACTTCAGCGCCATCTGCATCATCGGCAACATCTTCCTGGACGCCGCAGGCGCCCTGTATGCGGCCGCCCTTATCATCAAGCTGGTGTTCCCGGCGGCGGACCTGCAGCTGATTATCCTGATCTTTGCCATCCTGGCAGCCTCCTATACCATCCCCGGCGGCCTGTCATCGGCCATCAACGCGGAACTCATCCAGGCGGTGATCCTCATCGTGGGCTCCATCATCCTCACCTTCGCCTGCTTTGCCAATGGCGGCGTGGACTACCTGTCTTCCCTTTTTGCCAACGGCGACATGTCGGTGAAACTGATCCGGCCGCTGTCGGATCCCGCCACGCCCTGGCTGGGACTCATCGTGGGCATGCCCGTTTCGGGTATCTACTTCTGGGCCAACAACCAGACGCTGGTACAGCGTGTCCTCAGCGCCCGCAGCGTGGACGAAGGCCGCAAGGGCGTGATGTTCACCGGTTTCCTTACCCTGATCACCCTCTTTATCATCGTGTTCCCCGGCGTCATCGCCCGGAACCTTTTCCCCGGCATGGAACGCCCGGACATGATTTACCCGACGCTGGTCCTGAAACTGCTGCCTACGGGTCTTCTGGGCATCATGCTGAGCGCCCTGCTGGCAGCCCTTACCTCCACTCTTAGCGCCATCCTCAATTCCACTTCCACACTCTTTACCATGGACTTCTATGCCCAGGCCCGTCCGAAGACGGATTCGAAGAAGCTGGTGTGGATCGGCAAGATTACCTCGCTGGTTATCATCGTGATTGCCGCGCTGTGGGCTCCCAACATCGGCAAGTTCGGCTCCCTGCTCAAGTATTATCAGGAGATGCTCTCCTACATCGCTCCGCCGGTGGTGGCCGCCTTCCTGATGGGCATCTTCTCCAAGCGGGTGAACGGCAACGGCGCCTTCATCGGCCTGCTCAGCGGGCTTGCCATGGCGGTGGTCATGCTCCTGTGGAGACACCAGATCTTCGGGGACATGCATTTCCTGCTCATCATTCCCTTCCTGCTGGTGTTCAGCATGGTGGTCATTTATCTCTCGTCCCTGGCCTTCCCGGCTCCCGGCAAGGAGAAACTTGCCGATACAACCTTCTCCTTCAAGGCCTTCCGCGAAGAGGGAGCGGCCCTCCGGAGGGGACCTCTTTATCGCAATTACCGTTTCTGGGGCGGCTGCCTGCTCGCTGGCTGCGCCGTCATCCTCATCCTGTTCTCATAAGTCATGAAACTGCTCAAATATAAAGGCAATCCCATCCTCTCTCCCAAGGCCGACAGCCCCTGGGAGAACCTGGTTACCTGCAATCCCGGCGTCATCTATGACAACGGGACGTTCTACATGCTCTACCGCGCTGCCGGGGACGATGAAGACCATGTCATCCGCTTCGGCCTGGCCACCAGCAGGGATGGTTTCCACTTTTCCCGCATGTCGGCGGAGCCGGCTTTCGGCCCCAGCCTCGACGGACCGGACAGCGGCTGCGTGGAGGACCCCCGCATCGTGAAGCTGGGGGATACCTTCTATATTACGTACGCATACAGGCCCTATGCCCCGGGCCGATACTGGACCTTCCCGCACGACGTCGTCCGCCTTCCCGCCTGCGACGGGTTCGCCCCTAAGGCGTGGGCTAAGAGCCTGGGCAACACGGGCCTCGCGATGACGAAGGATTTCCGCAGTTTCCGCCGGCTGGGCCGTCTCACCTCTCCGGTGCTGGACGACCGCGACGTGATCCTCTTCCCGCAGAAGGTAGGAGGCCGATATGTGATGCTGCACAGGCCCAAAGACTGGGTGGGCCCTTCCTACGGGGTGTCCGAGCCTTCCATCTGGATCAAGTTCTCCGACGACCTCCTGGCCTGGGAGGACAAGCCCTCGACGCTCCTCCTGACCGGCCGTCCGCATTCCTGGGAGGAGAAAATCGGCGGAAGCACGCCGCCCATCCTTACAGACGAAGGCTGGCTCATGCTCTACCATGGCGTGGCCGACGGCGGCCTGGCGCAGTACAGCGTGGGGGCACTCCTTCTGAAGGCCGATGATCCGACGGTCGTGCTTGCCCGTACGCCGGAACCCATCCTGGAGCCGGAGCTCCCTTATGAGACGTCCGGGTTCTACAACGGCTGCGTTTTCCCCACCGGAAACGTGGTGGTGGACGGGACGCTGTACGTGTATTACGGCGCCGCCGACAAATATGTGGGCGTAGCCACCTGTAAACTGGATGAATTGATAAAGTATTTGCTTCGGTTCAAAAAAATATAATCCAACTAATAACCAATATAACCGTTATGAGCCTAAATTTAAGAACCCTCCTTGCGACGATGCTGCTGGTGGCAGGATCCGTCGCTGGATTTGCCCAGAACGGGCAGCTTACCGTCCGCGGTAAGGTGACAGACCCCACCGGGGCGCCTGTCGCAGGTGCTTCGGTTATCGTCGTGGGTACCGTGAACGGTACGTCCGCCGACGGTGACGGTAACTATGTGCTCACCAAAGTGGCTCCGAATGCAGTGATCGCTGCATCGTTCATCGGCTACACCTCCGTCGAGGAGGCCGTGAACGGCCGCTCCGTGGTGGACATCATTCTTTCGGAAGACAGCGAACTGCTGGAGGAGATCGTGGTGGTCGGTTACGGCCAGATGAAAAAGAGCGACCTCACCGGCAGCGTGGCTTCCGTCAAGACCGAGAACATTACCAATGTTCCCGCCAACTCCATTGAAAGCCTGATGCAGGGCCGTATCGCCGGCGTGCAGATTACCAACAACTCGCAGGAACCGGGCGCTTCGTCCGTAGTTCGCGTGCGAGGCAGTTCCTCCATGCGCGGCAGCAACGCTCCGCTGCTGGTTGTGGACGGTTTCCCCATCGGCGAGGCCGGTAACCTGTCGGAGGTGAACCCTCAGGACATCGTTTCCATGGAAGTGCTCAAGGATGCCTCCGCGTCGGCCATCTACGGTTCCCGCGGCGCCAACGGCGTCATCCTCATCACCACCAACCGGGCCGATGCCGGAAAGACCACCATCAGCGTGCGCCAGCAGACCACCCTCTCCCAGATGACCTCCGAACTGGACCTCTGGCGCGATCCCGTGCTGATGGCCATCACCCAGAACGAGGCCAAGGTGAACGCCGGCCTCACGCCCCTGTATGTGGGTGCCGTGAACGCCACCGGTGTTTACTCTCCT
>JAEEGJ010014143.1_pt1 | contig 19060 bp, 16 predicted proteins | sample 8958761 | NCBI WGS metagenome assembly JAEEGJ01 (sample SAMN16246546, study PRJNA631951) | gut metagenome | biome: gut microbiome; feature: rumen; material: RS-attached | host: Bos | place: Iran: Karaj | collected 2018-10 | reverse complement strand
GGCGTATCCACTCCGAATTGCCGGCTATGGTTTCATACACGGTAAGATCGGGATCGATGCTCTTGTGCTGCTGGTCCACGTAGGCGAGTTTTACCGTGTCGCCTATCTCGATGCTGCCGCTGTCGGGCTTCTCGATTCCCATGATGAGGCGGAAGAGCGTTGTCTTGCCGGCGCCATTGGGGCCGATCACGCCCACTATGCCGGCAGGAGGGAGCACAAAGCTCAGATGCTCGAACAGCAACTTGTCTCCATAGCCCTTACTGACGTCGTGGAACTCGATGACTTTGTTCCCGAGGTGCGGACCGTTGGGGATGTAAATCTCCAGATTTGCCTCCTTCTCCTTGGTGTCGGCCGAAGCCAGCTTTTCGTAGGCGCCCAGACGCGCTTTCTGCTTGGCCTGACGGGCGCGGGGCGCCATCCGCACCCATTCGAGCTCGCGCTCCAGAGTCTTGCGGCGCTTGCTCTCCTGCTTCTCTTCCTGGGCCAGGCGCTTGCTTTTCTGCTCCAGCCAGCCGGAGTAATTGCCCTTCCAGGGGATGCCCTCGCCGCGGTCGAGCTCAAGGATCCACCCGGCCACGTTGTCGAGGAAGTAGCGGTCGTGAGTGACCGCAATAACGGTACCCTTGTACTTCTGGAGGTGGGCTTCCAGCCACTGGATACTCTCGGTGTCGAGATGGTTGGTGGGCTCATCGAGCAGTAGCACATCGGGCTCGCGGAGCAGCAGGCGGCAAAGTGCCACCCGGCGCCTCTCGCCTCCCGACAGGGTGGCTATACTGGCGTCCGGCGGAGGGCACTGGAGGGCGTCCATAGCACGCTCCAGCTTGGCATCTATCTCCCAACCGTCGTGATGCTCAATGAGTTCGGTCAGCTCTCCCTGACGCTCGATAAGGGCGTTCATCTGGTCGTCAGAAAGAGGCTCGCAGAACTTCATGCCTATCTCATTGTACTCGGCGAGCATATCCATCACCTCCTGCACACCCTCCTGAACCACTTCAAGAACTGTCTTGCCGGGGTCCATCTGAGGTTCCTGCTCCAAATAGCCGACGCTGTAGCCAGGAGCCCATACGACCTCGCCGCGCGTGGGTTTTTCTACTCCGGCTATAATCTTGAGGACGGTGGACTTGCCGGCCCCGTTAAGGCCGATGATGCCGATTTTAGCACCGTAAAAGAAACCCAGGTAGATGTCTTTAAGAATTGCTTTGTTGTTGTGAGGGAGAATCTTGCTCACCCCGTTCATCGAGAATATAATCTTTTCGTCGGCCATGGTTAGTTTTATTGGATGTTTTCAAAGATAGACATTTATTTTCAAAAATCGCATTTCTGCTGGTGCCAAGGGTCCGGCAAATGTACCGAGGGCTAAGGTTGCATTATCCCGGATTCTTTCTATATTTGTATTCTTATGAAGAATCTGGTGATTATACCGACCTACAACGAGGTCGAGAATGCAGAAAAGATTATACGTGCTGTACTTGGCCTCTCGCAAGGGTTCGAAATACTCATTATCGACGACGGTTCACCCGACGGTACCGCCTCGGTAGTGAAGGGACTCCAACAGGAATTCTCAGACAGGCTGCACCTCATAGAGCGTAACGGCAAGCTCGGACTTGGCACGGCATACCTTACCGGGTTCCGCTGGGCGCTCGAGCGCGGATATGACTATATTTTCGAGATGGACGCCGACTTCTCGCACGCCCCTTCCGACCTGCCCCGTCTTCTGGCGGCCTGCGAGGGCGGTGCTGATATGGCCATCGGTTCGCGCTACTGCAACGGAGTGAGCGTGGTCAACTGGCCCATAGGCCGTATTCTCATTTCCTACTTCGCATCGGTATATGTCCGAACCGTACTGGGTTTCAAGATCTACGACAGCACCGCCGGCTTTGTGTGTTACAGCCGCCGCGTGCTCGAGACCATCGACCTTGACAGCGTTCAGATGAAAGGCTACGGCTTCCAGATTGAAATGAAGTACACGGCCTACAAACTCGGGTTCCACATTGCCGAGGTCCCCGTTATCTTCGTCAACCGCAAAGAAGGGACTTCCAAGATGTCCGGCGGCATTTTCGGAGAAGCTTTCTGGGGCGTTCTCAAGCTCCGCTGCCGTAAATTCAAGAAATGAAAGAACTATACCTTACGCAAATAGCCGCGACGGTAGGCGCAAAGGTCTGGCAGATAGAGAATTGCGCCGACATGTTCGCTGACGGCGACACCATACCCTTCATCAGCCGCTACCGCAAAGAGAAAACCGGCGGGATGGACGACGCCACCGTGGCGGAAGTCAAGCACTGGATAGATGTGTACGACGAGATGGAAAAGCGCAAGGGAACCATCCTTGCCACCATCGAGCAGGCAGGAGCCCTTACCCCCGAACTTAAGGCGCGCATCGAAGAGTGCGTAAACTCCACGGAGTTGGAGGATATCTACCTTCCCTGGCGTCCCAAACGCCGCACCAAGGCCACTGCTGCCAAAGAACTGGGCCTCGAACCGCTTGCCGACATTATGTGGAATCTGCGGACCAGAGATCCGCACCAAAGCGCCCGCGCCTATGTCAAAGGCTCGCCCGCACTTGGCGGAAAGCCAGGCGCAGAGACCCCCGAAGAGGCTCTTGCCGGCGCCCGTGACATTATTGCCGAAAGGCTCAGCGAGACCGCGCTCATCCGCCAGGACCTTCGCTCCCTCTTCCGCACGCGCAGGCTCCACTCGAAGGCCACCAAGGCCGCCAAAGAGAATCCCGAGAGCGGCAAATACCGCAGCTACTTCGACTTTACCATGCCCCTCGACCGAATGCCCTCGCACAATCTGCTCGCCATACTGCGGGCCGAGAACGAAGGTTTCCTGTCGGTCGGCCTTGACACCGACGCCGAGAAGTGCGGCAACAAGATTTATTACGATTTCTGCCAGGCCCAGGGTTACCCCGGAGGAGCACTTTCGGAGCAGATAAAAGAGGCCGTAGCCGACGCATTCAAACGCCTGCTCGAGCCATCAATAAGTTCCGAAGTTATACGCGAGGCCAAAGAGAAGGCTGATATCGAATCGATACGCGTGTTCGGCGAGAACCTCCGGCAGCTGTTGCTCCAGGCCCCTGTGGGCGAGAAGCGCACTATGGCCGTGGACCCCGGTTTCCGTAACGGATGCAAAATTGCCTGCCTCGACGAGCAAGGCGGCCTGCTATACCACACCATCATATTCCCTCACCCGCCGCAAAACGACAAAGTGAAGGCCCTGATGGCGGTGCAGAACATGCTGCAGAAGTATGATATACAGGCAGTTGCAATAGGCAACGGTACGGCCTCCCGCGAGACTGAAGAGTTTTTCCGCAAGGTCCAGCTGCCCGAGGGCTGCAAACTCTGGACTGTCAGCGAAGACGGAGCGTCTATCTACAGCGCCTCCGAAATCGCCCGCGAAGAATTCCCCGACGAAGATGTGACAGTACGCGGGGTGGTAAGCATAGGCCGACGCCTGATGGACCCTCTTTCGGAGCTTGTGAAGATAGACCCCAAGAACCTTGGCATCGGTCAGTACCAGCACGATGTGGACCAGGCCCTGCTCAAGGAGACGCTCGACAATACAGTGGAGTCCTGCGTCAACAGCGTGGGAGTGAATCTCAATACTGCTTCGCCATACCTGCTCTCGTACGTGTCGGGCATAGGCCCGGTGCTGGCGTCGAACATAGTAGCATGGCGCGCGCAGAACGGTCCTTTCGAGAGCCGTTCACAGTTGCTCAAGGTGCCGCGCCTGGGGCCGAAGGCATTCCAGCAGTGCGCCGGATTCTTAAGGATTCGCGGCGCCGCCAATCCTCTGGACGGCTCTGCAGTGCATCCCGAGTCGTATCATATAGTAGATTCAATGGCAGCCTCGCTGGGAGTGAAAGCCAGCGAACTGGTGGGCAATGAGGAGCTGTGCTCCCGTATCAAGCCCGAGGATTTTGTAAGCGGCGACGCCGGTCTTCCTACCGTTACCGATATTGTCAAGGAGCTTGCCAAGCCGGGGCTCGATCCGCGCGAGCAAGCGTCGGAGTTTGCCTTTGCGGACGATATTCACGAGCTGGAGGATCTGAAAGTCGGGATGGAGCTTCCGGGAATCGTTACCAACATTACTGCTTTCGGCGCATTCGTCGATATAGGCCTCCACGACAACGGGCTTCTGCACGTGTCGCAGATGGGGCCCCGCGGGACCGACCCTTCAAAGGTTGTAAAGCTTCATCAGCATATCACCGTCCGCGTGCTGGACGTCGATCTTGACCGCCGCCGCATCAGCCTCGGAATGATTTAAATCCGGCAGCTAATCAGAATTGGAAATCTCGACGAGTTCGCTACGGTAAGCCATAAGGAGGCGAGAGCGGGAAATGAACCCAAGATACTTTCCGTCTTCGTCAACAACCGGCAGCCTCCACGCCCCGGTAGAATCGAACTTCTGCATAACGCTGTCCATCTTCTCGCCCTGATGCAGCAGCGCGGGAGCGTTCTCCATAATGCCGGTAACCTTGAGCTTGTCGTACAAATCGGTACGCAGCAAATACTTACGTACATTGCCGATATCTATCAGCCCTTGGAAGCGCCCGTCCTCATCGAGCACGGCTATCACCGCCGCAGTGCTGTCCTTCACCGCCGCCACAACATCCCGCAACTTATCATTCATGCTTAAGCGGGGATACTTGTCGCGTATGAGGTCGCGCGTGCGAAGGAGCGTCAGCACCGCCTGGTCGTTGTCGTGCGTGAGAAGATCGCCGCTCTGGGCGATACGTTTGGTGTAGATGGAGTATTTCTCGAACAGCCGAACCGTTCCGTACGACACCGTAGAGGTAAGGATCAAAGGGATCAGCAACTCGTAGCCTCCGGAAATCTCGGCAATAAGGAAGATAGCTGTCATAGGCGCCTGCATCACGCCGGCCATCAAGGCAGCCATACCCACCAGCACAAAGTTCTGCTCGGGCACATCTGCACCCAGCTGGTTAAAGAAGCGCGCCAGCACGAAGCCAGCAATGGCTCCGCAGAACAGCGTAGGACCGAAGGTTCCGCCGTTGCCTCCGCCCACGTTGGTGGCAGTCATGGCAAAGACCTTAATGAAGAACACCAAGGCAAAGAACAGCACTATCCCCCACCCGCTCCGCATCATAAAAGAGAGAACTGAATTACCCTCCACTTCGATCTCCCGCCCGTTAAGCAGGTCGGACAGCACACCGTATCCCTCGCCGTAAAGCTGGGGGAACAGGAAAATGGTCAGGCCGAGCGCCACAGAGCACAGAATCCACTTAACATACGCATTGCCTATCTTGGCCATCTTGTCCTCCAACCACAGTGTGGTGCCTGTAAAATACAGCGACCCAAAGCCAAGCACCACGCCCATAATCAAATAGAAGGGAATGTTACCCATCGAGAAGGGCGTGAGAGTACAGGCGAACATAGGAGTCTGTCCGCGGAAGATATAAGCCACCACCGTAGCAGAGATGGTGGAAATCAACAGCGGCAGCATCGACGACAGGGAGATATTGAAAAGCAGAATCTCCATCGTAAACAGCACCCCGGCCAGAGGTGCCTTGAAAATGCCCGCTATGGCTCCTGCCGCCCCGCAGCCAAGAAGAACCGTGATATTACGATACGACAATCCGGACCAGCGGCCCAGGTTGCTGCCGATTGCCGCTCCCGTATAAACTATCGGCGCTTCCGCTCCCACCGAGCCTCCGAAGCCTATGGTGATGGAGGAAGTGAGCATAGAAGACCACATATTGTGCGGCTTGATTTTGCTCTCGCCGCGGCTTACGGCAAGCAGCACCTTGGTAACCCCGTGGCCGATGTTGTCTTTGATAAGATATCGGAGGAGCAGCAGGCTGATCAACATACCGGCACCCGGAAGAATCAGGTACTGAATGTTGTAGCTAAGGCTTAAAGTATTGTCAAGCAAATGCTTGATGCCGTCGATGGCTGCTGTGAGAAGCACTGCCGCCAGCCCCGAGCACAAGCCCACAAGCAGACTGAGCAGCAGCAGAAGGCTCCGCTCGGATATGTGAAACCTGCCTGATTTATGCGTCTGAGGAGTCGTCATCCCCACCGTACTGGGAAATGTTGTCGTCGGGCAGAGGCGTATCTCCGTCGGGCGCACCGCTGGTTCCGGCCACCTCCTCGGTCTCAGCCTCCTCCTCGCCCTCGAGCCAACGCTCCACATCTTCGGGGTTGTCGATATCTACTTTGATCTTAACCAGATAGATATCGGTGTCCGTCTCGATGGTAACGGCGTAGAAAGGATCGATGGTCTTGCCGGTGCGGGGGTTGACTCCCGGAGAATACTTGACAAGATCCGGCAGGAAATCACTGAAACCCTTGGGATACTTATCATTGAAAATGGCGGCTATTTCAGCCGGAAGATTCTCCTGGCTGATGACGTGTCTGTGCTTGCTGTCTGCGTTCATTTCCTATCTGTGGCTTAATCCAGTGCAATATTAAGGCAAATATTTTAATCAAACAAATATTGTTTCTATCTTTGAGCATTATGAGTAAAAAAAATCTTGTAGTACTCAGCGGCTCGGGCATCAGCGCCGAGAGCGGCATAGCCACCTTCCGTGGAGGTAACGGCCTGTGGGACAATGTCCCCGTCGAAGAAATCTGCACCCCTCAGGGCTGGATACGCAATCCTGCCAAAGTCCAGGGCTTTTACAACAAGTTGCGCGCCCAGCTGGGCGAGCGCTTCCCCAACGAGGCTCACAAGATTGTGGCGGAGCTGGAAAAAGACTACAACGTGTGCGTCGTTACCCAGAATGTAGACAATCTGCACGAGAGGGCCGGCAGCACGCGCGTGGTACATCTGCACGGGGAGCTCACAAAGGTCCGCCCCGAAGACTGCTACACCGAGAGCGACGGTTATTCCACCAAATACGTACAAGATGTAGGCTACCGTCCCGTGGCCATGGGCGAGACGGGAGGCCCGAGAGGCCGGCAGCTGCGCCCCCACATCGTATGGTTCGGAGAGGCCGTTCCCAATCTGGAGACTGCAGCCCGCCTGGTGAGCGTAGCCGATATACTGGTTATAGTAGGCACATCGCTCCAGGTATATCCCGCGGCAAGCCTCTACCACTATGCTCCGCAAGGCTGCCCCATCTACCTGATCGATCCCGACAGCCACCTGGGAGGCCATATCCCCGGAGTGACTTTCATCAACGATGTAGCCACCGCAGGCATGCGCAAGCTCAAAGAAGTATTTTTGCAGAATCTCTGAAAAAGATTTATATTTGCAGTCCCAAAGCCACTTTAGCTCAGTCGGTAGAGCAGCGCATTCGTAACGCGCAGGTCGTCAGTTCGAGCCTGATGAGTGGCTCAAAAAGAAGGGCGGTCCGTCAGGGCCGCCCTTCGCTGTTGTTACGCTCCTTCTATAGCGTACGCTTGATTTCTACAATCTGGAAGGCTTCTATCATATCTCCCTCCTTGATGTCGTTGTAGCCTGCGATGCTCATACCACACTCTTTGCCGGCCAGGACTTCCTTGACGGAATCTTTGCCTATCTGGAGTGAGCCAAGCTCGCCGGTGTAGATGACTATACCGTCGCGGATGAGGCGCACCTTTGACTTCTGAATCATCTTGCCGTCGCGGACAATACATCCGGCGATGGTACCGACCTTGGAAATCCTGAAGGTCTGCTTGACCTCGGCGGTAGAGATGACCTCTTCCTTCTTCTCCGGCTCGAGCATACCCTCGATACCGTCCTTGACGTCGTTGATACAGTCGTAAATAACGGAGTAGAGACGGATTTCGATGCCCTCGCGGTCGGCGCTCTTGCGTGCCTCAACGGAAGGACGCACCTGGAAGCCGATGATAACGGCGTCGGACGCCTCGGCAAGCAGCACGTCGGACTCGGAAATGGCGCCCACAGCCTTGTGAATGACATTTACGCGCACTTCCTCGGTGCTGAGCTTGATGAGAGAGTCGGACAGAGCCTCCACGGAGCCGTCCACGTCACCCTTGACGATGACATTGAGTTCCTTGAAGTTGCCGATAGCGATACGGCGGCCGATCTCTTCGAGAGTCATATGCTTCTGGGTCTTGATGCCCTGGATACGTATGAGCTGCTCGCGCTTGGCCGCAATATTCTTGGCCTCCCTCTCGTCGGTCATCACATTGAACTTCTCGCCTGCTGCGGGAGCGCCGTTAAGGCCGAGCACCGACACCGGCGTAGAAGGACCAGCCTCCTGCACCTTCTGTCCGCGCTCGTTGAACATGCTCTTGATGCGTCCGTAGAAGCTTCCGCACAGCACAACGTCACCCTGATGCAGGGTTCCGTCCTGCACCAGCACGGTGGCCAGGTAGCCGCGGCCCTTGTCGAGACTCGACTCGATGACTGCACCGCTGGCGAGCTTGTTGGGATTGGCCTTGAGCTCCAGAAGGTCGGTCTCTAGGAGCACCTTCTCGAGAAGTTTATCGACGTTGATACCCTTCTTGGCGGATATTTCCTGGCACTGGTACTTACCGCCCCAATCTTCCACCAGAATGTTCATCTCGGAGAGCTGGCGGCGAATCTTTTCGGGATCTGCGCCGGGCTTATCTATCTTGTTGATAGCAAACACCATAGGAACGTTGGCGGCCTGGGCGTGGTTGATAGCCTCAATGGTCTGGGGCATCACCGCGTCGTCGGCGGCCACTATGATGATGGCAAGGTCGGTCATCTGGGCGCCACGGGCACGCATAGCGGTAAACGCTTCGTGACCAGGAGTATCCAGGAAGGTAATCTTGCGGCCGTCTTCCAGCTTGACGCTGTAAGCACCGATGTGCTGGGTGATACCACCGGCCTCACCGGCAATGACATTGGTCTTGCGGATGTAGTCGAGGAGCGAAGTCTTACCATGGTCAACGTGACCCATGACGGTAATGATAGGCTCGCGCGGCTTGAGGTCCTCGGGACGGTCGGGCTGCTCGTTGGAGTTGATTTCGTCGGTAAGGCCGGCGGTAACGAACTCCACCTTGTAGCCGAACTCCTCGGCCACCAGCACCAGCGTCTCGGCATCGAGCCTCTGGTTGATGGACACCATCAGGCCAAGGCTCATGCAGGCGCCGATAACTTTAACCACAGGGGTATTGTTCATAAGGGTGGCAAGGTCGTTTACCGTTACGAACTCGGTGACTTTGAGCACCTTCTGCTCGGCGGCAAGTTCCATCTGCTCCTCCTGGCTGCGGGCTGCTGCGGCCTCACGCTTCTCCTTACGGTATTTGGCTCCGAAGTTATTCTTCTTGCCCTCGTTCATACGGGCGTAAGTCTCCTTGACCTGCTTCTGAATCTCCTTCTGCATCTCTTCCTGCTGGGCCTCGGTGAGGGCGGGCTTGAGACGGTCGCGGTCGCGGTCACGCTTGCGCTTGCCCTGGCCCGGAGCGGGCTGGGCGGGAGCATTCTTGGGCTTGTCTTTCTTGCCGGCGTTGCGGTCGATATTGGCTCCGGCCTTGGCGACGTCCACTTTCTGGGCGCCCTTGCCGATGCGCTCGCGCTTGGCGGGCTTGCGGTCGAACTGGCTGAGGTCAACCTTGCCGACCACCTTGAAAGGCGATGCGGCATCGCCATCCTTCTGGGCCTCGGGATTGACGGGTTCCGGCTTGGCGGGTTCCGCCTTCACGGGCTCGGGCTCCGATGCAGGCTCAGGCTTCACCGGCTCAGGCTCGGGCTCGGGAGTGACCGGCTCGGGTTTAACCGGCTCCGGTTCGGGCTCCGGCTTTACAGGCTCGGGCTCAGGTTCCACCTTCACGGGCTCGGGCTCCGGGGCGGGCTTTACCGGCTCAGGTTCCGGCTCCGGCTCGGGTTTAACCGGCTCCGGTTCGGGCTCGGGCTTTACGGGCTCCGGCTTTACGGGCTCGGGCTCCGGTGCAGGAGCGGGCTTCGCCTTGCGCTCGAAAGTGGTGGACTTGATGGTAAGTTCCTGCTCTTCCTCCTCTTCTTCCTGACGGGAGATGCGGCGGTTGGTCTTTTCCAGGATTTCCTTAACCTTGATATCCACCTGCTGGGCTTGCTCCAAGGCTTCTTTATCTTTGCCGAACTGCTTATGGAGATCGGGCAGACACTCGTCCGACACCTTGGCATTCGGATTCTCTTCCACCTCGAAGCCCTTCTTATGAAGGAACTCAACGAGATCGGACAGACCGATGTTGAACTGCTTTAAAAGTTTGTTTATTCTGATTTCTGCCATTAGTCTTCAAATTCAGCTTTAAGTATCCGGAGTACATCTTCCACAGTCTCGTCGTCGAGGTCCGCACGCTTGGCGATATCCTCGGGATCGATAGCCAGAACGCTCTTGGCGGTGTCGCAGCCAATGCTCTTGAGCTTGTCTATGACCCAGCCGTCGATTTCGTTGTCGAACTCGTCCAGCAGCACGTCTTCCTCTCCGTCTTCAGCTTCTGCCTTGGAAAGCTCACGCCAGACCTCGATCTCGCGGCCGATGAGCTTGCCGGCAAGCAGCACGTTCACACCGCCGCGGCCGATACCCTTCTTGACCTCGTCGGGAAGCATGTACACCTTGACTTTGTCTTCGGGGCTCTTGCCCATGTCGATGTTGGACACCATACCGGGCGAAAGGGCCCTCTGGATAAGCAGGGTGGGGTTGGACGACCAGGGAATAACGTCGATGTTCTCGTTGCGGAGCTCGCGGACGATACCCAGGATCCTGCTTCCCTTGACACCGATGCAGGCGCCGATAGGATCCACACGGTCGTCGTAAGACTCAACGGCCACCTTGGCGCGGTCGCCGGGTACGCGGACCACCTTCTTGACGGTGATGAGGCCGTCGGCGATCTCGGGCACCTCCTGCTCGAAGAGACGCTCCAGGAATTCGTCGCTGGTACGGCTCAGTGTGATATAAGGAGTGGTATTGTTGCGCATCTCCACGCTCTTGATGATGGCGCGTACCGACTCGCTCTTCTTGAAGTGCTCGCCGGGAATCTGCTCCGCCTTGGGGATGTGGAGTTCGTTGCCGTCCTCGTCGAGTATGAGAACCTCCTTGCTCCAGGTCTGATAGACCTCGCCCACGAAGATCTCGCCAACCTTCTCGGAGTATTTCTTATAGACGTTGGCCTTCTCGATGTCCATGATGCGGCCCTGGAGGTTCTGGCGGATATTAAGGATACCGCGGCGGCCGAATGAAGACAGGGGGAAGAGCTTGGCGTAGGTGTCGCCGATCTCGTAGTCGTCGTCACCGCTGTCCTGGCAGACCTGTTCCAGGGTCATCTCGGCGTTGGGGTTCTCCACTTCTTCAACTATCTCGAAGTTCTGATAGATTTCGCAGGTACCCTTGTCGACGTTCACAATGACGTCGAAGTTGTCGGAACTGCCGAAGGTCTTGGCAATCTGGGTAAGGAATACGTCTTTGAGCACGCCCATCATTACGGAGCGGTCGATGTTCTTCTCCTCTTTGAAGTCCTTAAAGGCATCAATGAGGGTGATGGCTTTTTCTTTTTCCATTATTCGTGTATCGTTTTCAATATTTCATCTGCTTCTTCGGCCCCTATGCCAAGAGAACCCACGGTGAGTGCGTAATCTTCGATGTTGCGGTCGAAGGCGGCGAGCACAGCTCTGTGCACATACTCGCAGTCCTGGAGATCCACCGGGGCGGAATCTTTGTCGAGAGTTACCTCAAAAATGTTGTCGTCGTCGTTAAAGTCGACGGCCACCACGCTGCAGCCGCGCTCTTGCGCAGCTTTAAGCACTACCTTGTCAAAATCTTCTCTTTGCATACGGCTTTTTATAACAAAAAATAGAAGCCCTTCGGCCTCTATCTCTTCAACACGGGCACAAAGATAGTAATAATTCCCGAATTACCAAAATAAAGTCGGCGGGAGACTTGTTTGCGGCCTCTGCAGGCCGGTCCCGGGGGCAGAGAAGGCCGTTTTGCACACGGGAGGCTGCAACAAGACGGCCCCGGGGGCAGAGAGGCCCGTTTTGCACACGAGAGGCTGCAACAAGCCGGCCCCGGGGGCAGAGAGGCCCGTTTTGCACACGAGAGGCCGCAGCTGGCAGGCCCCGGGGGCAGGGAGGGCTGATTTGCACACGGGAGGCCGCAGCTGGTAGGCCACGGGGGCAGAGAGGCCCGTTTTGCACACGGGATGAGAGCCAAAGATTATCGGGCCGAGGGGAACATGGCGTTGACCGTATCGATATCAATCTTAAGAATACGGCGAATCTGATTGTTACCCGCCCGATAATCGAAATGAAGTTTCCTCGCCATCTCCAACTTCGCCTCAGATGGGAGCAACGATGGAACGGAGATATTATACTTCTGCTTAGCCACAACACACGCCGCCGAATACATCTCAGCATCTGTCATGAACGACTTATCCTTTAATAGCGACGCGAACTCAGCATATGCCTCAAAGTTTCTTCCGAGCAAATTGAAATACTGATGAGCGTCCCGGAAAAAGTTCCGCCCCGTGCGCCAGTCGCATATGCTTTCCGGAGCGATACATGAATTCCTGACCACAAAAGTGTCCGGAAGATCTTTCACCCGCCCGTTGAGAATCATGCGCTTCTCCCTGTATGGCAAATCGTTGAACTTACGCGAGGCAAATTCGTTAATATCGCTTCCGAAATACAATGGGCCACTCCCCCACGGGCAAGAAAAAGGAGTCTGTGAGGCATCTATTACATAAGCGTTCCGGTGAGTATAAACGATATTATTGCGCAACGACTGCAGCGAGTCTATTTCTATTGGCGATGCAACAAAAGTCGACAAGTCAAGTTCATATCCTTTATTTGAGGCATATCTCATCAGACGATGCGAATATGATTCCAAGAAATCGTAACAGCATTGCTCCTCACTTGCCCCGGCAATATTATGGAGATGATTGCTCATTATCTGGAAGGCATAAACCTTAAGGTTGCACTCCCACGCGCAGACAGCAAGAAGGGACATTCCAAAACGATAATCGTCCGGATTAGTAAACAAAATGGATGTGGAATCACCTGGTGTGGCTATGTGCCAGAAAGGGCCTTTCCGGTCAAACAAGTTTTGACAATACGCCTCTTGGTCGTAAAAAGATAAGTTTTTCATAATTCATTTCTTTAGTTGAAGCAAATATGGCGATTATTCCCCAGAGTTGCAAGAATCCCCGGGGGCATGGAAGGCCGTTTTGCACACGGCAGGCCGTGACGGGCCGGTCCCGTGGGCAGAGAGGCCTGTTTTGCGCACGAGAGGTCGCAGCAATCAGGTCCCGGGGGCAGAAAGGGGCTTTTTGCACACGGGAGACCGCAACTGGCTAGCCCCGGGGCAGAGAGGGCGGTTTTGCACACGGGATGGGCGGGAGCCGGCGGGATGCGGCGGCGGGCGGGCGTGTCCACCCCCGGACACGGGCAGGGGGAGGGGCCCGACGGATACAAGTCCCCGCGCAGCGCGGACGCAGTAGACGTTGGGAGGGGCCGGAGTGAGCGCAGCGAACGGAGTCCCGCCCGCTGCTGGCAGTCTGCCGGCAAAGCGCCCGTGAACCGCTCCCGGGGGCAGAGAGGGCCGTTTTGCACACGGGAAGCAACATCGGGCCGGTCCCGGGGGCAGGAAGGGCTGATTTGCACACGGGGAGCCGCAGCGGGCCGATCCCGGGGGTAGGAAGGGCCGTTTTGCACACGAGACTTCGGAAAAAACATTATCTTTGCAAGGTGGATAACAAGACCTTCAACAAGTATTTCTCCGTTTTCATCATGGTGGGTATGACCGTGGTGACAATCCTGGCCACGGCGCTTAAGTTCGTTCCCGCCGATACAGAGGCAAGATGGCTGCTGATATTTGCCGCCTTCGGCTCGCTGATGGGAGTTGCCGCCACGGTGGCATCGGCCAGCGGTAAGATCATTACTTTCCTCTTCGGGCTCATAGACGTGAGCATCTACGGGGCCATGTGCCTGATTAACTGGAAGAACGGAAGCTCCGGCCTGGGCAATGCCGTACTGCATTTCCTATACTTCGTACCAATGCAGTTCGTAGGATTCTTCCAATGGCGCCACCGAGGCAACACCGCCGAGGGGAGTGTAAAGGCCCGAAGGCTTAACGGCAAGCAGCGATGGCTCGCCGCCCTGCTGTTCCTCGCCGGATCGGTAGTGGCCTACTTCATTATCGCCCGTTTCGACAAATCGGCCGCTGACACATTCATCAAGACCGCCGTGGTGCTGGACGTACTGCCGCTGATATGCAACATCATCGGGCAGCTGCTCATGAGCACCGCCTATATGGAGCAATGGATATTCTGGATAGGAGTGAACGTTTTTTCGATAACCATGTGGACCGTAACGCTCAAGGGCGACCCCGGCTCATCCTACGCCCTCATCTACATCATCAAGTACTCCTTCTACCTGCTCAATTCGCTCAACGGACTGCGCAACTGGCTGCGGCTCAGCCGCCCGGCTATCTGCTGATCCCAGAGGCAACAGAATCTTGCATGGGGAAGACATCTTTATAGACTATGGATTTTGAATATATGGCCTGTAGTCGCAATTGAGATTCTCGTAAAAATAGTTCTGAGGAGGATAAGTCATTTTGTAATCAGTAATGTTCTCATACACTATCAACTTACCATTCTTGATGTATAATGTGTCGTAAATATTATTTGGAGATGCCATACACTCAAAAGAGAAAGAATACGACTTGTTTCCCTCCTCAATTATATCGAACCAATAGGTGATATCAAATGCATTCAGACCTTTAGTTTCAAACGAAACATTACCAGCGGGATAAGGATTTTGCATTCTAAAATCACGAAAATTAACATGATACTTAACTCCTGCTTTATATGACGATATAGAATCCTTACGTATGAATAAATGAAGATCAGAAGAACTTAATTTGAAGCAAACATAAGAAGAGGAGTCAGTGACATAACGGTTAAATTCCGGAGGCTCATATCGATATTTTGGCCCATAAATAATGCTATTTCTCTCCCCTGTATCAAAATGCCTTTTCTCTTCATAAAAAAACTCGGAGCCATCTAATTCGTAATACAACGTATAAAAGGGCTCTCCATTAGCCCGAGGACCCTCTTTTGTACAAGATGGCACAAATAGAGGCAATAACAATAAGGCTATAAACAATATTTTTCTTACATTCATTTCATGTACATGTTTGTTTCATCCATCTATCTAAACCCTGTAGGCCGCAGAATCTAGCAGGAAAAAACAATTATATCAGAACGACCAGCCGATTTGCAGGCCCAATTCATAGTAATGCTTTGTTCCAGATACCTGAATTGAGCTCCACAAAGATTGTGGGGAATTATTTGAAAGGCGGATACGTGCGCCAACCGATGCGCCACCGTATAACGAATGGTCTAAAAAATCATAACCAGGTGAAAGATCCAGATAGGGAGATACAACCTTCTTTCCGAAAGACACCCTGAAATCGCCATACACGGGAAGAAAAGTATTTTTATACTCATTAATGCCATTGTAATAAACATTCCGACGACCATATCCGGGCGCTATTCCTCCTCCAACAAAGAAATTCTGATTAATGTGATATCCGGCAGTCACACGGGCTTTAACCATAGAACCCAGGAGAGCCCCGGAAAGTTCAAAAACCAACGCAAAACGCTGCTGACAGGCGCCGTCGTAGTTCACATCCCGCCAATTTACCGGACACGCCACAAGTGAGTTTCCCAATAAAAGAAAAGGAAGCCCGATAACCGTAAATCCAAGCCCAAATCCTATTCCTATAGTTGCAGGAAGAGCAGCAAAAAAGCCCAGTAAACCCATGATGAGACCTACATTCTCACCACCATTACTAAAAAACATAGGAACAACCCATAAGCTCCCACAGGCAATGCCCAATAATCCACCACCCACTAATGCCATCCCAATATTCCGAAAGGCTTCTCCCTGATGCTCGCCTCTGGGATGCATACCCATAGGTACCACTGCCGTCTCTACCGGCAACTCAAAAGATGTGGAATCAGCTACTTGCCCCCTGGCTTCATGGGTGGAGAAAAAAAGGACAGGCAGAATGACTGCAGCTATTATTATGAGTTTTTTATAAGTCATGTATGAGTTTGTTTAAATCCATATATTAAACCCAGAAAGCAACAGAATCTTGCATGAAAAAAGACAATGATACAGGTTATTTCTAACGCTTGGCAAGTTCATTAAGCCGAACAACGGATTATCAATAAAGCAACTTTGTACAGCTCTCCGGACCTTCGTTAAACAAAAGATCCATTACCGAGAGGCCGTCGGTAAAGCCGAAGCGCTCGCGGAAGACCTGCCAGTAAGGGCGCACCGTCAGAGGTGATGGGCGTTTTGGGCTGAGGGCCTCACGCCAGTCATCGGGGAGGCAGGGAACAAAATCGGTTGTGGGAATCAATTGAGGCGCTATACCTATCTTGCGGCAGAAAAAGTCGATAATGTCGAGGTTCATGTCCCACAGGAACTCGCGTCTGCTCTCCAGTATGCCCCAAAGCTCATCCCGGTAATACTCAAAGAAAGGCGAATTGTAGTAGGCGCTGTCGATGGCATAGCAGTTCTGCCGCAGCCAGGGGGTGCTCCAGTCGATGCGGACGCGCGTAATGAGGCGCTCGCCGTCGTGCAACACGGGCACGCGCAGATCCATAGGTCCGCTCTCGGTGAGAATGCGACAGCGGTTGCGCCAGGTCTGCTTGCGATAGCTCTCGCAGGCCTCTATATACACCTTCGGGTTCCCCGCCAGCAAAGCGAAGAACCCGACAGGAGGAAACCAGGCAGTGGAGACTACCACTACTCTATTCCGCCCTTTTCGTGAGCGTCACCGGCGCGCACGATACCCCTCTTGGAACGCTCGACAAAATTAAGGATGGTGTCGCGCTCTACGCTCTCCGGGAAACCCTCACGCACACGGGCGATAGCGTCGGTGAAGTTATATCCCTGATAGTAAAGCACGTCGTAGATATCTTTGATGGTGCGGATGGCATCGGAGTCAAAGCCCCTGCGCCTCAAGCCCACCAGGTTCACGCCCGCGTAGCAAATGGGCACGCGGCCGCAGATGGAATATGGCGGGATGTCTTTGTTGACAGCAGTGCCGCCGCCCACCATGGCGTGTGTGCCGATCTTGGTAAACTGATGCACCTTGGTGCCGCCGCCGATGATGGCCCAGTCGTCAACATCGGTCTCGCCGGCAATGCCCACGTAGCTCACAAGTATACAGTGGTTACCCACGCAGCAATCGTGCGCCACGTGCACGTAAGACATTATAAGAGTGTCGCTTCCGATGCGGGTAACCCCCTTGCCGCTGGCCTTGGTGCCACGGTTGATGGTGGCGCACTCGCGTATGTTCACCCTGTCTCCTATCTCCACCCAGGTCACCTCGCCGTCGAACTTGAGGTCCTGAGGGATGGCACCCACCACGGCTCCGGGGAACACATTGCAGTCACGTCCCATTTTGACATAAGAGAAGATGGTGGCGTGAGGAAGTATCTTGCAGCCGGGACCGATCTCTACATTGTCGTCGATGAATGCGTAAGGACCTACCTCAACGTCGTCCGCAAGGCGGGCGCCGGGATGTACTGTTGCTAAAGGATGTATTATTGCCATATTAGATTAGAATTTACTGAATAGTTCTTTGGCCGCCCTGGTGTTGAGGGCGTGACCGGGTTTGTAGGCCTCCACCCGCGCCTTAAGGAAGCCCCCGCAAAGGCGGAGGTCACCCAGCAGGTCGAGGAGTTTGTGACGGGCACACTCGTCGGGGAAACGCAGCTGAGGATCGCAAAGGAAGCCCTCGGAGAGCTTCCCGGGGAGGGATTTGCCTATGGCCTTCGACATCAGGCGCGCCTGCCAGCGCTTCATGGGCTTCTCTACTATCACTATTGCGTTCCCTATGTCACCACCCTTTGCAAGCCCGAGACAGAGCAGGGGCAGCACCTCGTGAAGGAAGCAGAAAGTACGGCACGGGGCTATCTGGGATGCATAATCGGTAGATGCGTCGCAGCGTACCGTCTGCTTAGCCAGCACCTTGGAAGGAAAATCGATGGTAAGTTCCATCGAAGGTTCGTCACTCGGGGTTATCATGATCCAGGCGCCGCTCTTCTCGCGGCGCACCAGTATCTCGCCCGGCACTTCTACCCACACACGCGGAGCATCCTGCTCGGTAAGTCCATCGGGAGCTATCGCTGCTACATAAGGGGCTGCGCTCCCGTCCAGGATGGGCATCTCGGAGCTGTCGATATCGATGTAGGCGTTATCGACACCAAGGCCTGTAAGGGCCGAAAGCACGTGCTCCACGGTTCCCACTTTGGCGCGGCCGGAGCCCAGCATGGTGCTGCGGCGGGTAGAAACAACATTGGCAGCCACCGCACTCACTTGCGCACCTCCCAGGTCGGTGCGGACGAATACTATGCCCGTACCGGCGGGGGCAGGACGCAAAAGCACACGGGAGTGCTTACCCGTGTGCAATCCTTTGCCCTCGAATGGATACTCTTTACTTAGTGTGCGCTGATTCATATTACTCCTCGCCCTCTTTCTTGAATTTGGCGTATGCACGCAAATATATCTGGTTCGGAATAGCGGGATTGCCGTAAAGCGTCTGCCCGCTCTTGCGTATATTGCCTATAATGGCGCTCTTGGCGCACACAGTGGTTCCGTCGGCAATGTTTATGTGACCTACGACTCCCACCTGTCCGCCCATTATCACGCCCTCCCCTATCTTGGTTGAGCCTGCTACGCCGCACTGGGCGGCCATGGCCGTGTTCTTGCCCACCACCACGTTGTGGGCGATCTGGCAGAGGTTGTCGATACGCACCCCGTCGGCGATTATGGTCGATTCCATGGGGGCCTTGTCGATGGTGGTGTTGGAGCCTATCTCCACATCGTTGCCGATTATCACGTTGCCCAGGTGCTCTATCTTCTGCCAGCTACCGTCACTCTGGCGGGAATTGCCGAATCCGTCGTCTCCGATTATGCAGCCGGCGTGGAGGATAACCCTGTCTCCTATGACCATGCCGGGGAAAATGTGCACTCCCGGGTAGATCAGGCAATCTTTGCCTATCACGGTCCCCTCGCCAATGGTTACATTGTCGCAGATGTGTGTGCGGTCGCCTATACGGCATTTCTTGCCTATGGTCACAAAGTCCCCCACCCACACCTGCTTGCCGAGCTTTGCGCTGCA
>JAEEGJ010014142.1_pt1 | contig 19060 bp, 15 predicted proteins | sample 8958761 | NCBI WGS metagenome assembly JAEEGJ01 (sample SAMN16246546, study PRJNA631951) | gut metagenome | biome: gut microbiome; feature: rumen; material: RS-attached | host: Bos | place: Iran: Karaj | collected 2018-10 | reverse complement strand
TTTCTCATTGTCAGCGTCGGTGAGTAATCACTGCGCATAGCAGAGAAAGGCAAGACAGATGAACAAAGTAGAGTTGGTAGGAAGACTTACCAAAGATCCCGAAGTAAAGCTTACTTCAAACCAGACCCAGTTCTGTAACTTCACAGTGGCGGTTGACCGCCGCTTCAAGGACAGCAACGGCCAGAGACAGGCTGATTTTATCAGCTGCGTTGCCTGGAGACAGACAGCTGCCTTTATCCAAAAGTATTTCCGCAAGGGAAACAGGATTGGATTAGTCGGGAGCATCCAGACCCGCACTTACGATGATCAGAACGGCCAGAAGCGTTATATCACTGAAGTAGTGGTTGACGAGGCTGAGTTCGTTGAATCAGGTAACGGACAGCAGGGCGGAGAGCAGGCTTATCACGAGGCACCGGCCGCAAGACCCGCTTCGACATACCAGGCTCCTCCGGCAGGCTCTGCGGCATCAGATGCGCCTCTTGCACCCAAGACACAGATCGAGCCCAGCTCAGATCCCGGTTTTGGTCCCGGCGACCAGGTAGATCTTCCGTTTGAGATTTAATTTGTGAAGGAGATCACATAAAATGGCAGAGAACAGAGCACCTAAGGCCGGCGGAAAGGATTTTGCCGGCGGCATGAGGCAGAGACGTACCCGCAGGAAGGTTTGTGCGTTCTGCGCTAATAAGGTAGAGAGCATTGATTTCATGGATGATGTACTCCTCAAGAAGTACATCTCTGAGAGCGGCAAGATTCTCCCTAAGAGAATGACCGGCACATGCGCTATCCATCAGCGTGAGCTGACAACAGCGATCAAGCGTGCACGTCAGATCGCGCTGCTTCCTTACACAGCGCAGTAATCAGCGGCCCCCGCTTCACAGCGTATCGGCCCTGTGCCTTTTGCAGCGGTGACCGATACGGGTCCGTACAAAAATTTAAGGACATTCGGGCATCATCCGGCACATATTTGCTTTATATAGCTTATAATATGTTCTGGTGATGCCCGTTTTATATTTCGGGTAAGTAAGAGATCAGGAGAGATATTATGAAGGTCATACTTCTTGCAGATGTAAAGAATCTCGGCAAGGCCGGAGACGTGGTCAATGCCAGTGACGGATACGCAAGGAACTTCCTTTTCAAGCAGGGTCTTGCTAAGGAGATGACTGCCGCAGGCCTCAATGAAGTCAAGGTACAGGCAGGCGCCAAGGCGGAGCATGAGAGAAGGGCTCTTGCCGAAGCACAGGAGACAAAGAAGACCATCGAGGGCAAGACCTTTGAGGTCAAGGCCAGAGGCGGTGCCGACGGAAGGCTTTACGGAGCCGTTACGGCATCGGATATTTCCGACACGCTCAAGGCAGCAGGCTTTGAGATCGAGAAGAAGAAGGTCGTTATCAACAACCCCATCAAGAACACGGGAATCTTTTCCGTACGCATTAAGCTTCACCCTAAGGTCTCGGCAGATATCAATGTCGAAGTCGTAACTAACTGACCGGAGAAGGCAAGATGAACGAAGATCCCGGATACATGGATAATCTTATAGATTCGGTATCTCCCGAGAAGGACGATACCGTTGAGATCGAGATGGCGCTTCTGTCTTTGTGCATGCGCAAGGACAAAGCACTTCTTGAGGCTGCGGAACATAAGCTTGTCAGCGAGGATTTTACCGATAACCGCAACAAGATCATCTACAGCACGATCATCGACATGTTCCTCAACAACGCCAACATAGACAGATTTACTGTCACGAATGAGCTCGAACGCAAGGGTGAGCTTGAGCGTGCCGGAGGACTCAGATATATCTATAAGGTCGGTGAGACCACAGCCGTTACTGCAAGTATCAACGGCTATATTGCCGCTATCCGGGAGAAGAGCGACAAGAACAAGCTCTTAAGGGAGTTGGACACAGTCAGGAAAATGGCTGTGAGCGGAGACAAGAGAACATCCGACGTTCTCGACTATGCCATCTCTACGATGTCATCGCTTAAGGGAACGGGTGAGACCAAGGGTTTTGAGGTTCTTTCAAAGGTTCTCGTCTCCACCATGGAGGAATTAAGCGATGAGATGAAGCCCGGAAGTGACAACAAGCTTGTAAAGCTTGGCTTTCCGAGACTCGATGAGATGCTCTCAGGCGGACTCAAGCCCGGTTCGCTTAACATCCTGGCGGCGCGTCCGAGTATGGGTAAGTCCGCTCTTGCCATCAATATGGCTGCAAATGTAGCCGCAACCAACAAGCCTGTCGCGATCTTCTCTCTCGAAATGTCAAAGAACGAGATCGCCAAGAGATTTATGTCGGCCAGCATGAATAAGCCTCTTACCAAGATCCTTTATTCACGCAAGATGACCGATGAAGACAAACATGAGATTAATAACGCGGTAGCGAAGCTTTCTGACTTCCCGGTATATATCGATGACAATTCAGATACGACGCCTACCGTTATGAAGTCCAAGCTCAAAGAGCTTTCCGCAAAGGAAGAGTCCAAGCCTGCGCTGGTAATCGTTGACTACCTGCAGCTCATGAGCCTTCCCGGGACCAATAAATCACGTAACGAGGTGGTTACCGAGATCTCCAGATCCCTCAAACTCCTCGCCAAAGAATTCCAGGTGCCTATTATCGCGCTCTCACAGCTCTCCAGAGGCGCTGCGCAGCGTGATGACCACACACCTCAGCTCTCAGACCTGAGAGACTCCGGTGCTATCGAGCAGGACGCCGATACGGTAATGTTTATCGACCGTCCCGACTATTATAAGAAGAGCGATGACGAAGCTCCCAAGAACGGTGACGGGGATGAATCACCCAAGCAGCAGGACGCTGATAACGACAACGTTATAAAGGATGCTTACATCTATCTGTCCAAGAACCGTCAGGGAAGGACCGGAAGGGACAAGGTCTGCTGGATCGCAAGAAAGACGCTTTTCTACGAGTTCGACAAAGAGAAAAAGGAACGCGATGACGGCGGAAGCCCTTATACACGTACAAAGTCTTCCGACAGTGCGGCATCAAGCTACGAATTCGAGCAGGAACCTGTTCCTGAAGTAAGTGATAACGATGCTCCGCCTCCGGCTGACGGTGACGATGCATTCTTTGCAAATGCACACGAAGGTTTCGATCAGGATTTCATATAAGCGATGAAGAACACCGGCAACAGTCTGAGACATGAGCTTGCCAAGAGAGTTGGCAGTTTCTGCCATGACAAGTCGCTGCTGGAGTGTGATGCGGTTATTGCCGCATGTTCGGGCGGCCCCGATTCTGTCGCGCTGCTCCTCATCCTTTCGGATATTCTCAAAGAACTGCCGAATCCTGTAAAGCTATATGCTATTCATATCAATCACAATCTGAGACCCGGCGACTGCGACAGGGACGCGGAGCTGACGGCGGCTTTCTGCGCCTCGCTTAACGTTCCGCTCAGAACTGTCGGGTTTGATGTCGAGAAATATGCCGAAGAGAACAGACTGTCCGAGGAGACTGCGGGCAGAATGCTCCGATATGAGGCTTTTGACACATATGCGCAGGATCTTTACGATCAGGAGCACTATAACTCTATAAGGATCGCCGTGGCACATCACAAGAATGATGTCGCCGAGACTATGATGATGAACCTTTTCCGCGGTGCCGGATTAGAGGGCCTCGTTGCTCCGAGGGCAAGAACGGGCAACGTTATCAGACCGCTTCTGTGCTGCTCAAAGAGCGAGCTTGTGGAGATGCTCAGGAAGGAAGATATCAGTTATGCGATCGACATGACCAACCTGGAGTCTGATTCCACCCGCAACGTATGGCGCAATATATTGCTCCCTGAAGTTGAGAAAAGGACCGGAGTTAGTCCTTCAAGCTCGCTAAACAGGACATATTCCCTCATAGAAGAAGACCTTGATTACCTGGCGGAGGAAGCCAAAAAGGCTTACGACAACTGTCTTGTAATGCTCGGGAACGAAGAGCCCCGGATAAAGGCTCTCGACTGCTCCAAAGCTTCAGGCCTTGCGCCCGCCATGAATTCCAGGGTGATCAGGAAGCTCTGGCAGGATACTTTCGGCAACCTCACCGATTTTGAATCAGCCAATCTCAGAAGCTGCGCCGATCTCATTTCAAGGAAAGAAGTCAGCGGAGAGGTGATCCTTCCCATGCCTTTTTCGCGCAAAGCATACAGAATAGGCAATCTTTTCAGCTTTTGCAGGGAAGATTCCGTAGGTGAAGCGGCAAGAGCCATAGCATCAGACATGGGACTTATCGCGGAAGAAGTGCCCGTGTCGTTTACTGTGCCTGTTCCTTCCAAAGAGGGAGAAGATGGAGCGATTGCCGTAAAAATCCCTAACACAGACCTCTTTATTTATATATATTTATTTGAGAATAAGGGTGATTTAGAGTATAATAATTCCTCGTGGTTTTGTCCGATCGAACTGGCCGCAGACGGCAATCTTACGCTGGTAAATCTGGCGGGAGATCCGGCGGGCCGCGTATTCCGGAAAGCGGGCGCCTCAGGCTCTAAGAAGCTCACAAGGCTCTTTACGGATCTCAAAGTTCCGGAGAGCGCCAGGGAGAGCATCGTTTTCGCAGCCTCGAAAGATTCGGACAAGATCCTGTGGATCCCGGGCGTGGGACACGCCGAGGGCTTCACGAGCAAGCTTAGCAGGCAGCGGTACGGACAGTCTTCCGTGTCAGATCACGGAAAACTTCTGAAGATTACTTTGGAGAGGCGTAAGGATGGCAATTGATACATCGAGGGTTCTGGTAACGCATGAACAGATCGAGGAAATGCTTGAGCGACTTTCCGCCCAGCTTAACAAAGATTATGCAGGCAGGCATCTGGTCGTGGTAGGCATCCTTACGGGTGCATTTATCTTTACTTCTGATCTGATAAGACGTCTTACGATGCCCGTTACCGTTGATTTTATGCAGGTATCAAGCTATGTCGGCGAGGTATCTTCAGGTGTCCTCAAAATCAAGAAGGATCTGAGTTATGATATCGAAGGCAAGGATGTCCTTATAGTTGAGGATATCGTTGATACTGGCAGAACGCTGGCGCTCCTCATGGAGCAGCTCCGGAAGAGAAATCCGGCGTCGCTCAAGGTCTGTACGGCTTTTGACAAGCCTGCAAGAAGAGTTAACACTTTCGTGCCCGATTACAACGGGCTTACGGTTCCGGACGAGTTCATCGTTGGCTACGGTCTCGATCTCGACGGAGAATACAGGAATTTTGACGACATAAGGATCGTTAGAAAGGTTTAGGTTAAGGATGTCTGACAAAGGTGAAGGAAACAGCAAGCCGCATTTCGGGGGACTGTTTTTCTATGTGATCATGCTGGTGGTGCTTGTCGTTTTCGCGACAATGGCTTTCGGCGGCAATTACGGAAAGAAGGAACAGACCAAACTGTCCGATGTGCTTGGTTACATCGATAACACCAGCAATGAAGTCGAGCTGGTAGAGGTCAAAGGCACGGTAGTTACCGTCAGATATAAGGACGATAAGGGTCAGGTTGCCGAGATATCGCAGTCCATCCCTTACGAATATGTTGATGACCTCATCGTCAAGCTCCAGGCTGCAAAGGCTAACGGAAAGATCAAGGATTACAACTACACTGAGCCGTTTGACTGGTCGATCATACTCAATATCGGCAGCCTTGTTCTCGCGGCTATCATCATAATCGTACTTTTCGTCAACATAAGCAGACAGAGCAGGGAAGGCAGCAGTGTCTTCAGCTTCGGCAACAACAGGGCCAGAGTGTCCGATCCCAACAAGATCAAGGTCAAGTTCTCTGATGTTGCAGGTTCTGTCGAGGAGAAGGAAGAGCTCTCCGAGATCGTCGATTTCTTAAAGAGCCCCAAGAAGTATCAGCAGCTTGGTGCCAAGATCCCGAAGGGTGTTCTTCTTTACGGTGCTCCCGGTACGGGTAAGACGCTCCTTGCGCGTGCGGTCGCAGGTTAGGCGGGCGTTAAGTTCTTCTACATCTCAGGTTCCGACTTCGTCGAGATGCTCGTCGGTGTAGGTGCTTCCCGTGTAAGATCGCTTTTCGCTGACGCAAAGAGAGAAGCACCTTCCGTTGTATTCATCGATGAGATCGATGCAGTAGGACGTAAGAGAGGTGCCGGTTTAGGTGGCGGACAGGATGAGCGTGAGCAGACACTTAACCAGATACTTGTCGAGATGGACGGCTTCGATGTCAACTCGAACATCATCGTAATGGCTGCTACAAACCGTGTGGACGTTTTGGATCCCGCTCTTCTGAGACCGGGTAGATTCGATCGCCGTATCATGGTCAATATGCCTGATGCTGACGAGCGTGAAGCTATCCTTAAGATCCACGCAAAGAATAAGCCTCTTGCTAAGGACGTAAGCCTCAGGGAAGTCGCACTTTCTACTGTCGGCTTCACGGGTGCTGACCTTGAGAACCTCCTCAACGAGGCTGCTCTCATGACTGCGCGTCACAACAAGAAGGAAATCACCATGCTCGAGGTTACGGACGCTATGTTCCGTGTCCAGATGGGACCTCAGAAGAATTCAAAGAAACTCAGCGACAAGGTCAAGAAGCTTACCGCTTATCACGAAGCCGGCCATGCCGTTGTGCTTCGCGCTACTTCAGAATTCGAGAAGGTTGACAGAGTTACTATCATCCCGGCCGGACAGGCAGGCGGATATACCGCATATAAGCCGATCGAGGATACCGATTACTATACCGAGAAGATGCTGCTTGATACGATCAAAATGAGCCTCGGAGGCCGTGCTGCCGAAGAGATCTTCTTAGGTGAGGTGTCGACCGGCGCAGCTTCAGACTTAAGGCACTGCAATGACATTGCGAAGAACATGATCAAGCGTTACGGACTTTCAAAGAAATTCCGCAACATGGTCTTCGGTGATGAGAATGAGGAAGTATTCCTCGGTTATTCCATGGGCCAGGTCCAGAGCTATTCCGAGCAGACAGCTGCTGCAATCGACGCGGAGATCAAGTCTATAATCGACGACTGCTACGCAGAGACCAAGCGCATCCTTATCGAGAAGCAGGCAATCGTAGAAGGCCTTGCTCAGAGACTTATCAAGAAGCTTACAGTTGACGGACCTGACTTCGAGAAGATCTATGTCAACAACGGAGATCTTGCTGCGGTTTTCCCTGATGAGGCCAGAGCAGAGATAGCCAAGAGCATTGATGCGGAACCTGCTGCAGCAACCGAAGAGGCTGCTCCTGCCGCACCTGCATCGGAAACAAAGCCTGAAGAGGAGACAGCTCCTTCGTGGCCTGCAGAAGCTGCAAACCTGGATCACGATTCACAGAACGATCCCGGTCCGACGGACTGACTTAAGATAAAATGAAAATCAGAGGTTGCCTGCCGGCAACCTCTTTTCATATTTACAGTTTCTTTCAAAATCATTATCTATGTCTCGTTGAATTCAACACATATAAGGTGTAAAAATAACCTTAGAGTTATTTAAGGATGTAGGTATGAGTTTTCTTTATGATCTGATAATCCAGCCGCTGGTTGTGGTCATTGATGCCATATTCTCGCTGGCTTTCGGAGTGCTCGAGAATACTGTAGCCTCATTATTCGTATTAAGTATAGTGGTAAATCTTCTGGTGCTCCCTTTGTACAGGAAAGCTGATCAGCTTCAGAAGGAGCAGCATGAGAAATCCCTTAAGATGAAGAAGTGGACTGATCATATACGCAAGACGTTCCATGGCGATGAGCGTTTTATGATGCTTTCCGAATATTACAGGATAGAGGGGTACAGTCCGTTCAGCACTTTCAAGGAAGCGGTGCCTCTCTTGCTGCAGGTACCTTTTTTTCTTGCAGCTTACAGATACATTTCAAATCTTCCCTATTTAAAGTATTCATCCTTCGGACCGATCAAGAGTCTGATTGTTCCTGACGGGCTGATCAGCATTGCGGGGATAACGATCAATGTCCTTCCGATAATAATGACATTGATCAACATGTTATCAGGCTATTTCTACACTAAGGGAATGCTGCTGAGACAGAAGATACAGACATACGGCCTGGCCGTTGTCTTTCTTGTCCTTTTGTACAACAGTCCATCCGGTCTGGTCTTTTATTGGATCATGAATAACCTGTTCTCATTATTCAAAAACATCATTGATACAAAGCTTCGCAAGTACAGCAAACATATAACCGTAATCCTTTCTTTTATCGTCATCGTCGTTATTATTACCGAGATGGCACTGCTGAATGTTGATAAAGACACCGATGTTTTAGCTGTAGAGATCACTCTTGCTTATGTGATAGTCAACCTGATCATCACTGCTATGCAGCTTTCTCAGGACAAGCCGGTATTCCTTGTTGAAAGATTGAGATCGTTCCTTCCGGAAGATGACAGGAAGACTATGATCGCCAAGATCATCCTGCCTGAACTCTGCCTTGTGATGTTTCTCGGTTTCTTTATTCCGTCAAGCGTTGTGGCTTCTTCTCCATTGGAATTCTTAGATAATACCAACGGCAGTTTCCGTACGGATCTTTTGGTTTATTCCGCAGTCGTGTATGCAGGCCTTTTTCTCATATGGACTACAGTCATGATCCTATCGAGAGACGGGATGAAGCGTCAGTTTCTGATATACGGGCTTTGGGCCGTATTAGGTATCTCGTTATTTAATCAGTTCCTGGCACCCGTAAATACCGGAGCGCTGTATTCAGACATGACTTTCGATACTATACTGCAATTTAACGTGCTGCCGGTCATTCTGAACATTATCCTGAGCCTGATAGCTGCAGCTGTTATTGTCATCTTGCCTTTAAAGACAAAGAAGATATATAAGCCCTTTGCCGTAGTGGTATGTGCCGTACTGTTGGCACTCTTTGCTGTAAACATCAATAGTGTTAATAAAGAACTGAAACAGTCGGTCAGGAAAGTAAATGCCGATAACTTAAGCGAATACCCTATTACTTTGAGCAGGACTGGAAAAAACGTGGTCGTCATTATGCTCGACCGTGCCATCGGTTCCTATGTACCTTATATCTTTGACGAGAAACCTGAACTTAAGGAATCATTCAGAGGGTTCATTCATTATCCGAATACCGTATCTTACGGGGTGAAAACAAATTACGGTTCTCCGGGACTTTTCGGGGGGTATGAATATACTCCCTATGAGATGAACAAGCGAAGCAATGAGCTGTTAAAAGATAAGCATAACGAGGCTCTCAAGGTAATGCCTGTAATGTTCATGAATGAAGGTTATCAGGTGACTGTATGTGATCCTCCGTATGCGAACTATCAGGAGATCCCTGATCTGTCGATATATGACGAATATCCCGAGATCAAGGCATATAATCTTACTGGTCGATACACAACAAAGCTGAATGCGGATATCGTCGGTGATGTTGAATACAGGCAGAAGCATAACTTCCTTATATACGGTCTTTTCAGAAGTGTGCCGCACTTTATGAAAAACGCCGTTTATAATGACGAAAGATATCTGTCTGTAGGAGTCGGTGCACATTTAGGCTATTCCTCCACAATGCTGGACAATTACAGTACTCTGTGGAACCTGCCGAATATTACTGCAATAACAGAATCAGACAAGGGATGTTTCCTGATGATGCAGAATGAGACCCCTCATAATCCGACTTTGCTTAATCCGCCTGATTATCCGGTCAACGGAATGCCTTATGACTACGACTTGAAATACAAGAACAAGGCTCATGATGGCAGAGTGATGAAGATCGAAAACGGGATCCAATGGGGGCATTACTGTATCAATCTTGTGTCATACAGGGAGGTTGCCAAGTGGCTCGATTTCCTTAAAGAGCAGGGTGTATATGATAATACAAGGATAATCCTGGTTGCGGATCACGGATATTATATGAGCCAGTTTCCTGATCTTATACATCCGACCGGACTTGATATCGAATCCTTCAATCCTTTGCTTATGGTCAAGGATTTCAATTCTAATGCCGAATTCTCAAGTGACAACACTTTCATGACTAATGCCGATGTTGCAACGCTGGCAACGGCGGGAGTGATCAAAGATCCGACGAATCCGTTTACCGGTGTACCAATCGATGACCGGATCAAAAAGAGCGGCCCTGTGATCGTTACGGATTCTTATAACTGGGTAGTAAGCACGAATAACGGAACAAAATTCGATCTCGGAGACGGAAAATGGTGGCTGGTCCATGACAGCATATTTGATATGAAAAACTGGACCATAATGGATAAGGAGTAGTAACAGACTACCTTCTAATAAACTCAGTTCCCCAAAAACAGAGGTTGCCGTAAAGGCAACCTCTGTACTTATTCTTGAATTGTCTTTAAATGCTTTTGACTAACATTGCACAAGCTTCATCAACAGTTGTAGCTTTGTCGGATCTGATCAGTTCAATTATCTTAGCGATGCTGTCAGGATCCTGATACTCCTCGGGGACGAGCGGCTCATATTTGCGGATCTCGCGGAGATCATCGTTTTTGATGTCGATCATCTTCTGGTTCTTAAGACCTTTCTGATAATTCTCTGTCTGTTCTCTTATCATCATATCGGCGTTCTTATTGAAAGCTGCCTGCTTGCTCTTGGATATCTTAATGCCGATGATGATGATTCCGAGCGCAACTAAAACACAAACGAAATAGCCGATATAGATATCGCTCATCATATTTGATGAAAGCCTGCTCGCGTCAGAACGTGATACGATGTTGTTTGCTTGCTGCATTGTTGAATAAAACGTGATCAGGGTAACGACCATATAAAGAATCGATCCGCCTGCGACTCCGCCGACCAGAAACGGCCAGAAGTATCTCATAAATGACTTCTTTTTGAAAACGATACTGTCAGATACCGGAAAATCAGACTGTGGTCTGATCATGGTATTTAGTTCGGTTACTTCGAGAAGAAGTTCTCTGAATCTTGTAAGATCCCTGATAAGTGAGTTCTTACGGTATGCGTCGGCTGTCGGTGTTGATACTAAAGCACCGCACTTTCCGCAGTTAGAAGCGTTGGCACCCATCGGTGAACCGCAATTCGGGCATTTGATCATAATGTTCCTCCTTTTAATCTATCCTTTTTCCTGTTTGTTGAACCGCTTAACGCGAATCACAATAAATAATACAGTAATAAATATTATTTATAAAGTTTTTTTGCGTTTAACCTTTAATTATCCCGGTAAATATATTCAAACCCTCCTGTTTATTGGCAGTGTAACAATGTTACACTGAACCGGTTCCGGATGTTTTCGCTCTTTTTCTGCGGGGTGAGACAGTATAGGAAGAGATCAGATGGGATAACCTCTGCGTCAGGATCTTGTTCTTAATTTGTTTATTGAATTAACAAAAAGGTAATTTGACACATTTACTTCACAATTCTAAAATATGTCTAATAGGGTGATTGTATATTTTGCACGCTTCTGACCTTGTTTGTGGGTGAAGAGGAGAATAGGCAAATGACAGGAACAACGAACAGAAAAAACAGTTCGATCTTTATGAACGTCAGGGGTATTACGCTTGTCGAGCTTATCGTTGTGATTGTGATCCTTGTAATATTGGCGTCTGCCGGTATCGGAGCCGCTACCGGATATGCAAAAAGAACAATAATCGAACAGAACCAAAGCAATGCCGAGACCATTTATCAGGCTGCCCAGACTGCGCTCCAGCAGATGCAGAAGGCCGGCGGTGTTTTTTCATCTTCAAAGAATAAAGTTGTTAAGATCAACGATTGGGTTAATGACCTGATGTCTGAAGGAACGGCTTATCCGTTTGTTGAAAAGAACATGTCTGAAGACATGACAGAAAACAAGGGATACTATACCACCCGTTATAACGCTACTAATTTTGATGATTTTGTTGCTTCGTCTGCAGATACAAATGCGTCTGTTCATATGAGGTATTTTCTTACGTACAGCAAGAGTTCTGCGAGTAGCGGCGAGAGCGTTATCTTATTGGAACTTCTTCAGCCTTATTTCAGCGATGCTTCTGTTTTCCACGGCACGATGACACTTGAATTCGATGTCGAGAAATCTGCTGATGCATACGGTAATGAGCATCTGACAGCAAAGTGTCTTTCGGTTTTCTATGACAGCAGGGCGGAAAGCGGCTGGTCTGAAAGAGCTTATGAGGGCACTGACACAACTGTTCCGACAAGAAAAACATCATATAGGAACAGTACGAGCTTTATCGGCTACTACGACGGTTATAAGGGAACGGCAGTTGATACCGTTTATCTCCCAAAGGTTCAGGAAGGTATTGTTATTAAGAAATTCGGTGCTGATTACGAGACGATCTATATCACACCGTCAGTAACCCCGACTACTGATCCGGCTGTAACGACAACAACACCTACAGATACACCTGCACCTATAGAAGAAAGGCACACCAGGATCATTTGGGCGGCAACGCTTGACAGAGAGAACCTTGTGGGTTCTGCTAAGGACGTTTATTACAGAATTGCTCTTATGAACGGCACCAACGTATCCAAAGTGTTGATCCTTAATGAAGACTTTCTTTTAAGCGATGATAATGTAAATGGAACTAAGCAGAAATTTGATTATCTCGCGGCGTTCAAAGCCAATGCGACTACGATCAAAGGTCAGACGGTAACGTCTGACACCTATACTGCAGTCTACTCCAATACCGTTACTTCTCAGGTTACGAAAAATAGTATAGAAGTAACAGCGAAAGTGTTTATCACTTCTTACGATGATGACGATTACAGAAGCATGAACAAAGACCAGATTGCTAACAAGATTGTTGAGCTGCCTTTAAGAATATCTTATGTAACAGGTGAACTGGATTATAAGTCCGATACGGATCATCCGGGCAAGGAAGGTTATATCGAGTACTCTTTGGATCTTGGTTTAGATGATGGTTCTGCGATCCTGACAAAACAGATGGACAGTGCCGTCATTAAGATCTACCCAAATTACTTCAGTAACGGCGTAATGGCGGGTACAAATGATGATACCGGAATCATTGCGTTTAAGAAGGGCAGAAGTGTGGATATAGAGCATGAACAGGAATCGGGTGGAAGTAATCCATAATTAATAAATCTGTAATAAGGTAAAATAATTGATAATGTGGTAAAATCTAAAATAGACTTGATATGTATATTGCCACATCATCAAGTGTTTTGGAGGGTATCTTGGCAAAGGCTTCGGAAAACATTAATGAGAGCAGAGAAGGCACCATTTTCTACAGGCGCCGTATCAGTGATTGGATCAGACGATATATCATAGAGCTGGTCATCATTTTTCTTGTTGTGGCATTTGCTATAACTACGACGATCATCACTGTCGGAGCAAGAAAGGCTTTCCGTGAGGCAAAGGATGTCAGGACTGCTTTGATGTTTGTCGGTACTCATTATTATGGAACCGGCTCCTGTATTTACGATCCTTCCAAACCGACCGGACTTATTGACGGTGCGGATCAGGAGATTGAAGATGTTTCCACACGGCACGGACAGGTCTACCTCTACGCATGGGACGATAAGAACAATGAGCCTTTGATGTTTGAATACAAAAAGGGCCTATACACTGTTTCATATGTAGCTGACAGTTATGTTGACAAGGCATCGGAAGACGGTAAGGTCTACCGCATGATGGGTACCTGGAACGTAACATATTCAATCAGAATATTGAATTACGAATCTGAATAATACTTTTAGAAAGGAAGAAACGCATGCCGGAATATAAATATCGGGCACAGGACCAAAACGGCAAGATAGTCAAAGGACGTTCGGAAGCGGCTGATGAATCGGCACTTCAGAAACGCTTCCACGATGAGGGCCTGACACTTTTAGAGGCGGTTCCTGTCGTAAGACGTGTTGCGTTAAAGCCTTTGAAAAAAGCGCAGCTCGCAGACTTTGCAAGACAGCTCGGAACTCTGACAAAAGCGGGTGTAACCCTTGTCAAAGCCATAGAAATCATTGCGCATGACGAGTCGATCGATTCATATCAGCGCGACATTTTCCTTAAGCTCCGTGACAGGATCGTCCAGGGTGTCGCTCTTTCGAATGTTATGGAAGAATTAGAACCCGCATTTCCACCGCTCTTCATCTTTATGATCAGGGCAGCCGAGACGACCGGTAATCTCGATGACGCCGCTTTGAGACTTGCACAGCATTATACCGAGGAGAACGAGGTCGAGCAGCAGGTCAAGAGCTCTCTTACATATCCTAAGATCTTGAGTGTATTGATCGTTATCGTTGTAGCGATCCTGTTCGGATATGTATTGCCGCAGTTCGAAGAAATATTTGCTGAAATGCCTACATTGCCGCTTCCCACAAGGATCCTGATGGCGATATCGGATTTCGTTGCAACCAAGTGGTATATCCTCCTTATCGTTGTTGCATTGGCGATCATCTTCGGTAAGATCTTCTTCAGGCTTCCCGCTATCCGTTACCAGATCGACAAGATCAAGACAAAGAGCAAATGGGGAAAGCTTACAAAGGTTATCTATTCCGGCAGATTTGCGAGAACACTTAGTTCTCTTTATGCCGGCGGAATCGCTATCTATAACTGTATCGATATTGCGAAGAGTACTATCGGCAATGCCTATATTGAAGCCCAGTTCGATGAGGTCCTCAAAAAGATCGCAGGCGGTGGTTCCATATCTGATTCGATAAGAAATGTTGACGGGTTCGTTGCCAAGCTCCCTGCATCGATTAAGATCGGTGAGGAGACTGGACAGCTTTCCACGATGCTCGTATCCGTTGCAAACGATCTGGATTTCTATTCAAGACAGGCCATCAAGAAACTGACGGCATATATCGAGCCGGTAATGATCGTAATCATGGCGGTCATAGTCGGTTTTGTCATCATTGCGGTAATCCTGCCTATTTATAACTCTTATTCGACTATAGGTGCAGGTGTGTAAGAAAGGGAAAAGCATATGGCTGTAACTGTATTTTTATCTAATACGAACATTCAGATCGTAGTCGGTTCCGGTTCTGCCGCAGGAGCGAACGTTAAGCGCCTCGTTTCTGTCAGCATTCCGAACGGCGCGGTGCTCAACGGCGTTGTCATGGATGAGAACGCTCTCGTTGCCGCGATCAAAGAGTGCTGGAAGATTAACAAACTTCCAAAGGGTGATGTTACGCTCATACTTAACAGCCCTCAGCTCCGTGCGAATTTTATCGATCTCCCGGTAATGCCGGATAAGAAGACTACAGAATATGTTCAGCGCGAGACGAAGGATGCACGTCTTTCAAAGCCTGTTTCATCTTGGTACCTGGTTGAGAGAAATCCCAAACTTAAGACTCAGAAAATTGTCTCCGAGACAGCTGATGCCCAGTTTATCGATACATATGTCAGCATTTTCCAAAAGGCCGGAATCAGGCTTATTGATATTCACGACGGCGTTACACGTGCCATTAATCTTTTGAAGGGTGCAACCCGCAATAAGACCGTTGTATACATGATTCTTGACGGCACATCGCTCGTAACGATCTTCTTCGAGAAGGGTATGTATTACTACCACTCTACTAAGAGAGTCTTTAACCAGCCGGGTTCCTCTGAATTCGCGCGTGAGATCTTCAGCGCTATCTCCGAGATACGTCAGTTCGCTTCGGTACAGAAGCTTGAGGATGCGGTCGAAGAAATACAGTTTGCAGGTTTGGGCGAACAGCAGGTCTCAAGACTTGCCGAGGATATGGGTGACATCGACAGTAATATCAAGCTGTCTGCCGTATCTTGCCCGAGCTATGTCAAATCCAAGAATAACTCTAAGCAGTTCCCGTATTTTGTCTATCCTATTGCAGGACTGACAAAGATCAGTGCCGCAAGATTCGATATCATGACGGCCAACAGAAAGAGCGCCGATAAGTTCATCAGGAAGCATAACCTTCTTAAGGTCGTCGTTCCTGCAGCCGGTTTCCTGCTCCTGTTGGGAATCATATACGGAGCCCTTTCAGCTGTTACATACCTGCAGCAGAAGCAGCTTTCTGACCTTATAAAGGAAAACAGCAATCCCACGATACTCGCAAATGTCAACAAATATGAGAGAATGGCTGATGTCGTCACCGGCGTTGGAGGAAGACAGGGCGGACTTAATATTCTTCATAAGTATCTGGATTCTTATCCGATCCCGGATTCGAAGGTCAACACTCTGATAAGTGACGCGGCTTTCAAATACAGCGTTAAGGTTATCGTTAATTCATACGATTCCGCCAGCGGAGTCTTCAGCATAACAGCTCAGGCATCAGAAGTTGAGCTTATCAACCAGTTTATTGCCGACCTTATGAAGATGGATAATTTCGAAAAGGTCGATTATACGGGATACACTGCAATTAAAGAAAAAGACGGAACAAGCGGCTGGCAGATCAATGTGGTATGCGCATTAGCAGCCCGTAATACTGATGCAAAGAAAGCGGAGGGGGATGCTTGATATGAAATTTGATACTACACTCAGGCCGCAGGATAAAAGGACTATAGCAATTGTCATCTATATCGGAATAGTTGTTCTTTTCGGCTGGTACTTGATCAGACCTGCCGCTATGAAGATAGGTGAATTGGATGACAGGATAAGAGCAGCCGAGGCGGCAAAGCAGGAATACAAGATGAAGAGCCTTCAGCTTGCATCTGCTGAAGTTCTTTATAACAAGGCTGTTACCGATATTAATGATTCTACGGTCAAATTCTACGATGTTATGGATAACTCCAAGATCGAGAAGATGGGAACATCTTATATCCTCGGTTTCGGACTTACGCCTGTTGATTTCATGGTCGACATAAGAGACGGTTCATATGTCAATGAAGCTCCTTATATATATTCGAATTTAAAGGTTAATACTGTAAAAAAGACAACAGAAGATGCCGAAGATTCAACAACATCAAAATCTACGGCTAAAAAGGTAGACCTTAAGGATCCGGCTTATCTGGCTTCTCTCGATGTCAAGTCGCTCCAGGCATATTATTCTCAGGCTATTGCGGATGCAAAGACCACTGAAGCTGCAGAGGTTCAGTGCGCCAACATAACGATCGTTGTTCAGGGCACACAGGAGAAGTGCCAGCAGCTGATCGACGATATCACCAAGAAACCTTCTATCAGAGTTGCTGGATTCTTTTGGACAGACGCCAAGGAGATCTGGGTCGAAGATGAAAAGGGGAATAAGACTCTTATGAATCCTGATTATAAGGAATTAAGAGTAAGTCTGCATTTCTATATGGCAGAAAAACCGGATTTTAATAAGTAAGAGGATTTACTTATGGATAACAATGCACAAGCCAGCAAAATCAGAATAGGTGATCTGCTCGTTACCGCGGGTTACATCACTGAGGCCCAGCTTAAAGAAGCTCTTGCGGTTCAGAAGGAATCACAGGGCAAGCGTGTCGGTGAGGTACTTCAGGATCTTGGATATGCTACCGAGAAGCAGATACTGACGGCTCTTGCCGACAGACTCGGAACCGTGCTTATCGATATCTCGACTTTCAAGATCGATGTTGAAGCGGTAAGGCTCATTCCGAAGCAGATGGCTGAGCAGTATATTATGATGCCCATCGAGAATAACGACGGACAGGTCATTCTTGCCGTTAATGATCCGCTCAACCTTTATGCGATCGAAGATATCAGACAGACGATAGGTCTGCCTGTTGATACCGTTCTTGCCGAGCTCGAGCCTCTTAAGAGTGCTATCGAGTACCAGTACGCAGAGATCAAGGCGAAGGCCGCTGCCGAGAACGCAAATATCAATGCTACCGGTATGGATATCGACGAGCTGGTTATCGATACAAGTGCCGGTGCAGATGACGCGCCTATCATCAACCTCGTTAACTCACTCCTCGACAAGGCTTTCCAGGATAACGCTTCAGATATCCATATCGAGCCTTTCGAGAAGAACGTCATGGTCAGGATGCGTATCGACGGTACGCTTCTTGATTACATCACTCTTCAGAAGAACGTTCAGGATTCGCTCGTTGCCAGAATCAAGATCATGGGCGAAATGGATATCGCCGAGCGCCGTATCCCTCAGGACGGTCACTTCAGAGTCAGGATCCAGGGCCAGATCGTCAATGTCCGTGTTAACGTAATCCCTACTGTATTCGGCGAGAAGGTCGTTATGCGTCTTATCATGTCGGTTGTTGAGATCGACCATAACGAGACTTTCGGTATGGCTGAGGATGCCTATAACAAGTTCAGCGAAATGCTTAAGATGCCTAACGGTCTTATCTATATTACGGGTCCTACGGGTTCAGGTAAGTCCACAACGCTTTATAACGCTTTGGCATCCCTGTCACACAAGCAGATCAATATCAGTACGATCGAGGATCCTGTCGAGAAGAATCTCCCGAGACTCAACCAGGTCCAGGTACATCCTCAGGCGGGCCTTACCTTTGAGATCGGTCTCCGTGCTCTCATGCGTCAGGACCCTGACGTAATCATGGTAGGTGAGACGCGTGACGCCGAGACCGCCACGATCGCCATCAGAGCGGCTATTACGGGCCACCTTGTTCTTTCAACACTGCACACCAACGACGCGGCTTCTACAGTCGTAAGACTCATCGATATGGGTTCTGAGCCATATCTCCTGTCTTCAGCCCTTGCAGGTGTTGTTGCACAGAGACTTGTACGTAAGGTGTGTCCTCACTGCGCTCGCGTAGAGCGCCTCACGGAAGCTCAGATAGACTTTGTAGGCCATGACATACCTAATGCGAAGAAAGCAGTCGGCTGCGTTCACTGTCACGGTGCAGGCTATCTCGGACGTACGGCTATCCATGAAGTTCTCGTAGTGGACAAAGAGATGCGCAAGATGGTCGCTGCCAATGCCACGGCAGAGGAAATGAAGAAGTATGCTATCGCCAACCAGGGAATGGTAACGCTTAAGCAGGCTTGTATTAATCTTGTTGAGCAGGGCATTACCACCATGGAAGAGCTCGAGCGCGTCGCTTATTATGACGACTAATAATATAAAAACAAATAAATTCTTTAAAGACATGGGAGCGGTTTTCACTCCCGTGTTTTATATTTTCAGTATTGTAGCCGTTGCTTCGGCGATAATCGTATGTGAATTCGAATGGGTTACGGTCATTACGGCGCTGTTCCTCATATTTATGGCAGCCTGCGCTTCGTCTGACATTAATAAAGGAATAGTACCTGATCTGATGGTTGTTCTTATTGCCTCGCTGGCGGTACTGCGCTTTTTTACC
>JAEEGJ010014141.1_pt1 | contig 19060 bp, 17 predicted proteins | sample 8958761 | NCBI WGS metagenome assembly JAEEGJ01 (sample SAMN16246546, study PRJNA631951) | gut metagenome | biome: gut microbiome; feature: rumen; material: RS-attached | host: Bos | place: Iran: Karaj | collected 2018-10 | reverse complement strand
CTCGCTCATCACCATTTTCCATGACTTTAGTGCCTATAAAGCCTCATTTTGTGTAGTTTGAATGTAGTTATATGTAGTTATAATGTAGTTATTATGTATATAAATATTTTCGTATATAATTGAATATCAGACATATATCATATAATGAATGTAGTTATGTAGGCATTTTAATGAATTTGAATTTTCAGATCAATCTGTCCCGTGATCTTGTCCTGATTACCCCTGTGTTACGTCCCTGCTCAAAAAACTTTGCCAAATCCTTGCAAGTTTCAGAACTATTCACTATCTTTGCACTCAAATATCCGTCTCTTAGAAAGAGACGAATGAATATTGTTTTAAGATTGAATTAAAAACTCTAATTAGGCTATTGGGCTATGTCCCTATCAGGGTCTTAAGCTAGTTCCAATATGAGCACATTGTCTAATGTGAAAATTGGTAGAGGCCAAGCCTGTCCTCCAAGTGTCAGGGTTGCCCCTGATACCATCCCCGAAGCCAAAAGCTCACAAACAGGGGTGTCGGTAAAATATGTACCTACACCAGACAAAAGTTGGTATGTGTTCCGCGCCTCTTACGGCAGAGAAGATAGAGCATCGGACTATATCGTAGAAGACGGCACATTTGTCTATATCGCTAAGCGTTATACTCACAAGTCGGTAAATGGTAAACAAAAGAAGGTTTTGGAGACTTTAATCACGAACCTTCTTTTCGTATATACCACAGAAGACAAGGCCAAGGAATATGTAAAGGACACTCCCGCTCTATCTTATCTCACCTATTACTACAATCACTTTGAGTTGGACGATGACCAGAAGAATCCTCCATTGACTGTTTCCTGTAAGGAAATGGAGAACTTCATCATTGCCACCTGCAACTAGAGTGAGCATCTGAAGCTTGTCACCGAATCGCAATGCCATTTCAAGGGGGGCGAGACGGTCAAGGTCATCGACGGTATGTTCAAGGGAGTCGAGGGGCGGGTAGCCCGCGTGTCGGGTCAGCAGCGGGTGATCCTTTCTTTGTCAAACGTCGGACTCATTTCTACGGCTTATATACCAACCGCCTTTCTGAGAGTAAAATGAAGGGAATAAAAAATCATAACCAGACCAATCGCCTCATCAAGTGGACAGTCATTGCGCTTGACTTTGTGGCACTGTGGCTGCTTCTGCCTGTAGTGGCAGACTTTATTCCCGACGCTGAGGAATGGACTGACGACAAGTATCGCCTGTTCTGGGGAATATGCACCATGAGCATGGTGCTGGCGGAGTATTGGTTCTCATCTATCATTCATCAGCGAATGGTGGGTGCTGGCGACATCCTGCGGCGAGGCACCCTATTAGTGGCAACACAGGTTGTGGTGTCATACCTGCTGCTGCGTTCCGTCGGGTTCATGTATCGCATAGGATGGCAGTTGCTCTTCATGGGGCTGGCTCTCTGGACTGTCATCATGCTGCTGCGTTTCGTTGAACGCGAGGCGCTGAAGCGACTCCGCAGGCAGGGCTTCAACACGCGTACAGTCACTTTCGTCGGGTCCGACGAGGAGCTGCAGCGACTGCACCAGCGTATTCTCAGCATCCCATCCTACGGCTATAAGTTGCGTAGCAGTTATGCCTCCACCGCCGAATTTCTCGCGTTGCTGGGTCACCCCGAGGACCTGCGCCTGGGCGATGAGGTCTATCTGTGTGCCCCGCGACGAGAGCGCCAGCTCATAGAGCGGACAGCAAGTCTGTGCCAGCATCGGATGATAAAATTCTACTATGTGACTACGGCAGAAGAAAAACTCAACATGCAACCTGTGCAGATGGACGACCTGGAAGTGATGGGCACCTACTCCAGTCCATTGGAGGACCCGCTGAACAGATGGCTGAAGCGTCTGACCGACATCCTGCTGTCTGCCATCTTGCTGGTACCCACAGTTTTGTTGCTGCCCCTCATTGCCATCATCATCAAGCGTCAGAGTCCTGGCCCTGTATTCTTCCGCCAGCGGCGCACGGGGCTCGACGGGCGCGAGTTCTGGTGTTGGAAGTTCCGTTCTATGCACGTCAACAGCACCGCCGACAGCCAGCAGGCCACGGAGAACGACCCGCGTAAGTTCCCTTTCGGCCACTTCATACGCAAGACCAGCATCGACGAGTTGCCCCAGTTCTGGAACGTGCTGCGCGGCGACATGAGCATCGTGGGGCCCCGCCCCCACATGCTGGCCCACACGGAGCAGTACGACCGACTGATAGACAAATACATGGTGCGCCACTTCGTCAAGCCCGGCATTACCGGCTGGGCGCAGGTGACAGGCTTCCGTGGCGAGACCCGTGAGTTGTGGCAGATGGAAGGCCGCGTAGAACGCGACATCTGGTACATGCAGCACTGGAGCTTCTGGCTCGACCTGCGCATCATCTGGCTGACTGTAAAACTAATGTTTAAGAGAGACCAACAAGCTTGTTGATATAAACGTTAAAGAGAGGAACATGAAACTGTATGCAGGATACTAAATATGACAACAGATATGGGGGACTAACACGTCATATAAAATAACGAAATAGAATGATGGAAAACAACGTGGCGAGAGGGAAACGGCTTGCTGTATTCGGAGCCAACAATGTGGTGGACGAGGTGACTGCCTACGCTCGGCAACACGGCATCGTACTTGTGTCGGTAGGCAATGTGCCGGAAGCACAGATGCATCAGGTCTCCGATGAACAATACTATATGGACTGCACCGACGAGGCCGCGATGTTACGGTTCTTCAAGGAGAAGCACATCGACGGCCTACTGTCCTGCTCTGGCGAAATGGTAATCAGGAAGTCGGTGGGCTGGATTGCGAAAACAGGCTTCCACTACATTGCCACGCCCCGACAATGGGATGTCCTGATGAACAAACAGCATTTCAAGGAGGCTTGCATCCGCTATGGTATGCCCGCCATCCCCGCTTTCCGTTTGGAGGATGATGACATTCCTTTCCCCGTTATCGTCAAGCCTGTCGATAACGGCGGCTCCTTCGGCATCACCGTGTGCCACGACCGCACAGAGATGAAAGAGGCTATCGCCAAAGCCATCCAAAACTCTACCGTGGGTGAATACCTCTGCGAGAAATTCCTCGAAGGTCCTTATTTCCAATTCGAGATATGGCGGCAGAACGGGAAATCGTATTTCCCCTATACCAAGGGACGTGTGTTCTACGATGCCATCGGGCAGTCGCCCTGCCAGCCGTTTTTAGACCTTTACCCTTCGCCCGAGGCTGATGTCATCAGAAGGCTTTATGAACCCATGTCGCATTTGTTCGACGACCTTGGCATCGACAATGGCTCTTGTATGTTCCAGGGCATCATCTGTGATGGTGAGCCTTATATCATGGACAATGCTTTCCGCCTGAGCGGGGGCATGGACTTTCGTGTGGTTCACGAGGACAAGGGCATCGACCTTGTTGCCTGCTATATGCAACATGCGCTGACGGGGCAGTTTGGCGACGACTTTTCAGCACTCTCAGAGCCTCTTCACGGTCACTACACCACCATCTGCATCGGCTTGAAGAATGGTCTAATCACCCGCATCAAGGGAATAGACGCCGTGAGACAATTGCCGTTTGTCTATAGTCTGTTTCAATATTACCATGAGGGCGACACCATGCAGTACTCCGGCCTCTTCCTGCAAGTGCTGTGTCGCATCTTTGTGCGAGCCGATAGTCAGCAGGAATTACAGCAGCATATCAGCTCCATTCTCAGTCTCATTGAAGTGGAGGATGACAATGGTCGCTCACTACTCATAGATTATCCACACATTTAAGTTGTTGTTCTTATGATTGACAGAAAAGATCGTATCGCCATCATGCAGCCATACTTCTTTCCATACATCGGCTATTGGCAGCTCATTCATGCCGTCGATTTGTATGTTGTCGCAGATAATGTCCACTATATCAAACACCACTGGATTAACTTCAATCGCATTTTAGGCGAAAAAGACCAGCCACACTATTTCGGCATCGAAATCAGTCACGCCAACGGCACTCGCCACATCTGCGAGACGAAACGGGTAGTCAGTCGCAAACAGGCTGAATATCTGTGCAGGGTGCTGAAGTTCTACTACAGCAAGGCACCATACTACAACGAGGCGATGGAAGTCATCAAGCCTATCCTGATGGACGAAGAACCCGACCTGACGCGCTATCTCGTCAAGCAACTGAGGAGCGTGGCCGAGTATCTGGGCATCAAGACAGAAATCATATTGCTTTCCGATGTGACGCCGCGTGGGGATTGCACGGCTCAAGAACTTATCCGCCGCATTTGCGAGCAGTTAGGTCATTCCACCTTTACCAGCTCTATCAATGGAAATATCTACTATACCAAGGAGGCCTTCCGCGAGATGGGCGTAAACCTCGAATTCCTGGTTCGAGACGAGGACATCCGCTACAAGCAGCGCTGTGTGGAGTTTGTCCCCGACCTGAGCATCATCGACGCGATGATGTACTGCTCTCGCGAGGAGTTGCATGATATGCTGGACCGTTATCATTTCGTATAATAAATATATAATGTAATAAAAAGAAAATGAATGTGGAAAATAGAATAAATGTAACACGTTCTTCCATGCCCTCATGGGAGGAGTATGTTGAGAAAATCAAAATTCTGTGGGACAATCGTTGGTTGTCAAATCGTGGAGTCATTCACAAAGAATTTGAAGAGAAGCTCAAAGAAAGAATGAAGGTGGATTATCTTTCCCTTTTTGCTAACGGTCATGTTGCACTCGAAGTTGCCATTGACGCTATGCAGTTTCCGAAAGGCTCAGAGGTTATTACGACTCCATACACACACTGTTCAACCACTCATAGTATTGTTCGAAACGGATTAATCCCGGTTTTTTGTGATGTCAATGATGTTGACTATACGATTGATGTCAATCAGATTGAAAAGTACATTAACGAGAAGACTGTAGCAATAGTTGCAACTCATGTTTATGGAGTCTTATGTGATATAGAAGGTATTCAAAAGATAGCTGACAAGTATGGACTTAAAGTGATATATGATGCAGCACACGCCTTTGGTGTCACAAAAGATGGCGTTGATGCTGCAAATTTTGGTGATATTGCAATGTTCAGTTGCCATGCCACGAAAGTATTTCATACCATCGAAGGTGGAATAACAGTTTTTAAGGATCCTTCAGTACATGAAAAACTGGAAAGTCTGATTAATTTTGGCTTCAACGGACCTGAACACGTACAGTATGTCAGTACTAATGCACGAATGAATGAGTATGAAGCCGCTATGGGTGTGTGTAATCTTCGTCATTTCGATGAAGAGGTTGCCAAACGTAAAATGGCAGCAGACAGATATGACGAGAGACTGTCAGGAATAAAGGGTATTCACATGATTGCTCCCCAAAAAGGTGTGACACGCAACTATGCATATTATAGCGTTTTCTTTGATGGCTACAAGTATAATAGAAATGAAATACAGGAAAAGCTGTCAAAACAAAACATCTTTGCAAGAAAGTATTTTTATCCTATTATACCAGAATTGGAATGTTATCAATCCATGTTTCAAGGAATAGAAATGCCTGTGGCGAAACATGCCTCTGAAACAGTTCTTGCACTTCCTATGTATGCAGACTTAACTGTTGAGGATGTAGATAGGATATGTGATATAATTCTTAAGTAAGTGGGAGAATCGCTGAAAAATAAGACGGTAAAAGGGCTGGGATGGTCAGCTTTGGACAATGCAGCCCAATATGGCATACAGTTCGGCATTGGCATCATACTTGCCAGACTGCTGTCACCTGACGACTATGGCCTGTTGGGACTTACCGGCATTTTCACCGTCATCTGTACTGCCCTCGTCAATGGAGGCTTCAGCAACGCACTCATACGCAAGAAAGATGTAACCGACGATGATTACAACACGGCTTTCATCTGCAATCTCAGTATGAGCCTGCTGCTCTATGCGGTAGTGTACCCCTGTGCACCGCTGATAGCTGATTTCTTCAATCGTGAAGAGTTAACCTCACTGGTACGAGTTTCGTCGTTAGGACTGATCATTGGGGCATTTGCTATGGTTCAGCAGACGCGCCTTACTAAATGTATCGACTTCAAGACGCAGACCAAAATCACGCTTGTATCATCCACTGTCAGCGGCATGGCGGGTATCAGCATGGCCGTGATGGGGTTTGGCGTGTGGGCACTGGTGGCCCAGCAACTGATGTCCCATGCACTGCGCACACTACAACTATATATATATAACAAGTGGCTACCCCGACTACGCTTCTCCTCAGAAAGTTTCCACGAACTGTTCGGCTTTGGCTGGAAGCTGATGGTGACAGCTCTTTTGGATGGTGTGTGGAAGGAATTGTATCAGGTAGTGGTGGGCAAGTTCTATAATCCAGCCACCTTGGGGCAATATACCCGTGCCCAACATTATGCACGGCTATTCTCGCGGAACTTGACATCGGTAATGGATCGAGTTACCTACCCTGTGCTAAGCAGTATTCAAGACGATAAAGAACGCATGTTCTCGGCCTATCGCCGCATCATCCGCACCAGTATGTTTATCACCGCTGTCACTCTGTTCTTCCTGGGAGCCGTCAGCGAACCTCTCATCTACTGCATGATAGGACCCAAATGGCACGAGGCGTCAACTTACTTGCCTTTTATCTGCATCAGTTCCAGTCTTTACCCCCTCCATGCCATCAACCTGAACATGCTGAAGGTTCAGGGACGGAGCGACCTCTTCCTCGGACTTGACATCATCAAGAGAATCATCAGCTTGGCACCTCTGTTTGTCGGGGCTTTTGTGGGCATCATACCTATGCTTTGGGTAAACATATTCATTGGCATCATAGGCTATTTCCTCAATTCTTACTATTCGGGCCGTCTGTTGGGTTACAGCTCATGGATGCAGTTGCGCGACATTGCTCCCTCCTACGCATTGGCTATAGCCATCGCCCTGCCGGTCTGGTTCCTGAAGTTTCTGCCCCTGAGCTACTGGATTGTACTTCCCATGCAAGTCCTTGTTGGCGCGTTCACATTTTTGGCTGTATGTAAGGTGACCAAGATAAACGAATACAGTGAAATCTTGAATATACTAAAAAGGAGGAATAACAAGTGACAGAGCATCCATACACGCTCGACGGCCTCTGCCGTCTGCATTTATTAGACTTAAGATAAAGAGATGAGAGATTTGAGCGTATCAATAGCTAAGGGAATCGCTATCATCCTGATGGTGATGGGGCATGCCGGATGTCCTGATACAGTGAATAGTTGCTTGGGGATGATGCGTATGCCACTGTTCTTTTTCATGAGCGGCTATTGCTTTAAAGAAAAGTATTTGTCCGATGCTGCAACCTATATGAAGCGAAGGGTAACTGGCATCTATTGGCCATACCTGAAATGGTCTCTTTTTTTCCTGTTCATTCACAACATCTGTTTCTCTGTAAACATCTATAGCGATGAGTATGGTTTCCTGGGAAAAACCTCTATGCTATATTCTACAGCAGATTTTCTTGAACATGGAAAGGGCATTGTGACAAAGATGGCTGGACATGAACAATTACTGGGGGGATTCTGGTTTCTGAAGTCACTCTTTGTCGGATCTATTCTCTTCTTTGCCACGAGAAAAGTGGTTAGTAGGTTTTGGGGCATTGCATCACTTCTGATAATTGCAATCCTTCTGTCATACTTTGAATGGAAAATGCCATATTTCCGCATATCTTCAAGGGAATTCCTTGCATCCTGCTTCATTTATGCGGGACATCTATACAAGAGTTATCAGCTTAGTTGGCATAAGAACCTATGGTTCAACTTCTTTGCCATTATCGCAGTAGGCATTGGATGTGTCTATTTCCCTGCTTCGATGCTCTCATACAAATGGTGGCAGGTTGTGCCATATGCCCTTTGCGCCCTGCTTGGCACGCTGGTCATTTTCAATATCAGTTGCCGGATATCTCAATATGCAACAAATATCGGTACGAAATTCTTGATATACGTAGGTAGCTGCACTTTCAATGTACTCACATGGCATTTCCTGTCGATGAAATTAGTTTCATTGCTGTTGATAGCCATCTACGGATTGCCAATCAAGCAACTCGCTGAATTCCCTGTCATAGAAAAGTACGCTCATCAAGGCTGGTGGATTCTGTATTTATGTGTTGGCGTAAGTATACCCGTTCTTTGGACTTACTGTTATCACCGATTAAAAGATACTATATGCGGCAGTAATATATAATTTTCGCCTGCTGCAAGCTGTTCAAGATGAACGAATATAAAGAGATTATAGATATTCTGAAAAAGAAAGAAAGCAAATGACAGAGCATTCGTACATACATAACAAAGTAACTACTCCCCTCTCCAACCGGAGAGGGGCAGGGGGTGAGGCTTCCTTTAAGGTGTCTGTGTGGTGCAACACTTACAACCAGGCATCCTATATCAAGGATACCATGGAAGGCTTTTGCATGCAGCAGACAAACTTTCCGTTCGTCTGTCTCATCATGGACGATGCCAGCACGGACGGAGAGCCAGAGGTCATCAAACAATACCTGAACGACCACTTTGACACAGAGTGGACAAAGGAAACCGATGACTACCACCTGACGGTGGCTCGCCATCAGGAGAACAAGAACTGCTATTTTGCGGTTTATCTGCTGAAATACAATCACTACAGCATTAAGAAACCAAGACTGAAATATTATCGGGAAGTGACGGATGAGATAGACTATGTCGCCCTATGTGAGGGTGACGACTATTGGACCGACGCGCATAAACTGCAAAAGCAGGCGGACGCCTTGGATGCCAATCCCCAGGCGACATTGGTCTATACCAACTTTCAGACCATTGATGGTGAAGGCAATCCAATAAGCAGACCATTTATAAAAGATTATCCTGGCCGTTCCCATTCCGGTGACAATCTGCCTACGCTGCTCCGTTACGGCAATTACATCATGGTGCTCACCAGCATGTACCGCTATAAAGTGTTTGAATCAGAATACCTTACCAACAGCCCGGTAAGGATGGATTTTAACACCACTATGGCTGCCGCCTTGATGGGTGACTTCATCTGGTTGCCGGAACAAACAGCTTGTTATCGATCGCTTGAGAGCGGAATGGTAAGATCAAATCTGCAGAAAGGTCTACGCTGGATTCAGGATATTTACCGCTACTATGCCGGATTGGTGATGAATGGGCAGTGCAAACCATTGTCGTTAGGTCAACGCATTCATCTCACGACACTTATCCTCATGCGGGCATTGAAAAAGAAAGACCATCAACTTAAAAAGGATGTTCTTAGAGCCTGTCCTCTTTCGTACTTATTGCTGCCGGTAGCCTTTGTAAAGTTAAAAGTTGAAAAAATGAAAAGTTGAAATATGAAAACAACCATTATTATTCTCATCATATTGGTATCACTACTTTACTTGAAGTGGATACTAATCATCGCGGTTTTTCCCTTTCAGGTTATTCACGGACAAATTCTCAAGAAATGGGGGAAGGAACAAAATGCTCCGCTGGTGTATAGAGTTTTTGACAAGCCGTACCAATACTGGGAGAAAATCTTTAGAAAAGGTTGGCAAAGATATATGCTGTTCCAAGTCGCTTTAGTTCCATCTCATCATATACGTAGGTTTATATATAAGGCTCTCGGTGCTGAGATTGGCAAACATGTGGTATTCCATTTCCGCACAGAGATACGTGGTATACATCGCCTAAAGATTGGCTCCGGTACTATTATCGGCGACAATACATTGCTCGATGCACGTCGGGGACTAACTATTGGTGAGAATGTTAATATTGCCTCGGATGTAACAATCCATCCTGGAGGCCACGACATCCGTGACCCTTTTTTCAGAGCGCCAGCCTTGGACAGCAGCCCCGTGGTCATCGGTGACAGGGTATATATCGGTGCTCGTGCTATGATACTGAATGGTGTCACCATTGGCGTAGGAACTGTGCTCTGCGCCGGTTGTGTCGTCACAAAGGACGTGGAGCCATACGCTGTAGTTGCTGGTATTCCAGCAAAAAAAATCAATGAGCGTCCACGCGACTTAAGATATGAGTTTAAAGGAAGATCGCAGAGACTGTATTAAAATGTTGTAATGACCGACATATTGAAGAAAGTACAATGAAGTTTGTTGCTATTATAGTTACCCTGGTGTGTTGCGGCTTGATGTTCTTTGTTAAACGAGAATGGAAAGCAGCTCTGCTCGTCATGGGAGCTATGACGTTGACACTGGTGTACGTACCCGGTATTCCTTTACACAAGGCGAACCTCTTACTGCAAGTGGCTTTCCTGCTATCAGAATGGAAAAGTCTGCCACAACATTTCAACAGGTTACGACATGTTCCATATCTCTGGATACCGCTTCTGATTGTCACTATCTCAGCGTTGTTGGCTGCGCTGACCAGCCAATACGAAGGAATAAAAGGAATCATACAGTCGGAACTTCTGTTCAAGTATTTTGCCCTTGCATACGCCTTCTGGGCTGTCAAGAATGAAAAGTCACTAAAGCCTGTATTGCAAGTTTCACTGTATTGTCTGATTGTGCTTACCGCCTTTGGTGCGCTCAATTATATACAAAAGAATGCCATGTTTGTCAATGCCTTGACCGAAGGCAAGACAAGTATGATACAGGAAAATGTCTCGCTTGGTGATGTATATACGGAAAGTAGTCGTTTCAGAGTACAGTCAATGTTTAAGTCCGCATTTGACTATGGTTATATATGTACGGCATTATTAATACTTCATTTGCATGGATGGTATCGGGGGTTAGAAGGAAAGATAGCATTTGCCATAGCACTTGCATGTTGTTCATTCGGAATATTGATATGTGGATGCCGCATTGTATGGGTGAGTGCCATATTTTCCATAGCCTGCTACAGCATGTGGGTTTTCCAAATGAACCGAAATGTGATGTATGGTATGATTGCAATGATTCTTATGATTATGTCCTATGCTACCATTCCTGCGGTAGAAGATAAAGTTAACAAGGTAACCGATGTCTTCGTTGAAGGCAGTGAAACAGGTGGTAGCTCTATCTCATTACGAATGTCGCAATACATGTATGTACTTGTTTATACGGAAGGGAATGAATGGTTAGGATTGGGAAAAGGGTATTGGGTGCATTCATACGCTGAGGATAAAGAGTCAGTCAGTGGTCTCTATGGTGTAGAAAGTGTTATCTTACAAAATCTGCTTGAGCAGGGAATCATCGGTCTCATTTTATGGGCGACTTTTTATTCAATCATCTTCTTCTATTTTTGGAGGAATCGTACAAAGAGAAAGGCTATAACTGGTCTGGGAGCTTCCACCCTTACTTTGTATCTGGTTTACTCAATAGGTACAGGAGAGTTAGGTTCTGTTTATCCTACAATGCTTCTGCTTGGCTTTGTCATCAAGGCTATCGAATATCGAAGACTCAAGAAACTGTATAGGTTGCTTATAAGATTGAAACAAATAAGAAGCGCTTCACCATCATGACCCACCGACTTGCCATCATCATTCCTGCCTATAAGGCAAAATTCCTGCCAGCTGCGCTTGAGTCTATTGCGGCCCAGACATGCAAGGATTTTACCTTGTATATAGGTGATGATTGCAGTCCTGAACCGATAGGTGATATTGTTGAACAATATCGTGACAAGATAGAGTTGGTATTCCAGCGGTTTGCCGCCAATATAGGTGGAAAAGATTTGGTTGCCCAGTGGGAGCGGTGTATTGCCATGAGTCATGATGAGCCTTACATCTGGTTGTTCTCTGACGATGACGTGATGGAGCCAAACTGCATAGAATGTTTATTCAAACAGATAGAGGACACGAAAGGTGCATACGACCTGTACCATTTTGATGTTAAAGAAATCAATGAGGAAGGCGAAGTGACTAAAGCATTACCAGAATATCCGCAAGTGCTGGGTGCCTACGACTTTTACAAAGGGAAAAACACTGGTCGCTACCGTAGCTATGTAGTGGAGAACGTCTTTTCACGCAGGATATATGAACAGTCGGGTGGTTTCAAGAACTTCGACCTTGCCTGGGGAAGCGATGTAGCTACCTGGTGCATCTTCTGTGGGAAGAAAGGAATGTTTAAGATTCCTGGTGCCCATGTCCTATGGCGTAGAAGCAGTCAGAACATTACTCCGGACAAATCCAGACAGATAGCAGAGCGCAAGCTGAAGTCTGAATGTGAGTTCCTGAATTGGTCATATAACTATTTTAGTAACGAGAAAGATATATGGGAAGTAAACCGTGCTCTTTTTATCAGCAAAATGCAACAATACAAGGCACGTGTTGGACAGAAATGTCACAAAAAAGCATTCTCTGTCTTCTTTCAGACACATGGTCATAAGCATGAAAGATTAAAAGTATTCTTGTTAGTTCATCTTCATCGCAAGCTATATCATTTTATAAAACCTCTATTATGAAAGTCTATTTTGTAGTCAAAGAACCTTCTGAGCGAACCATCAACCATTTCGTGTCGTCGCTTGGCAACGCTCTGCAGAAGCAGGGCTGCGAGGTTGTCTATGGCCTTAATCTGCTGTGGACAGATGAGGTTTTGGGTTATGACATCATACACTTTCAATGGCCGGAAGGACTTTTCGGCTTGTTCGGTCATCAAGTGACAGATGAAGAACTGAAACGTATGAATCAGCGCCTTGTTTGGCTTAAGGAACACGGAAAGAAACTTTTCTATACTTGCCATAATTTAAAGCCGCATACGAATAAGAACGAGAACCTGTTACACCTTTATGAACTGATTTATAATAATGCCGACTACATCCATCATTTAGGTAATTACAGTTGTGAACAATTAAAATCCAAATATCCAAATGCCCGTCATGTCGTGATACCACATCATATTTATGACGATGTCTATAGCTTTTCCATTACCTGTGAAGAGGCCAGGAATCGTTTAAATATCCCTGAAAACGAGAGAATAGTGCTAAGTTTTGGAAAGTTTCGTAATGAGCGGGAACGTGACTTCGTGCTTGAGATGCAACAGACTTTAGGCCGTTCAGTTCTTTTCCTGATGCCAGGCTTCTATCGTGAGACATTGCATACATGGAATCCGAAAAAACTCATCACCCGTCTGTATCACACCATACGCTACAAGTTGAAAGGCATTCGATTCTGTAATGAAGCGATTCCCGATGATCTGATGCAGTGCTATTTCTGCGCTGCCGATGTGGTGCTGATTCAGCGGCTTGACATTCTGAACTCAGGTAGTCTGCCGATGGCCTTCCATGCCGGCAAGGTGGTGGTTGGACCTGATGTGGGCAACGCTGGAGAGATACTGCACGAAACGGGTAATTTCACCTTTGATCCACATGATATAAGAAGTGCTGTAAGTGCATTACAAAACGCATTGGAAGCCACTTCAAAAGGGGGTGAGAACAAAACTTACGCCACAGAGCACTGGTCATCTGAGCGTATTGCAGCATCATTGTTAAAGTATTATCAACAGGCATTATACAGGAAACATGAAACCGAATAGGGAACCTTTAATCAGCGTGGTGCTGCCTACCTACAACGTAGTGCAGTATTTGCGGCAATGCCTGGAAAGCGTTGCGGCTCAGACCTACCATAACATTGAGGTCATCATCATCATTGATGGAGCCACTGATGGTTCGTACGAGATTGCCCAAGACTTCTGCAAGACAGACAGTCGCTTCTCCGTCTATTGGCAAGAGAATGCCGGCAGTGGTCCTGCCCGAAACAATGGGTTGGCACACTGTCAGGGGGAGTTCGTGATGTTTGTTGACCCCGACGACTGGATAGAACCGGAGCTGTTGGAGAAGCTGTATGAGGCTCAACGGGAGGGAGATTACGATTTGGTAGCTACAAGGAGAACTCGTGTTTTGTGTGACAATAACGATAGAATCTTGAAAGTTATTCCCCGTCATTTCAAAGAAGAGACCATTCAGGGGCAGCAGGAAATTCGCCAATCATATATTAGGATGTTAACTTCTGAAGTTGTGGGTTCTCCTACGCAAAAGTTATATAAAATGTCGATCATAAGGAATTCTGGTGTAGAGTTCCCTCCTTTACGCAGGTCGCAGGATGTTGCTTTCAATTACAGATATTATGCCAATATTCAATCATTAAGGCTCATTTCGTATAGTGGTTATAACTATAGAATAATGGCAAAGCGTGCGCCTGGTAAGACAGGACAGGATTATTATAAAACGATTGAATGGTTCTACAATGACTATCAGCGTCTTTATCAGTCATGGAATATGCCTTTCCCTGAACAAGAATTGTGTGATTTCTTTTTTAGAGTACGTATTTATGCCAACTTGCAGCAGTTTGCTGCACATGGTTGGGACATGAAGCCCGTCGTTGAGAATCCAACGATTCAGCATATCTTTCTAACGGCTAATCCTCAGACTTTTTATATGAAAACTGTCAGGAGCCTGCTTTGTAGGAGAAAATATGAGACGCTGAGGATATTTCTGATTATGATTATGTTTGTTAAACGGTATTTGAACAAATGAACATCAGTTATACGACAAGACACCATCTGTGCTTAGGTTGTGGCTTATGTGAAGACATTTGTCCACAAGGTGCTATAACTATAGATATTCGCCAAGGAGAATACCGTCCGAGCGTCGATGAGTCCCTTTGCATCGGCAGTAAATGTGGACGATGTTCAGATATATGTCCTGGGTTAGGTGTTGACCTTTTAAAATTATCATCAAGGCAGGACTCTCTAACGAACGGTCATGTTACGTGTAATGAGTATCTCGGCCGCTATGTACAACTTTATACCGGTCATTGTACAAATGAGGATATCAGATATCATTCTGCTTCCGGGGGACTGGTTACAGGTCTGTTGGTTTATCTGCTTGAGAAAAAGATGATTGACGGAGCAGTCGTGACACGGTTTTCTTCCATCGACCATCTGACGCCGGAGGTTTTTATTGCGCGTAATACTGACGAGTTGATTTCTGCTCGAAGTTCTAAGTATTGTCCAGTATCTATGCAGGGCATCAGGAAGCAAATAAGAGAGGCCGAAGGGAAATATGTCATTATAGGGTTGCCTTGTCATTTGCACGGATTCAGGAAAATTGAAGAAAAGGACAAGAAATTCCGTGAACATGTATTTGCATATTGGGGGCTGTATTGTTCATCTGGCCGGACATTTCATCTGACTGATTATGTCCTTCAACAAAGACATATCAATAAAGAGAATATCCGTTATTTTTCCTATCGAGACGAGGGGTGCTTGGGGTCTTTAGTGGTCAAATGTAGCAATGAGGTATATAAAGAAAGATACCAAAGTTATTTTCATCCGCTTCGAAGCATTTTTATACCTCGTCGTTGTCATTTCTGTATTGACCATACCGCAGAGTTGGCTGACATATCTTTTGGGGATATACATATAAAGCCCTATTCAGATGATACTATTGGAATCAATTCTCTGATAGTACGAACTCCTCAAATGAATGAATTGTTACAACAGGCCATGAGGGATGGGGCTGTCGTCCTAGAAGGACTAAACGAGGAGACATTAGTGGCTTCTCAGAAAATGGCCAGGGTAAAGAAAACAAAATATGCATCCTTGGTCTATTGGTGCAAACGAATGGGAATGGCAGTCCCCCAATACGATGTAAAACCGTATTCCAAAATAGGATTTGTAAAGTCTCTATTCTATTTGATAAATCTAAACCTGCAATACCAAGTGGGACATCATCGTAATCTGTGGTTTCTGATAAAATACATGATAAAGAAAAGAAAGGCATGATGAAGATAGGTTGTGTTATAGCATATTCCAAGGGTCACAACAACTATGGAACTTCGCTTCAAGGCTATGCTTTGGTTCGGAAGATTCAGGAATTGGGGTATGATGTAGAGATTATAGAATATGTCAAGCAACTCTCACTGATTGATAAAATTAAATACGTTATCAATGCTATACGTGCTGGCGAAATAAAAGTGCTGAAACGGAAAGCATGGGGTAAAAGAGCATATCGTCATCCTCAGTATGCAGAAGGCCTGACATTGCGTACCCAAGCAGTAGATGCCTATAAAAGCAAGAAATTGATTCCATATTTTCATCGCTACACAGGTTTTAAGGCATTGTCTGAAGGTTCTTTAAATTATGATACCGTGGTTGTCGGTTCTGACCAGGTTTGGACACCGTTGTCATTACCCAACAAGTTCTTTAATTTGTTGTTTGTGAAAGATTCTGTGAGAAAGGTGTCTTATGCCAGTAGTTTCGGTGTAAGTCATATTCCTGATTTCCAGCAAAAGGCCACAGGTCATTATCTTGACAGGTTCCATAAAATCAGCGTCAGAGAGCAACGCGGAAAAGAAATTGTAGAAAGTTTAAGTCATCAGCAGGCATTAGTAGTAGCCGACCCCACACTATTACTCACTCGAGAAGAATGGGAAAAGGAAATTGCTGAAAACATATCGGAATCAACGGCTCAGAATGTTGCAAGAACAAAAGGGACTCCATATATCTTTTGTTATTTGATTTCGCCCAACAAAGAAGCACGTATTCAGACACAGAGATTGAAGGATGAGACAGGCCTGCCAATGATCACCATCAGACACATGGAGCAATATCGCGAGATAGACGAAACGATAGGCGATGAAGCTCCATACGCTGTTGATCCCAATGATTTTGTCCGATATATCAGTAAGGCACAATATGTATGTACGGACTCTTTCCATTGTACGGTGTTCTCTACGTTGTTTCATAGGCCATTCATGACTTTTTATCGTACCAGTCATCAAGTACGTTCAAATAGGAACTCAAGAATTGATTCCCTGTTTGAGATTTTAGGAATCAATAAGAGCCATATATTTAAAGATAACATTTTAAAGATTAAAGAACCGATAGATTGGCGTATGGTAGATAACAATCTTGAAAAACTCAGATTAGATAGTTTAAAATTCTTGAAAACAGCATTAAAGTAATGAAGCAAGTTCTCTTTGTCGGTTGGGTGAATCAGGGCAAAGCGCCCGTGGACGGTGAGACCACTAAGAACCAGTACATCATTGCAGAACTGAAAAAGTATTGCAAAGTGATAGTCTTGGACTTCTACGAAAAACGTAAGCACCCATGGGTATATCTGCAGGCATTATGGGCTGTAATCATTCAGTCTCATGCCACTATCGTTTTTTCTACTTCTGCATCGAATATTTATGGCGTATTGAAATGGTTCAAGAAATTGAACATCCATCGTAATGTTGTCCATTGGGTTATTGGCGGAACCTTAGGTGACAAAGTGAAGAATGGTGTATTTAAGGCAGACGTTATCGGTTATGCTAAACATACACTCGTTGAAAGCCCTTTAATGCTTCGACAATTGGAAGATTGCGATGTAAAAGGGGTTATTCATGTTCCGAATTTCAAGCGCATCGATTACCTTCCCCAAATAAGTGCCCCCCAAAACGTCCTGCGTTTCGTTTTCCTTTCACGAATTATGGCAGAAAAAGGATGTAATGAAATTTTAGCAGCAGCAAAGCTCTTGAATGAGTGGGGATTACAGAAGCAATATGTAGTTGATTTTTATGGCAAGGTAGCAGATGATTACAAAACGACTTTTGAGGAAGGACTATCCAAATTGCCAAACGTAAAACACCAGAATTTCCTTGACATGCGGCAAAAGAAAGGATATGACAGGTTAGCCACATACGATATGCTGCTATTTCCGACTTATTGGAAAGGGGAAGGGTTTGCGGGTATATTTATAGATGCCTTTGTGTCAGGGCTACCGATGATAATTACTGATTGGGCACATAACAGCCAGTTTGTGAAAAAAGGGGAAACAGGACTGTTCATTCCCGTTCATGATGCGAAGGCATTGGCGTATAAAATGAAAGATTGCATTGATGGCCAATACGATATTTGGAAGATGAAACAGTATTGTCAAATAGAAGCAAAGAAATATGATGTAAGCAGAATTGTTACGGAAGGTCTTTTGAAGAAAATCGAAATATTATGAGCAAAACAATGATTCTTTTCTTCGTCAGCTTTCTTGTCAGGCTGCACATCTTGACACCCATTCGTGTGGCAAGACTGAAGTTCTTCTACAAGTTGCACCGGTGGCCCGATTTTGAGCATCCCAAAGACATCAACGAAAAGATCAACTGGATGAAGTTCTACGGGGATACAAGTCAGTGGTCATTGCTGGCAGACAAGTATCGCGTCCGTGAATATGTTGCAGAAAAGATAGGAGAGGAATACCTGATTCCCCTTATTGGCAAGTGGGACACGGTGGATGATATAGATTGGGACCAGTTGCCACAGCTGTTTGTGATGAAATGCAACAACAGCAGTGGCGATGTAGTGGTGTGTACAGACAAGAAGACATTGGATAAGAAAAAAACTCTTCAGCATTTTAGAAAGAATCTTCAGATGCCCTACGGCATACTTACCGGCGAAGAGCATTATAAACAGATTAGACCATGTATTATTGCCGAAGAACTGCTTGACGGAAGTACACAGCCCAACAAATCACAATCACTTGTAGATTACAAGATATGGAGCTTCAATGGCAAACCGGAATGTATTGTGTGTTACAGTAACCGGCATAATAAGTATTATTGTGAGATTGGCGTGTATGACCGCAATTGGAATGCTCACCCAGAGTACCTTCGCTATTCCTCCCATTATGTGCCAGAACAGAAGCTTATGCCCAAACCTGCATCACTTGACACTATGTTACGTATTGCATCAATTCTTTCCAAAGAACATCCTCAGATGCGGGTAGATTTGTATGATGTCAACGGACATGTTTATGTTGGAGAACTAACTTTAACATCAAGCGGTGGCTATATGAATCATTTCACACAAATGTTTTTAAATAAACTTGCTGAATTAACTGTATTGCCAATAGATTAAATGATGAAGAAAAAAGTAATGGCAGTAGCCTCGATAGGCGGGCACTGGATACAGTTGCTGAGAATAGCACGCCCGATGGAAGAACACTATGAGATGGTATATGTCTCAACACATCCAAAATGTGCTGCGATGGTAGAAGGTAAGAATTATTATCTGGCTACTGATTTCAGTCGTTCAAATGCCTGGAAACTGATACCGGCATTCTTCAGGCAGTTGAATATCATCAGAAAGGAAAAGCCCGATGCAATCA
>JAEEGJ010014139.1_pt1 | contig 19062 bp, 19 predicted proteins | sample 8958761 | NCBI WGS metagenome assembly JAEEGJ01 (sample SAMN16246546, study PRJNA631951) | gut metagenome | biome: gut microbiome; feature: rumen; material: RS-attached | host: Bos | place: Iran: Karaj | collected 2018-10 | reverse complement strand
TTCTTCTTAGGGAACCATTCTTCTTGGATATCTACATAGATAAGTGCAATAGAACAGATGGCTGCATTAACCATGGTGCTCATATCAAAGAACAATCCTCCGTTCCAATGCGAGAATACACTTCCCCAAACCTGAAAGAATTCTGTCATGGAGGATGAGTGGAACAGCATTAATCCGAATGTCACGACTAAATAAATGCTAATCATTTTCAAGACATATGGTTGGGTAGGCCATCCTTTGGCATTGACCAATATCTTCCTCTTCTTAAAGAATTGTCCACTGACCATCAGTGGAATATACCAAAGACCATGGTAAATTCCGAAAAGAAGGAATGTCCAATTAGCACCATGCCACATGCCAATAAAGGTCATATTTAGTATAATGGCGATAATCGTTCCATTGACACCAAGTTTCCTAAATTTGATGTTTAATGGTAGAAATACATAATCAGTTAGCCAACTGGTAAGTGACATGTGCCACCTGCTCCAATAGCCTGCAATATCAGTGACAAAGAATGGGCGTTTAAAGTTCTCAGCCACTTTAAATCCTAATATCAGAGCCACACCAATGGCCATTTCACTATAGCCTCCAAAATCAGCATACATCTGGAATGGATAAAGTAGGGAGGCAAAGATAATTGAGATGGCTGAATGATGCTCAAAGTTGTTCCAAATGGCACTTATATAAATATCAAGACGATCTGCAATGCACATCTTTAAAAACATTCCCCATAGAATACGTCTGAAACCAATCATTACATTGTCTGAGTTGAATAGACGGACTTGATTGACTTGTTTCAAAAATGGCTTAGGTCGATCAATGGGGCCGGATAAGATAGTCGGGAAGAAGGAGATGAAATTAGCAAAACTGACAATATTCTTCTCTGGTTCAATCTTCCCATGGTAGATGTCAAGTACATAACTCATCAGTTTGAATGTAAAGAAACTCAAACCAATTGGAACAATTAGATTCAGTGCCGTCCAACTCAGATGAATGCCTATGAGATTCGCAAAGGCATAAACAGATTCTGCAAAAAAGTTGAGATATTTAAAATAGAATAAGGCACCTATGCCTATAACAACTCCAACGTTTGTTACGATGGCAGCTTTCCGTTCGTCTTCCTTCTCAAGATAGAGGTATACACCTTTGCCTAGAAACCAGAACACCAATGTTAAAACGACAAGGAGTCCTGTCATTTTGACATCTACTTGGGAATAAAACCAATAGGAACTACCCAATAGAAAAAGATTCTGTACTTCTTTCTGTTTTTGGCATAAATAGTATATGACTAGTACAACAAGAAAGAACCACAGGAACGCGAGGGAGTTGACGACCATGAATGTGTTATACTTTCTTTTGAATACTGTCAATCAGGTCGCCGACATTGTCCCAAGACAGAATCTCGCGTGAACTGAACTCGATGCCGAAAGCTTCTTCCATAGCGGCCACCAACTGGATGTGACTGAGTGAATCCCAACCATCTACGTCTTCCGCTGTTGTCTCGTCATTCAGTTCTAAGTCCTCGATTTCCAATTCTTCGCGGAAGATTTCTTCAACGCGTTTTAAAATGTCATTTCTTTCCATATTTATAATAATTATAATTGTTCAAATCCTATTTCTTTTGCCTTTGTCAAAGTGGCTTTAATTTTTTCAGGTGCGAACTCTTCTATATTAGAAGAATGTGTCCCCAATATTATAAATGCATTTTCTGCTTTCGCTTTCTTCAGAAGTTCTTCTACATTCTTTATTTCTGTTGCTTTTGTAATAAACACTCTTCCTAATTGAAATCGTGTTGAATCTGGGTTTACCAGACTTGCACCTGTTATCATCTTGTATCGTTTAGCCTGAATAGCGTTCCTAATTGCTATTGTATTACGGCCATAAGGTGTCACAACATATCTGGATAGCTCTTTCATGTTAATACCTCTTTTTGACAGGAGCGATTCACACTTGTTTATGTCCTCTATGACATTTTGAGAAGTCCATCTTTTCCAGTCATCGTGATTATATCCGTGAAGACAGATACCAAATCCTTCTTTTTGCCATTTCCGCAATGAATCGATTTCTCTCATGCTAAGTCTTGCCGGTATAACGGCAAAGGTAGCTTTGAAACCTGTCTCGTCACATATCTTCTTTAATTGGTAGATGCCATTTCCACCGTCATCGTCGACGAGTAGTATTGATGCTGCAGAGTTTGGGGCTTTACCATACCAACAATCTAATAGCCAAATATAGGCCGTTTGCATAGACCATTTACCAATGGTGATGGGAGCGCAGTGATATACAAGCACTGCGACTGTTATTATTACTCCGCATACAACAAACGTCAGAAATCTTCTTTTCACCATGCAAAAGTAAGAAAAAAAAGTGACCAGTGCAAGTTTTTCCATGTTTTTTCCTCAGATACTTCTTTTTTTCGTTTTATTTTTGTATCTTTGCGCACAAATATAACAACCATGGCTAAAAAGTTCTGCTTTCGCGAGGTTCCTGCGGGCTATCAGCTCTGTTTTAACGGACAATGTCCGAACCGGGATGATTGTATCCGTTTTCTGGCAGGCCAGCATGTGCCTGCGACGATGATGAGCGGCCCTGCTGTCTATCCCAATGCTTTGACTGGCGATATATGTCCGTATTTTAAGCAGACGCGCGTCATTCATGGTGCCTGGGGATTCCGAAATCTTTATAAGAACGTGGCAAAGACGGATGCACAGGTGTTGAAGGCCAAGGTTATCAATTATTTAGGAGGTCCTGTTGCCAGTTTTGGCTATATGCATGGGGATAAGCTATTGACGCCTGAGCAACAGGAGCAAATCCAAGGATTCTTCAATGAAATGGGTTATACGAATACCATCGTTTTCGAGGGCTATTCCATCATGTACGATTTCACCGATGAAGTTTCAAAGGTAGATAATCGCGAAGAATGAAGCGATCCAGCCGATGATGCAAATCTGTACGAAATGATCTTTTACCAATGATTTTGTGGGACTACCGCTGAGGCCGTATACAATCATGTTCTGTAGATAACGGAGCAGACCTGCCAATACCCAGCCACTGGTGAGATAGACATAACGGGTGCCCATCCTTGCGATGACTTCTGGTGACATGGTGTACATGATATAACACACCATTGTGATGGATGCAATGATGGCAGTTGCCTCATTTATGAAAGATTTGTTATAGCCGGTAATGGATACACGCGGTTTTTGCCCAGTCTGTTCATAGAGCCGATAGTCATCGTTACGTTTGGTAAAGGCCAGGAAGAGCGTAACGAGGAAGGTCATCAGCACTAGCCAATGTGAAATCCATATATCTGTGGCGACACCTCCAGCGAGTACTCGCATCACAAATCCAATCGCAATAATCGAAACATCCAGGATGGCAATTTGCTTGAGTCGCAGACAATAGGCAATGTTCATCAGCCAGTAGCCCCCTATTATTATATATAAATAAGGTGTATTTGGACTTTGCGCGAACGGAATCAACAACAGAGCTCCGATGGTACAGGTCAACATCATAGCATAGCCCCCCTTGGTTGACACGGCTCCAGAGGCTATCGGACGTTTGCATTTCTTGGGATGCAGACGGTCAGCCTCTACATCGCGTAAATCATTGAAACAATATATGGCACTGGAAATGAGACAAAACGATGCAAACACGACTAACGTTGGCCAAAAGAACTCTGGCTTCAGCAGGTTGGTGCTGAAGAAAGCCGGTGCAAACACGAATCCGTTTTTTATCCATTGCAGCGGGCGGAGAAGTTGGATGTATTGCTCTATTATCTTCATTTTACGCTGCAAAAATACTATTTTTCCTTGAAACTGCCAAAAAAATCTCTTTTAATTGAAAAACCAAAGAGTTAACAGAATAGAATCGACGACTTAACTGAAAAAGGGAAATTGATTAATTGCGAAGGGGAGATCAGTTAATTGGGATGGGGAAATGAGTTAATATGAAAAGGATTTTTTCCAAGGCGTACGGATAGATGCCTTAAAGCATACAAAAAGACGGCTTAAGGCGTCTGAACGTTCTCCTATAGCCGTCTTGAAATTTTATATAACTTTTTTATTATTCGTCCAGTTCAATTAATTCATAGATAATCGAGTGTCCAATTCTCCGTTGTTTCAGCCGAGGATGGTCGGTGGCGCACCATTGCCGGAGTTTTTTCGTGGCAGCATATTTCGATAGACCGCTGTATAACATGAAGGTCGATACGGTTGTGTAGTTGCCTTCGGCATGGATGCTCTTGCGGAGTGCCTTCTCCATAAACTCATCGTTGACCATCAATAGCGTAGAATCTGCCTTATGCACATAGCGGTAGCCTGTAAGTTTTATTCGGTATCTTACCTCTTCTATGAACTTTGCGGATGGGCGGAAATCAATGCTTTTAAACTCAACATCGTTGTGACGAACTTCGCGTGTATTAGTTACCTTTCGCTTCATCCCCAACTTCGGCGAGAAAACACCCAAGGGAGTCTGTACACGATAGCCTTGGCTGATCCATTTGGCGCACTCGTCGAGGAAAGCATCGAAGGAACGTTGAAGTTCACCTTTCCTCATGGCATTTGTGAGGATGAGATAACTTTCTATTTCGTTGAATTCCATTGTGCGGTTGCTCAGTGGTGTGGCATAGAGCACAACACCACCCTCATCATCTGTACTTGGCGAACGATGAACCTCAAATGGTAATCCGTTGGTCTTGCGTGGCATAATCTTATAATCAAAAACCCATTACTTTTTCTATTATTGGAGCGATGTCATAATACTTGTATTCTGCCAGACGACCACCAAAGGTGACTTGCTGTTCCTGATCTGCTAATTCCTTATATTTTTTATAAAGAGTATTGTTTCGCTCATCGTTTACTGTATAGAATGGCTCTATGCCAGGATGCCACTCGGAAGAATATTCGCGAGAGATGACGGTCTTAGGACATTTGTATACATCATCACCAAACATTTCAAAATGCTTATGTTCGATGATGCGTGTATAGGGCGTTTCCGAATCAGTGAAGTTCATGACGGCATTGCCTTGATAATTAGGCATGTCGAGCGTTTCTTGTTCGAATCGTACACTGCGCCACTCCAATTGTCCAAACTGATAATCAAAGTATTCATCAATTTTTCCTGTGAACAGGATATGCTCTGCAATACTCTCCCAATGTTTTCGATCATCAAAGAAGTTTGTATTTACACGTGTCTCGATACCTTCAAGCAGACCATCGATCAGTTTGTTAAAACCGCCCATGGGAATGCCCTGGAATCGGTCGCTGAAATAGTTGTTGTCATGAACAAATCGAACGGGTAGTCGCTTGATGATAAAGGCAGGCAAATCTATACACTTACGTCCCCATTGTTTCTCGGTATATCCCTTAATCAATATCTCGTAGATGTCTTTACCGATTAATAATAGGGCCTGCTCTTCTAGATTTCGTGGCTCAGTTACTCCATCTGCTTTCATTCGCTCCAGAGCCTCCTGTCGTTGTTCGTCTATCTTTTGACGAGCATCTTCTGGTGTTTGGACACCCCACATCTGATAGAAGGTGTTCATATTGAAAGGGAGGTTGTACTGCCGCCCTTTATAATTGGCGATGGGGGAGTTGGTATAGCGATTGAACTCGACAATACTATTCACAAACTCCCACACTTTTTTATTATTGGTATGGAAGATATGGGCTCCATATTTGTGTACATTAATACCTTCTATGCTTTCGCAATAGATATTACCTCCTAAATGGGGACGGACGTCAATCACCAGGCAACGTTTGCCTTCTTTCTTTGCCTTATAGGCTGCAGTGGCGCCATATATGCCAGCACCAACAATCAATAGATCGTACTCTTTTTTTGTATTCATAGGGCTAAATTTGTCCATTTTTTTGATAATTATTTGTGGAATGAAGTGTTCCTCTCAATCCAAAAGGTTTTGGAAGGTTGCGATCGGCTATGATAATGATATAATAGCAACAGATATAGGTGATGACAGCATAGATAAGTGCTTGCCAGACAGTGTAGGTTTTAACTTCGATTCCAATCAGGTTGTATATATAATAATTAAAAATCGATAGTATTACACCATGTGCCCATAACGTGACTATACTACCATAAGACGTTACAGTTACAAACTGACAGGAATGCTTGTCCAAAAGGATTCCACCGTATATTACGGTGGCAATACCTGATATGGCGTTGACGTAATATAAACAGAGATTGTCTCCGTATGAGCATATTGCTAGGACTGGGGGTTCGTGTAATTCTGCAAAAACACTTGTTAATATTGCCATAAATACAATAATGCCCACTAAAACAGATAACGGATAATAGAGACTTTTATTGTAGAATCTCATAAACTCGTGTCCCAAAAGGAAAAAAGGCAGGCCACATAGGGCAGAGCCTAAAAAGAAAGGCAAAGTGTATTTGTGGGCGATAATGACAAGAAAAAAAGATAAAAAGAAAAGAATGTAATATGTTGGACGTTGTTGTTTGTATATACGAAATATCATCTTGCCTATTTGTTTACAGATGAAGATAGCGGGTAAAAACCAAATGGCTCCGATGGAAGCATCAGTACCAATTAAAAATTTAGTAAGATATAGGTTGAGTTCAGTCAGATGGATTGGGTAGGGTATTATCAAACCGATCATGCCATAAAACAAATAGGGAAGTAACAAATATTTAAAATCTTTTTTAATGGACAGGAAAGAAATGTCGTCTTTACATAATAGCCCCGACAGGAAAAAGAACAATGGGATGTGAAACGAATAGATAACATCTATTACAAAGGCCTGCGACGTACATATATGAGTATGCCCCAAAATGACAAGGAACATACAGAATGATTTTGCCCAGTCAATCCAATTGATCCGTTGCTTCATTTCAACGTTTTTTGTTTGCAAAATTAAAAATAAAAATAGAGAATAACAAATTTTTTTGGTATTTTTCTTGTTTTATTTAAATAAAAGTTGTACTTTTGTAATTAAATTGAAGTATATGTTGTTTTCTGTTATTACAATTAATTACAATAATTGTGAAGGGCTTCGGCAAACCATAGGCAGTGTCGTTAGCCAAACATTTCATGATTATGAGTATATTGTTATAGATGGAGGTTCAACAGATGAGAGCGTAAATATTATAAAATCTTTTTCCGATAAGATAGATTATTGGGTTTCAGAGAAAGACCGTGGTATTTATCATGCAATGAATAAAGGGGTTGCACATGCTCATGGTGAGTATTGCCTTTTTATGAATTCTGGTGACTGTTTCTATAATCGTCAGGTGCTTAGTCATTTTTTTGAGTCCCATGCTAATGAGGATGTTGTTGTTGGAAAGGTTGCGATAGATGATGCCAATCATATTATCTCACCACCTCCTCAAAATGAGTTTACAATGTATCATCTCTATTCTGGCTCTATTCCTCATCAAGGTTCTTTTATTCGAACGAAGTTGTTAAAGCAATTCCCATATGATGAAGAGCTTAAAATTTCGTCAGATTGGAAATTCTTTGTTCAGACGCTAATATTTCACGATTGTTCCATTCGGTATATAGATGATTTTGTAGCTAGATATGATACTGGAGGAATTGGCTTGTCCCATCCAGAATTGATGAATAGTGAGAAGAAAAAGTACTTAGAAGAAATCCTTCCTCCGAGAATTATAAGGGATTATGAGTTAATGAAAGAGTCAGAATGTTTAACTCAATCTTTAACGCCATTACTTCGTAAGAACTATATTATAGATAAAGTATTGTATAAATTAGGTCGTTTTTTATTAAAACTTAAAAGGATATGAAAGCAGTGATACTAGCAGGTGGTTTTGGGACGCGTATTAGTGAAGAAAGTCATCTAAAGCCTAAACCGATGATAGAAATTGGAAACATGCCAATTTTGTGGCATATAATGAAGTGGTATTCACATTTTGGTATTAATGATTTTATTATTTGTTGTGGATACAAACAACACATAATAAAAGAATTCTTTGCTAATTACTATCTTCATCATAGTGATATTACTTTTGATTTCTCTGATAGTGGAAAGAAGATCGCTCATAAGGAAACTGCAGAGAATTGGAAGGTCACAGTTGTAGATACCGGATTGAATACGATGACAGGTGGACGTATTAAAAGAATAAAGAAATATATAGGAGATGATCCTTTTATGATGACATATGGAGATGGCGTTGCTGATGTTGATTTATATAAACTTCTACAATTTCATCAACAGCATGGACTAAAGGCAACTTTGACAGGTGTTCAACCAGAAGGTCGATTTGGTGTGTTAGATCTAAAAGGCGATATAATACATTCGTTCAGAGAAAAGAGCCGCGATGATATGGGATGGATTAATGGAGGCTTTATGGTGTTAGAGCCGGAAGTAATTGATTATATTGATGGTGATGACACTATGTTTGAACGTGAGCCGTTGGAACGATTGGCTAATGAAGGCCAACTTGCCTGTTATAAACATAAGGGCTTTTGGCAGTGTATGGATACGCTTCGTGACAAAGAGAAATTGGAAAAATTAATTAATACAAATAAAGCCCCTTGGGTAGTTTGGTGATAATAGAAATATGAAAGTGTTTAATAATGTTTATGAGGGAAAGAAAGTCCTGATTACAGGTAATACAGGATTTAAAGGTAGCTGGTTGACTACCTGGCTTCTTGCTTTGGGCGCGGATGTTTATGGCTATTCTATTAATGTGCCTACAGAACCTTCTATGTTTGAAGCATTAAAACTATCAGAGAAGATACACCATCGCTTTGGCGATATAAGGAACTGTGAAGATTTTTCTGCTTATGTTCAAGAGATTAAGCCAGACTTCTTATTTCATTTAGCTGCTCAGGCATTGGTCCTGACATCGTATAAAGAGCCTTTTGATACGATAACGACTAATGTTGTTGGTACGTCGTCCATCTGTGAGGCTATTCGTCAGATTGATTGGCCTTGTACTTGTGTACTTATTACTAGCGATAAGGCTTATGATAATGTAGAATGGATATGGGGTTATCGAGAAACAGATCGCTTAGGTGGAAAGGATATTTATTCGGGATCAAAAGGCGCAGCAGAATTAGTTATTAAAAGTTATTGGCATTCGTTTATTAAAGAAATGCCGAACATCAAGTTTGGCGTTACACGTGCTGGAAATGTAATAGGTGGAGGTGATTGGGCGGCAGATCGTATCGTCGTCGACTGTATTAAAGCTTTCTCTGTCGGGGAAACCGTAGAGATTCGTAGTCCTAAGGCAACCCGTCCCTGGCAGCATGTATTAGAACCGCTGAGTGGCTATTTAACTCTAGCTCAGTATCTGGCTGAAGGAAAAACCGAGAATGGTGAAGCTTTTAATTTTGGACCACGTGCTGAGCAGACAAAAACTGTCCTTGAGTTAGTCCGCGACTTAGCATTGCTTTGGGGTATTAATCGAGATGAGGCAGTAAGGATTACGGGAAATGTACCATTCAAAGAGGCTACTTTATTGAAGTTAAATTGTGATAAGGCTTTGGCATTTCTTCATTGGCAGTCTACTTTAAAGTATGAAGAATGTGTGCGTTTTATTGCTGATTGGTATAAATCTTTTTATTCGAATAGTGAAGCTGACATGTACCAGTTGACTGTGAATCAAATTTCTGAATATACGAATCGGGCAAAAGATCAAAAAATAGGATGGACGGAGTAATATTAACACCATTAAAGCGTATTCCATCTGAAAAAGGTGACGTATTGCATGGTATGAAATCGACTGAGTCTACATTCTGTGGCTTTGGAGAAGCCTATTTTACTCAGATTCGGCCAGGATACACTAAAGGGTGGAAACGACACAACCGTATGACACTGAATCTGGTTGTGGTTCATGGAAAAGTAAAGTTTGTTGTATATGATGAACAAGAAATGTGTTTTGAGGAGATCATTCTTTCTCCAGAATCAAATTACCAGCGATTGACGCTAGCACCTGGGTTGTGGATGGCTTTCCACGGAATGGGTGATGAGGTGTCAACTGTTATGGATATTATTCCAGAACCTCATGATCCTACAGAAGCTGACAATGTTGAATTATCAGAAATAGATTATCATTTCTAGGGTATGAAAGTTGCATTAACAGGTATTACTGGATTTGTCGGCAGGAATTTGATGCCGATGATTATTGATAAATTGCCAAATGTTGAGTTGCTGACGCTCAATGTGGAAACTGACTTGTCAAAGGCACAACAGATGTATCCTTGGAAGCAATGTCACCACATTTTAACCACGGAATTGGACAAACTCGTGGATTTTAATCCTGAGATTGTTCTTCATTTGGCTACTATAACAACCGAACGAAATAATACAGAGTTAATTAAACCAATGTTGGCTGCTAATATAGAGTTTGGTGTACTCCTGCTTGATTCGCTTACCCGTTGTAGTCAATTACGATTGTTTGTAAACACAGGATCATTTGCAGAGTATCGCTTTGGTCCGTCAAATATCAATGACGCATATTTGTATGCAGCTACAAAAAGCGCATTCCGACATTTCTGTGACTATTATTCACAACTTATGAATTACAAGTATATAACGGTAGTCCCTTATACTATTTATGGGGGAACCCCAACGGTGAAACGCTTGATGGACTATATTTTGGAGTCTATGGAATCGGAAACACCGGTGGACATGACCGCTGGAGAACAGATATTAGATTTCACGCATGTGAATGATCTCGCAGATTTTTATGTCCATATTCTTCGTAATCCTGATTTATTCTATAATCTTAACAATGGTGAGGAGTTCCATATTGGGACAGGCAAAGGTACAAGTATTTGTGACCTTGTTTCTATTGTAGAACGTGTCTATGGACGAAAATGCAACATTAATTTTGGAGGTCGCCCCTATCGTGAACGTGACACGATGCATGCTGTTGCTCCTATAGCAAAAAACCTAAATCTTGTTAATTGGCGTGCTATGATTAGTTTAGAAGATGGAATATGTATGATGAAAGATGCCAATGAATAAAAAAATAAGAATATCTATTCTTATTCCAATATACAATGCAGAGAAGTATATAGGAAAGTGTTTGGACTCAGTTTTTGGTCAGACATATTCTCCGATTGAATTTGTTTTTGTCGATAACTATTCTACGGATAATAGTTTGACAATTCTTGAGAATAAAATTATGCAGTATGGTATTTGTGAAGATGATTACAAGATAATTAAGCATGATAAGAACGAAGGTATTGCTGTTTCACGTAATGACTGCATAGATAATGCTACAGGCGATTATATCCTATTTGTTGATAGTGATGATTGGATAGAAAAAGATATGGTAGAACAATTAGTATCGGCGACCTCTGAAGGTAGTATTGATATTGTAGGCAGCGACTTCTACCAGGAGAACCCTGATGGCACCTCATTATATGTGATGGAAACTTTCTCGGATATTTGCCATGACAATATGTTAATGGCTCTCAATTATGAAATTAGTTCTGTCTTATGGAAGTTACTTATAAGGAGAAGTCTTTTTGTTAATATCCACTTTACTCCATATTTAGATATTGTTGAAGATTATATTGTGACAATTAAGTTGTACCAGCATGCTACTACTTTCGCTGCTGTTCACAAAGGGTTGTACCATTATGTTATATACCAAGATAGTACGTCAAATAAGAGACTCAATTCTATCAAAAGTCATATAAGGGGCGTATCAATAATTGAAGAGTATTTGAAGCAAGAAGGGCTTTACGATGCTGAAGTTGAACAGAGATTGTTATTGAGGAAGTTTAACATTAAGAGCAATTATCTTACGAAATCTCTATTAAATTATGATGCTTACATTCATACCTTCCCAGAGGCAAATAGAATGTGGCGATATATGAATTATACAGGAAAAGAAAGGATAAAATTCTGGCTGGCAGAGCATGGGTTTTATTCATTATTAAAATTGATTCAAAGATAGAAATGGAACATAACATAAAAGTCTCAATTCTCGTGCCATTTTATAATGTAGAAAAATATGTAGGTCGTTGTGTGGAGTCTCTTTTTGCGCAAACCTATAAGAATGTTGAGTATATATTTGTTGATAACTGTTCAACAGACAAAAGTCGGGAAATTATTAATGAATATATGATCAAATATAATGTTGTGGACAAATGTAAGTTGATTGTTCACGAGAAGAATCTGGGCATCTCTGTTTCAAGGAACGATTGCCTGGATAATATGACAGGTGATTTTTTTCTTTTTGTCGATAGTGACGATTATATTGACGATGATATGGTCGAACTCTTAGTTGATGCCGCGATAAAAGAGAATGCCGATATATCCGGATGTGGCTATGTTGAGGAATATACTGACCATAGTGTAGAGTTTCCCCAAAAATATACCAATGACCATGATGAAATGATGCGAGCAATAACTCTTCTTACAATCAAAGGTGTGATGTGGAAATTGTTGGTTCGTAGTACTATTGTAACAGAGCATAAGGATGAAGTTCGTTTTATTCCAGATAGGAATATGGTGGACGATTATTTGTTTTGTTGTCAGCTCTTTTATTATGCGAAGCGTTTTGCAGAGGTTGATCGTTGCATGTATCATTGGATACAATATAATCCCAATAATTATACACATACTACTGTGTTTGCAGTAGAAAGTCAGGCTGCTGCAATTCGTGCAACAGAGGAGTTCTATCGTTCAAAAGGTATTTTTCATATCGTGGAAAATGAGTTGAATATGCGTAAATTTGTTTTAAAACTACCTTTGTTGCTTGATAAGAATTGTTATAATATTAAGAAATGGCGTATAATTTTTCCAGAAAGTAACAATGTTTGGAAAGATATGTCCTTTTCAAAAGGTAATAATTTGTTATTTTGGATTGCGCAATCTCCATTCTTTTGGATTTGTACGTTTATTAATAAATGTAGGCAATTATCTATTAAATGAGAATTGTAATCAGTTATATGCTTAAGTTAATAAATATAAATAAAAGTTCATATGATTAATAATAATGTCGAACAATTAAAACTTAGTATTATTATACCGGTTTATAATGTAGAAAAGTTTATTAATGCTTGTTTGGAGAGTATATTTAGTCAAGGGCTTAATGAAGAGTGTTTTGAGGTTATTTTAGTTAATGACGGTACAAAGGATGATAGTATGGAGGTGATAAAGGATATCCTTAACCGTCATACAAATATTATAATATTGGAGCAAATTAATCAAGGCCAATCAGTTGCGCGCAATAACGGTTTGCATATTGCTAGAGGAGAGTATATTTTAATGATAGACTCTGATGATTTACTCGTAAACGATAGCCTGGCGTTCCTTCTCAATCGGGCAATTACTTCGAAAGTCGATCTTGTAGTTGCTGATTTCTTAACTATATATGATGACGAAATAGTTAAAAGAGATAATAAGCATAAGGATAGTTGTAAGATTGTAGAAAAAACAGGTGAGCAATTATTCTTGGAAGATCTTAATCCACATGAGTGCTTTATTTGGCGGACGTTATACAGGGCAGATTTTTTAAAATGTAATAATATTGAGTTTGTAGAAGGTTCTTCTCCTTATGAAGATGTTCCTTTTACTCATGAATGCTATTTGAAAGCAAAAAACTGTTGTAGGACATCAAAATTGTTGAATATATATAGGAGAGGACACGAGTCATCAACTTATTCATATTTTGATAAAAATAAAGCTATAGGTTATTGCCGTGCAATCAAAAAGACATGGAGTTTAATACATATTAATGGGAAAAAAGACGATATTAAAAGAAAAATAGTAGATGATGTTTTCCTTTCCTTTTCTGTGATGATGTGTTTGACTTGTTTGTCTTTTAACAGTTTTTCTGATAAATTTGATGTAATTAAATTTATTAACAAAGAAATTCCAGATTTGAACTTTAATAATGGTTGTCTTCAAAAATGTATAACATATCTATTGAAAAATAGACCTCGAGCTCTCGTTTGTATTCAAACCATTTATTGGAAAATAGCCAAGGGTAGTATATTTCGTAAGATTTATTATAGGATTAATTATAAAATAAAGAATTTATTAAAAAGTATATGATGATTATGAGCAATATAATTAAGACTTTAATATGGAAATTTTATTATAGGTACAAGCCCATAGGTGATATTGATTCTGAAGGAGGATATTCATTTGTTCAAAAGGTTTTGATGTTTTTGAATATTACTAAAGTAAATTTATTTGGAGATTACTTAACATCCAAACGTCTGCAAGGAATTGTTGAGATGTCTCCAGATCGTATCTCTGATGTTATTTTTGAATCGTTATCTAAAGATACACCTTGTATGATTGCAAGATTTGGTGCAAATGAGCAGAGAATTGTTGCAAATTATCTGTCAATTGCTTCTAAGAAAAGATCGATATTTGCTGCAGTAATCGGTAGAAGACCTTTTTGGTGGTGGAACAAAATGGTAAGAAAAGAATTTAATTCAAATGCAGGTTTCTTCCCAGATAATGCTTTATGTTTGGAGAAGTATTCTAAAAGAATGATTGAAGATACGAAGTCACTTGATGTTCTTTTAACATGGTTTGGCTGGGAATTATTGTTGTTAAAAGACAACCCATCCGTTAAGATGGTTGGATTGCAGGAGGCCGAGCCGTGGTGGCAGTCAAATCCGTGGACTCGATATCTCAAAGGGAAGAAAGTTTTAGTCGTTCATCCATATTCAGAGTTAATAGAGAGACAATATAAGAATAGAGATGAATTGTTTTCAAACAAGAATGTCCTGCCCGATTTTGAAATAATAACTTTAAAGGCTGTTCAGTCTATAGGTGGAAAGGCTGAGGGTTTCGAAAGTTGGTTTGATGCTCTTAAATGGATGGAGGATGAGATGGATAAGATAGATTATGATGTAGCGTTAATTGGATGCGGGGCTTATGGATTCTGTTTAGCAGCTCATGCGAAAAGACGTGGTAAAAAGTCTGTTCATTTAGGTGGTGTTTTACAATTGTTATTTGGTATTAAGGGAAATCGATGGGAAGATAAAAGTTATCATCCTGTGTTTGATTATACTTCGTTATTTAATCAATACTGGATAAAACCAGATCAAGAACTTCGACCAGATAATGCAGAACAATACGAGGGCGCTTGTTATTGGTAATTTGTGATTATTGTATGAAGGTAGCTTTTTTAGTAAGCAAATGGCCTGTGGAAGGTGGTATTGAAACCGTCACTCGCACGTTAGCGAATGAGATGGTTAAACGTGGTCATCATGTCGTAATAATGTATACCGAATATTTCAAACCAGACAATGCCCCTTTTGTCGATGAACGAATAACAGAAGTGCTTATTTCGGGAGAGAACTCTCACGATAGAGCAAAAGCTTCAATTGCACATTGTATAGAGTTTAATAAAATAGAGGTTGTTATAAATCAGTGTTTCCCCACATGGTCCGCAAAAGTACTTGAAGATTTAAAGTATAAAGTTAAAATAATTGAATGTATGCATATGATCCTTTTTTATCCTTCTAGATACAATCGTTTGGGATGGAAAGGATATGATTTAAGATTGCGTTTATATGGTCCATGGTTATGTCGGTATGTTGAAAAGAGACAAAGATGTGAAGAATTGGAAAGAGAATTCCCTTACGTTGATAGGTTTGTGTTGTTGTCGAAGGCATATGTTGATGAATATTTTCAATTTAGAGGAACCCGTTTGGGTGAGGGCATCCTGACATATATGAACAATCCTCTTACTATGAATACAGAATTATCGGAATCAGAATTACATGATAAAGAAAATGTTGTTCTATGTGTGGCTCGTATGTCAGAGATAGAAAAACGTATAAGTTTCTTGATAGATGTATGGAAGGAAATCGAACATGATAGCCGATTTAATGACTGGTATTTTGATCTTGTTGGCACTGGCCCTTCACTATCAATGTATAAAGAAAGAGTAAAAATAGAGGGTATTAAACGTATAAGATTCTATGGCTATCAGCAACCTGATATGTATTATAGAAAGTCGAAGATCTTTTTGATGTCATCGATTGCAGAAGGATGGGGCATGACATTAGTTGAGGCCCAACAATTAGGAACTATTCCTATAGTTTTGGATACATTTTCAAGTTTACATGATATAGTAATAGATGGGTATAATGGTCGTATTGTACGTCATCGAACAGTAAAAGCATTTGTTAAGGTTTTGAAAAATGTTATGACAGATGATCGTGATAGAGAAAAAATGGCTTTGAATGCTATAAATACATGTAAACGTTTCAATGTTAAAATGATTGTTGATAAGTGGGAAAAACTGATAAATGATATTCATTCGTAGACTATTTTTTCTTTGCAAACTGCTTTATTCGTGAGAGAAAATCTTTTGATCCTTTGCAGAATAATCGTATCAAGGTCAAGTTTATGATAAGATATATAGTTAGTATGTATATGCTGTATGTTGCCCATAATAGATAACTTGAATAGGCATTTATCTGGATGACATTTGTTAAGTAGTGGGCTATAGTGAAACTTACTATAGATACTACGAAGTTTCTAGCCGCTCCTGACCAATATACAGAATACCGCTCCTTCAAACCTGAACTAAACAAGAAATACGGCTTCCACAGGATAACGATGAGACCGGTACTGATAATCTTGCCTAACAACAAGCCGATGATGCCCCAAAAATAACCTGCTATGAGTGTAACAGACAAGTTGATAACCAGCTCTGCCCATGCAGACCAAGTATCGTTGTATAACCCGTAGGCATGGTTGTATGTATCGACAACGAAACGTGAATAGCTAATATATGTATAAATGGTAAGCAAAACTAAGATCTTGTGATCAATGATGAACTCTGGTCCAAGCCAGAGTGATATAAACGGCTCTAAGAGGTGATAAATGGAGAAGCAAAGAAAACCTCCGACAAAATGTCTTAATGTTAGCATCTCCCAAAAAACTTTCATAATACTTGCTTTATTGCCTTCGGCAACCAGGTTCCCAATACTGGCGTCAATACTATTAAGAACTGATCCGAATAATTGCCCAGTTTTAGTTACAATGAGGGTGTAGTTGCCATAAAAAGCAACCATTTTAAGAGTAACAAAAATGAAAATAAACAATTCATCACTTTTGTTGAGTAGAAAGTCTTTTATTTTATGAATAAAAATTTGACGCGTATTAGTTAGTATTTCCGGGTATTTCTTTAATAGTTCCTTTCCTCTTGATTTATTTGTCTTGAGCCATGGGTAAACTTGTTTTATTTTCCAATTGAGGATGGCACAACCAATAATACTAAATAGGAATTCTATCGAGACCCATATATACAAATTTTTATAAGTATAAGCCAGATAAATTTGAATGATGGTTTTGATTATTGAAAAAGATTGGAAATAGATTGATACAAGATAGTTTTTTTGGTCTGCAGATAACAGAATTTGCCTATAGTTGATAAAATAGCCAATTAAGGAAGAACCAAGAATTGAATAAAAAGCAAAATATATGATACCTAACCCTAATTCAACATCTTTAAATATAAAAGGGAAAAAGATACTAATAATTATTCCTCCAATAAAGATAAAAGTACCTATATAGCGATAAAGGTATCCGAATACAGATAGGATTTCCTGAATCTTGACTTGATCATTAGCTTGTAGAGGCTTGAATAAAAAGAAACTGATACAACCTGCTATGCCTAATTCTGCAAGATTGAGATAACCTAAAATGTTGGAGAGTGTCCCATATAGACCTATAAAGTCAGCTCCAAGATTTGATAAAAATATTTTGCGCGAGAAAAACGATAAAAATAGGGTGAGGAAGTAAAATAGTAAATTTACTTCAGCGTTCTGTATACTCTTATGCGTCCTCTCTCCCATTATCTAGCCTTTGTTAAATAAATGATGTCATTTTTAATTCTGCGAATTGTCGCATGAAAATTATCTATGTTGAGATTCATATTAATTGTATCAAGTGGCATGATAAGAGGAATGTGTTTAATTCGGAGATGATGATGCTCACAGAACACATTAATGAGACGTTCACTCATATAGCCATAGATACGGCTTTGAACAGGATCATCAATGGGTGGGACACGGCGTTCCACCTCAAATAGAAGATCGAAGAGCCATTCCGAATAGGCATCGAAGTGTTCCCAATGCGTGATAAACATATTATAGCCTGCAGCTTTATTGCTATGATCCATTGTCTTATCAAAGGCTGGCATGAATTGGGGACTGCGATCCTTAATAATCAGGCGCAGCATCTCCCAGTCTTTAGCAATGTGATAATCTCCGTATTGTTGAGTATTGCTAACACGCCAATGGCGGGCTATGGGGAGGATGATATCGTATTTTTTTAGTATTGCTTCTAAATCAGGGAATTGATATTCTTTTTTGAGGAATTCATCTGTTGGTATAAAATGTTTGTCTGCGGAGAATTGAGGCCATTTCCTTGCAAAATCAAAATAGCGACGATAATGATTCAGACCAACAATATCGACATCCTTCAGGTTCTTCCAAGCCCAATAGTGACAGGTAAGTTCACAAAAATGGGGATTTTTGGTTGAAATGTTATCACCTTCATTGTCTGGTTGGTAACCAGGAATTGGTTTATGCAACGCGGCTCCTGCTTGGACAGGTAGGAAATATGGGTGTTGCGGTAATAGTACATCTCTGTGAGCGCAGATAAAGATCTTAATGTTACTCATAGGCTATCCATGCTGGGTGTGAATGAAGTCAGTGTTCTTACGATCTATATGTAGAATGTTCTTTAACATTCTGAGTACTAAACGGGGTATGGCTAGAATCTTTTTGAAAGATTGCACACGCAATGCAGCCGGAATTGCTATAAAAAGGGATAGGCTCAATATCGCGAAAAGAATCCACCATTTCTCACACCAATCAGGCATTATAATCGACATGAAAACAGATATGCCTCCTATTAATACAATGAGGATGGAGCGGGGAATGAGTGCCTGCTGGATGGTCTTGTCGACGAAATTGATATTGCCATGGAGAAGAGCTTGGGGCACCTTAGGGAGATTGCTTATAAGGCTTTGTACCTGGGCTGTCATCCATCGCATGCGTTGACGCTGGAAGTTATCCTGATTGCTTACTTTCTCATCAAAGACATGGATGTCGGGGGCATATTT
>JAEEGJ010014137.1_pt1 | contig 19063 bp, 16 predicted proteins | sample 8958761 | NCBI WGS metagenome assembly JAEEGJ01 (sample SAMN16246546, study PRJNA631951) | gut metagenome | biome: gut microbiome; feature: rumen; material: RS-attached | host: Bos | place: Iran: Karaj | collected 2018-10 | reverse complement strand
CTGGAAGGAATAAACAACAAAATCAAAACAATGAAGAGACAAGCATATGGATACAGAGACGAGAAGTTCTTTGAACTCAAAATCCTTTCTCTACACGATAAGACCTATGCATTTGTCGGATGAACCAGAAATAATTGAGAACCTTTTTGCTTGATCGGGTTCATACCACATTTGCATTTTACGAAGAAGGTGTTGAAATAACCCTTCCCTTCGTACAAATAGGACAGCGATTACGTAAAAAGTGCAAAAAAGTAGAAGGATTTCTACATAATGTTAGGAGGTTTAACAAATTATGTGTAACTTTGCACATTAAATAGCTATAATCAAAATAGATGATGAAGAAAGATTGTCAAAACAGAATCAGAGTAGTGTTGGCCGACAAGCAAATCACTAATCGATGGCTTGCCGAGCAGATGGGCGTGACAGATATGACCGTCTCCCGTTGGAAGACTAACAAGATACAGCCCTCCATGCCTCAGTTTGTCGAGATTGCACGTCTTCTCCAAGTAGATATAAAAGACTTGCTGGAAGTGGATTTCGATACCTAGAGTGAAAAATAGCAGAAAATTTCAATTAATGAATTAAAGGCAATGACAATTATGGACGGATTCAAGAATATAGAGATAAAGAATTTCAGAGGTATCAACTACTTAAAGATTGAAGATTTTTCCCGTGTCAATGTGTTCCTTGGACAGAATAGTTCGGGTAAGAGTTCTGTGCTTGAATGCCTATTGCTGATGATGGGCATGTCTAATCCTGATTTGCCTCAGGCTCTTAATAGGCTGAGGTCACGCAATAACTATGCCGGTGTTGCAGATGCTCGCTATATGTTCAATAATTTGGTGCTTAATTGCCTGCCTGAAATAACTGCAGAGTTGTCGAATGATGCGAAGCGCCATTTAAAGCTTAGACTGTCGTATGTGTTTAATGACAAAGAAGTGGCTGCTGAGCAGAATGGTCCTTTGCCTGTAACTGATACGATGGGATTAATTAATACGTTGGAAATGCTGTTTGATTTGACAGAAAGAAAAGAAACAAAGAACTATCGAAGTTCCTTGATGTTCAATCAAGCTGGTACCATTACAGGACGAGAGTTGGCAAAAGGCTATGTTGAAAAACAATTTGTTAGTCTTATTACATCAGACTTGTTGGTAGGAAGTCTTGTAAATGACTTGTCAGAATTGTTCAAGCGGAAACAAAAAGATTTGATTGTGGAACGTTTGGTCAATTTCGACAAGACTATATATACCATTGATATCCTTAATAATGATATATATATTGGTTTTGAAGGCCTAAATGAACTTTTACCACTTGGTATGACTGGTGATGGTTTGCGTCGCTATCTGAACATCGTGGCAGCATCTGCAAATCCAATGACAAATATCATCTTGATTGACGAGATAGATAATGGGCTCCACTATTCTGCCTACAAGAAATTATGGGAGGCCATCTTTGCTTTGGCAACGACAACAAACAAGCAGGTGTTTGTAACGACTCATAGCAAGGAAACCTTGTACTATCTGAATGAGATGCTGGAAGAGAAGACCGACTATCAGCAAGAGATGCGCCTTTATACTATAGAGAATACGAAGTTGAAAGGCCATCAGGCATATAAGCTGACTTATAATGGCCTGCATGAAGCATGTACAAACGATATTGAACTGAGGAGCATCGTGTTATGAGAAAGGATTTCAATATCTTTGTGGAAGGAGTTGCTGATGAATGTTTCTTCAAGCAATACCTCCGTCATGTGTTTGGTGAAGATACTCCAGACGAACGGATTGTAGTTCTCAAAGGTTGGGACAACTTGAAAACGGAAGCTTCGGCTCTTCGTATGCGTTCAATGACAGCAAATGGTGGCGTGAACCTTGTTATTGTTGATGCAGACAAGGATTTTCAGGCTCGTAAAGACGAGATTGCAAAATGGCAGCAGACAAACGAAGTGGAATTTGAGTTATTCCTCCTTCCCAACAATCAAGACATAGGAGCGTTGGAAGACTTGCTGGAGAATATCATCAATCCGAATAACCGCCCCATCATGGATTGCTGGGAGAACTACGAAAAAGAACTCGTCCAACTGGACATCCCTGGACGCACCCCTCCACCACTGACCACCCCTGCCAAGAAGACCAAAATTTACGGCTATCTTGAAGCATTGCTGTATGATTCGAAAAGTCAAAAAGAGCAAATTAAGGAAGTAAATCGCAACTACGAGAATACCCTTCACTGGAATCTGGATGCAGAGTATCTGGGGCCGTTGAAGGAGTTTTTGAATGAACATTTATCAGAAAAGTCATTATAGATACTATTGAGATATTGGGGAACTATAAAGTAGTTAGTGGGTAACTCAAAATTGGAATATTGGTATACAAGAATAAGATGACAAAGTTCTCAAAATACATAGACAAACTGATGCGACCTAAGATAACAGAGAAAACGATTGTGTTAGATTTGTTTGCAGGTTGTGGCGGCCTTTCACTTGGTTTTGAGGCAGCAGGCTTTAGAACTATTGGTTACGAAATGTTAGAAGAAGCAGTTTCTTCCTACAATGTCAACCTAAAAGGAGAATGCTTCCAACAATATTTAACCGTTGGGTTTGATTATAAAGAGATTGACAAAATTGGTGTTGTAATAGGTGGGCCTCCTTGTCAACCATTTAGCAGATTTGGCAATCAAAAGGGTATTGAAGATGCTAGAGATGGGTTCCCCATTTTTATAGATGCAGTTAAGAGAATAAAACCTAAAGTGTTTGTAATTGAAAATGTTGCAAATATACTTGGACGACATAAATGGTACTTTGACATTATTGTTGAAGAATTCAAGAAATTGGGCTACACTGTTGATTATAGAATAATCAATGCAGTTAATTATGGAGTACCCCAAAATAGAGAGCGTGTAATATGCATTGGTCATAAAAGTCAATTCTCTTATCCAGAGAAGGATGCAAAGAAAACTACTGTAAAAGAGTCTATAGGCGATATTATGTATATTGTTGATGAAAACAGTAAAATACTTACTCCTCGTCAGGATGAATACATTGCTGTTTACGAACAGAAGTCACATTGTGTCACTCCACGAGACTTGCATGAGGATAAACCTGCAAGAACTATTACATGCAGGAATCTTGCTGGGGCGACAAGTGACATGCATAGGGTCAAGCTTCCAGATGGTAGAAGGAAAAGACTAACCATTAGAGAAGCGGCACGACTACAGACATTTCCTGACTGGTTTGAATTTACAGGAACTGAAATTCAGCAATTCAATCAGATCGGTAATGCTGTGCCGCCACTACTTGCATATAAGATAGCATTAAAAGTAAAAGAAACTTATAATTCAAATAATTAAGAACTTATGGATATTCAATTCAACGATAAGAATGGTGTTAAACCCGAAAATATCAAAGTTTTAATATGTTCAATGCTAGACATTATCACTTTGGCAGGCCTGTCTGTTGATGGATTAACAAATCGTGCGTTGGAACAGATATCTATGGCATGTTTAGCAATGGGAGGTGTCACTAACTTGCTAAAAGAAATACATTCCTCACATTATCTAACATCAAAAGAGATTATCAGGCATTGGAATAAATATTATAGTGATACCATGAATGAGGGGTCTTATGATTCAATAAGGGATAATTGTGTCAAGAAACTTGTTGAAAAAGGAATTGCTGTAAGCCAAGCTAAAGAATCTTCATTGACAAAAAACAGTTCTACCGCAGGTTATGGATTATCTAATGCTTTTGTTGAACTCGTTAATGCTTATGGAACGGAGAATCAAGATTCCGTACTTGAAAAGTTTTACTTGTACCAATCAAGCATTGATACTACAGAAATAGAGCCTTCTAAGAGGGCTGAAGTTTTTCAAAAGGTTTCAGCAAAATCAATGAAAAAAGTTTTCCTTCTCTATTTAAAAAGAACCAGCAAACAGATGGAAAACTATAATGACTACGTAGAAAGTATTTGTAAGAAAATAGATCCTTTACTAAAAGATGTTGGAACGGAATACTCTTCAGTATACCAAATCACAAATGAAGATAATTTGGTAACAATAGTACAATCTGTTATTGATAAAAGCCCAAACCTTGATGGTGTCCTCGAAGACAATTGGAAAAAGGCATCTTCTAAAAATTTTAAAGACTACGTTCTTTGGACAACTTTAAGACAATATCGTGATTATCTTGTGTTGTTAAATGCCAGTAGCTTTGTTTTTAGTGTTAAACAACCTGTTATTAATAAAACAAAGCATCATGAAATTAACCTAAAAGATTTTTCTCCACTCCTTACCGCTCTTCGTACTAAGCCATTTATGCTTTTGGCAGGAATCTCTGGTACTGGCAAAAGCCGTATTGTGAGGAAACTGGCACAGGCGACCACTACACAGGAATATGAGAATGAGGAGAATCGTTGGAAGGATAATCGGCCTGAGAACTTTGAACTGATACAGGTGAAGCCCAACTGGCATAATTCGATGGATGTGGTAGGTTTCTATTCCAATATCTCAAGGAAATATGAATTTACACCCTTTGTGGAGTTTATTGTGAAGGCTTGGCAACACAAAGAAACGCCGTATTTCCTCTGCTTGGATGAGATGAACTTGGCTCCTGTGGAAGAGTATTTCGCTGAATTCCTTAGTGCCATTGAGTCACGTTCTACTGACGAGAAGGGCGATTACATAACTGACCCTATCATTAAACCGTTCAAGAATTTTGGTGAGAAAGAGGGCAAATCAATGCTTATACAGTTACTCGGTGACGCTGACCCTATAGACAAAAATCCCATAGCTGTACATTTTTACGAAAAAGGTCTCACCTTGCCTCCTAACTTGATGGTGATGGGTACGGTGAATATGGACGAGACGACTTTCTCATTCTCACGCAAGGTGCTGGATAGGGCAATGTCGGTGGAGATGAACGAAGTGGATTACGACAAGTTCCTGTCGGGCGAAACTGAGCAGTTCCCGCTGCTGACAGACTTCAATGAACTGTTGGTAAACCGTCCACAGAAAGCCTCAGAAGTAAAAGACGACATAGACGGAGAGAAAGTGATGGCCTATCTGAAGGACGTGAACGCCCTATTGGAAGATACTCCTTTCAAGCTGGGTTATCGTGCCTCGAACGAGGCTATGCTGTATGTAGCAGCAAACAAGGTGCTGGCCGGAGAGCAATTCTCAATGACATCGGCATTGGATGATTTCACCCTGATGAAAATCCTCTCCCGCATAGAGGGCGACGACCAACGGTTGGGCATAGACGAGGACGACCCGCGCATTGCAGCCGCCCACAGCACTGCCGACAACGAAGGACAACGACCCAACCTGCTGACCTGCCTGCGGGGTATTGTGCGCAACCATATCGGCAATGACACCCAGACGGAGAAGAAAATCGGCTCGATGTGCCGTACCCTTGAACGCGAACACTTTGTTTCCTATTGGGGCTAATGTCAACGGACGGCAACATATTCGATTTCGAGGTATGGAACGATGATGTCCGCCTCCGCTTCTCTTGCGACAAGAGTCTTGACCGCATACGGAAAGCGGTGGAGAACCTCCGTGTGCAGCGAGGCGATGAGAAACTGACGGCTGAGTTCGTCACCACACAGCCCGACACTCATTTTGGATTCAACGGGCATGAGTACCATCTGTCGAAGATGACAAGAGAGGCGGTATTTTTCGAGAATACTCAGTATCCTGTATTGATAACTGGAAGCGACAACGTAAGCAATATGTCGTTACGTTTCTGGAATGTGACGAAAGACAACCAGTTAAGCAGCGACAAGAACCTGCTGTTTGGTGCTGTGTCGTTCGGCAATCAGGTGGGAAAGACCGACATCTGCTTGGATTACCGCAAAGAGGGAAAGCCAAAGAGTTTGCGTTTCTCTACCGAGGTGCTGAGCTACAAGATGGACTACCGCACCGATATGAAATGGATTATCCGCGATATTGAGGAGGAATACAGTATGCTTTCGTTTGCATTCATGCGCGAGACCTACCTGAACTTCCGCACACAGAAGGGCGACTCGACCGACTTGATATGGTGGCAGATATTCCAGACATGCTTTGCGGACATTACCCATGCCTGCCGTCAGATTATCAACTCCCCAAAGAGAAAACTGCAAGACCGTATCGTGTATGAACGTATTGACCGGCTGCGGTGGATAGACAACGAACTGGAAAACGAATACCAGGAGTTTAAGCACGACCCGCACCATCGCTATCGTACTCGCGAATTGTGCCACACCAACGACACTGTGGAGAACCGTTTCCTAAAATTCGTGATGCGGGAAACATTGCAGCGGTTCACTATCGTCTGCCAACACATACGGAACAGTGTTGCAAAATCAAAAAGGCTGGAGGTGCAATTGAACACAATGAACGAGGAGCTGCAAAGGCTGGTCAACCATCCTTTCTTCCGTACCATTGGAATTTTCAAGGGTTTCTCCCAAGAGTCTCTGGTGATGAAGAAGTCAATACACTACCGCACCATATACCAGAAATGGATAGAGTTGATGTGCGGGTATGAACTAGAAGAAGGGGTGAACAAACTGGAGACTAAAGACATTGCCACACTATATGAGATATGGTGTTTCCTGAAGGTGAAGAACATCATTGCCGATATTCTGAAAGACAAAGCCACCGCCCACTATAAAGGGAACAAGCTGACTCCCCAGTTTGTACGCGACCTGGGCTGGGGCACTCACTCGGAGGTGACATTCATGAGAACCGATGACAATGTAGAGCTGGCCACAGTGATGTACAACGCCCCAGTAAGACAAGAGAACGAGAAGGCTGAATCGGCCATCAGTGGAACTAAGACATTCACCACACAGCAACGCCCGGACATTGTGCTAAGGCTGACCAAACGGCAGAAAGGCATACAGTATACATTCCTTTTTGATGCGAAGTACCGCATCAACGACAGCCGCATTGATGATCTGGATGTGCCGCCGACGGACGCTATTGACCAAATGCACCGCTACCGCGATGCCATATACTATATCGACCCAAGCAACCAGAAGCCCAAACGCGAGGTGATTGGCGGTTATGTCCTCTTCCCTGGGAACTATACCAAAGAGGAATTTGAGCATTCTCATTACTACAAATCCATCAAGGAAATCGGCATCGGGGCATTCCCACTGAGGCCGTCGGAGAGCATCACCGTAAATCCTAATGACAGCGCGCAGATGCTGCGATTGCAGATAGAAGAGTGGCTGAACAGAAAGCGGATGCAGAATTATCTGTACAAGAAAGTGTCACCTCAGCATGGGTTGGATTACCAAGACCCAGACGATGTGGTGCTTGTCAACTTTGCCAGCAAAGACAAGCTGGCCAAGATGAAAGAACTTGGATTGTGCTATCTGCGTACTGGCGAAGATGCAGGTTCCATTGTGCTGCATCCAAGGGCATTGAACGCTAAATATGTGATGCTGCACAACGGCACAAACGGCACTTTATTCAAACTAAAAGGTGCCGGACCACGTTTCATGTCGAGAGATGTCTTGCAGAAGAAGGGATTCAACTCTTTGGGACATGACTACTATTTGGTTTATACTTTTGATACCACACAATCGAAAGACTACACGAATGTTACCGCACTTGGCCGAGGCAAAAAGACCACAGCGCCATGGTTTGCTACTTGGGAGGAATTGATGAATAATGACATGACTAAATAATATAGTAAATGGGAATGGCTATTACAATTCAAGACAAGGAGTACCTGCAATGGGTGAAGGATCTTGGCTCGCGCTACTGCAGGAGCCAGATTAAGGCTGCGGTGAGGGTGAACGAGGAGATGCTACGGTTCTATTGGGAACTGGGCAGAGACATTGTCGAGATGCACGTTGAAGAACGTTGGGGTGATAACGTTATTAAGACCTTGTACGAAATGCGCTTCAAACTAGAATCCACCGACACACCAAACCACTGAACATAAAAACATCTGATTATATATGGAATACTACATTATACCAGCACTACCGTTGTCTTACGACTTGGAGACGAAAGAAATATTGAAACAAGTCAACCGTGCCACACGAAAATTGGCAGAACTGAAAGGCGTTGCACAGACTATTCCGAATGAGCAAATCCTAATCAGCAGCCTTACTCTCCAAGAGGCAAGGGACAGTTCTATGGTAGAAAGTATTGTTACTACACATGACGAACTTTACCGCGCAGAATTAGATCCGAATCTTCCTCCTTTCAACGCTGCCACAAAAGAAGTCCTCCATTATAGAGAGGCAATAACGACAGGATTCCGTTTGGTAAGAGGGAAAAATATTCTCACATTGAATGACATCAAACACATCCAGGAGGTTTTGGAGGAAAATACAGCAGGTTTCCGAACAAACCCTGGAACAAAATTGAAGCGGTCGGATGATGTTGTGGTATATGTGCCACCACAAGATGGGCAAGATGTCCTCAGGTATATGACAAACCTTGAGCAGTTCATTAATGATGATGAATTGTGTTCGCTCGACCCACTAATCAAAATGGCCATTATCCATCATCAGTTTGAAAGCATACATCCTTTTTACGACGGTAACGGGCGAACCGGTCGTATCCTCAACATTCTGTACCTTGTTATTAATGGATTGCTAGATTTACCAATACTATATCTTAGTAGGTATATCACTCATAATAAGGGTGATTATTATCGGCTGTTGCAAGCCATTAGGGACAAAAACACCGACAATGCAAAGGAATGGGAAGACTGGATATTATTTATCTTAAAAGGGGTAGAATCCACTGCAGAAGACACTATCACTCTAGTAAAAAGTATTGGAGCGATGATGGATGAATACAAAAGAATACTTCGCCCAGCATTCGGCAAGAAATACAGCCACGACCTTATTAACGGTCTATTCTACCACCCATACACTAAAATTGAGCACGTTGAGAAAAACCTGCAACTATCACGGCAAACTGCAGCAAAGTACCTAGACAAGATTGTGACACTTGGTTTGTTACATAAAGAAAAGATTGGCAAAGAGAATTACTATATTAACACTAAATTGATGGACTTGTTTGTATCATTTGGAGAATTTAATCCATCTGTAACGGCAAACAGCATAGAGTCGGTTCATGTTGAAGAAAATGAAAAAGTATAACATGAGCAGAAGAACGTGTTAAGAAATTCCATTTTTTTTAACACGTTGTTATTGTCAGGTTAAGTTTTTTGAAAAAAACTAACACGAGAAATACATTTCTGACTGACACGACGGTTGGTGGCTAAAATCTCCTAAACACATCCTATGTCAAGAAAAATGTGTACCTTTGCAATTTTAAAATGACCGCAGTTTATGGATGATTTACATACCTCAGCACAGGGACATACCCCCCGCCTGACGGCGGAACCCTCGCAAGGGGGGATAGTGCGCATACAGGAGATGGAGCGGCGGCTGGAGGAGGCGACGACGGCGGTGGGACTGATGGAGAAGGCGTTGGAGCGCTATGAGGCGGCACAGGAGGCGGTGGAGAGGCTCGCCGACTATCTGGATAGCGAGGAGTGGCGACGGGATTTTGCCGACGATGAGAAGGGGCTGCTGCCACAAGACTTGAAACGGGGCGTGCTGAGCGAGGACGGGATTTGGAACCTGCTAGAAAACAATCGGGATCTTGCCTCAAGGATGCAAGAAATAGCTGACAAAATATTGACAAAATGATAATGTTACGAAAACAAATATGCGCAGCTCTGCTGCTGACGGTGATGGGCATACTCGGGAGTACTGGCGTGCAGGGTCAGGTGGAGAACGTACAAGGTGGTACGCGTGAGGGCGTACACGGGAGTACGCCCATACGGGTGGTGGGCTACGGCTTTTACGACTACCACTATGCCACCGACGGGGTGGGCGGAGGTGCCTTGATAGCCGACTGGAGGGTGTCGCAGACCTTCTCTTTGGGCGCAGGCGTGGAATATGCCAGCAGCAACCGTATCGCCGCCAAACTGGGCGGGATGGCAACCCTGCTGACCACAAGCAAGGGCCAACGACTGACGCTGGAGAACAGCTATCTGTGGCGGCATTACCCCTCGCTTGACCGGCAGGAGTTTACCAGCGCACTGCAACTGGGCTGGCGGGCTCGCCACGCAGACTTGCACCTAGGCTTGTGCAACCGCTATAGCGCCCCCTTGGTGCAAAGGTCGGACGGCGGCATGGGCACTGTGTTGGAGCCGATGAATGTGATGTTTGCCATCGAAGGATGGTGGAACAACCAAACTATGCCCCAACAATGGAACGTGGAGCTGCGTTGGAGCAACTACCACGACTTTGTGATAGAGCGCGTGGCAAATTGGTTTTTCAGCGCCAAAGGGTATTACACCCTCAAAGACGAGACGGCACTGATAGCGGAGGTGGGGGTGCACCCCGTGGGGTCGCTCAACCTGACAGCCAGTTACGACGGCTGGTTTATGCACCTTGGGGCAATGAGGAGGTTTTGATTTTAAAAAAATAACTAGAAATACTAGATAAGACTAGAGATACTAGAAATAAGATCATTGTTATGAATGCTAGAATTATCATATTGGCCGCAATGGCACTAATGCTGGGCTCATGCAATAGGTTGGACGTGAAAGGCATGTTCTTCTCAAGCGGCAGCCACACCGAAGACCGCGTGGCCGAATGGCTTGAGTGGAACCAACAGCATGGCGAGAACGTCATCACGGGTGTGCCCGACACATATAGTGTGTATGCCTGCTCGGACATACATCTCGAAGGCGATGCCACAAGGGTGGCGACCGTGCTAGAGCGCGAGAACGCCGACCCGCTGGGGCAGTTCTCCCTCGTGCTGGGCGATATAGCCAACGAGAGCGGCGAGCGTCCCTTCCATCTGTTGGATAGCGTGATAGGCGTAGGCACCGACACCTGCTTCGTCATCCTCGGCAACCACGACATCTACTTCGACTGCGAGCAATATTACAAGCAGTACTTCCACACCTCGACCTACACCGTCACCGTGCAGACGGTGAGCGGCGCAAAAGACCTCTTCATCTTCCTCGACAGCGGCAACGCCACCCATGGCAAGCGCCAACTGGAATGGCTCGAAGAGGTGCTGCAGCACCGCAGCGACTTCCGCCACGTGGTGGTAAGCACCCACACCTGCCTGTTCCGCACTAGCTACAACTACAGCACCACCCCCGCTGCCAACCTGCCCCTAGACGAATACTACCAACTGCTGGACCTAATGGACGAGAACCAAGTCAGCCTGTTCCTCATGGGTCATTTCCACCATCAGGAGGAGCACATGATAGGCCGTGTGCCTTACGTGTTGCTTGACAACCTGAACGAAGACAAAGATACCCCAAGCTACCTAGTGGTGACACTGGGCAACGAGGTGAACTATAAATACTGCGAGCTATAATGAAAAGTAAGGTACTTGCCACAACAATATTGGCGCTCACTGCCATAACGCTGCTATTCTCCTGCGCCAAACAGGGCTACCCCTCGGGCGGCCCCAAGGACGAAACCCCGCCCGTGGTGCTGGGGACCACCCCTCCCAACGGCTCGACCCATTTCGATGCCAAGGAATTCCTCATCTCGTTCAATGAATATGTGCAGGTGAAAAGCGCGGACGAGAACATCTTAGTGTCGCCACCCATGAAGCACAAACCCGAATACACCACCAAGGGTCGCGGCATCTTGGTCAAAATCAAAGATACCCTACAGGAGAACACCACCTACCTCTTCCAATTCAAAAACGGCATTGCCGATTTCAACGAAGGCAATTTGCTGAGCAGCTTTGAGTATGTCTTTTCGACCGGCAGCGTCATCGACAGCATGACCATACGAGGGCGGGTGCTGGATGCTTTCACCAACGAGCCTCGGAAAGAGACGGTTACTGTGGTAGCGTATGCCGAAAAAACCGATGCCGACTCGGCGGTGGCGTTGTTGCCGGCAGGCGACTCTGTGGTAGCGAAGCAACACCCGATGTATATGACCCGCTGCGACAAAGAGGGCAACTTCGAGTTGAACCACCTGCGCGAAGGGCGATACCTGCTGCTCGCTTACGAGGACGGGGACAAAAACCTGCGCCTAGGTGCAGACGAAGCGGTGGCATTTCTCGACACCCTGGTTGCCGCCCAGCGGATGCCCGCACCCCCCGACACCAGCCATCACGACACCACAACCGTAGACAGCACAGCCACACCCGATTCCGCCACCGTGTCCGACACCCTCAAGGTGCAGGACACCCTTCCCCAAGCCCCCGACAGCGTCCTTTCGCCAGCCTCTGGCATTGTGCCAGTCACCCTGCTCATGTCGCAAATCAAGAAAGAGACCCAACGAGTGACCAAAAGCGACTTCACCAAGAAGAGCCAAATCGAGATAATCACCCTATGCCCCACAACCGACAGCCTATCCATCACCCCGCTAAACGGTAGCACTGCCGACCTCTACTATAAGCTCAACCGACTGGGCGACACCCTTCAAGTGTGGACGGCGCGGAAGGACTGCGACTCCATCACCCTCATACTCACCGACACCAACCTCCGCGACACCCTGAAGCTGAAATACCAGGAGAAGAAACCAGGCAAGCCCCAGCCCGTCGCCCTCAAAAGCAAGAGTTCCATCCTGAAAGGGCAGGTGGCACCCACCCATCCATTCTTCGACACCCTCTGGGTAGGCTTTGAGAGCCCGGTTCTCGATACCACCCGTGGCTCTATCGACTCGGCCGTCAGAGTGCTCCACCTCGCCGATAGCAGCATCAGCTATTGCGGCATGCGCCTTGCCCACGACCTCCATCCCTCAGGCAGCATCCGCTCATGGATTGACTTTGAAGGCAAGCCGGGAGAGAAATACTGCTTCACCGTCCTGCCCAACCGCTTCACCGACCTCTACGGCCACACGCATAGCGACTCGCTGCACCTCAACACCGAATTCACCAAGACCGAGAGCTACGGCAACATACAGCTCGACATCACCCTAGAGCAAGTAGCCGACAGCTTGGCCGACACCGTCATTTTCCTCATACAGCTCACCAACGAGAAGGGCGACAAGATACTACAACGCCCAATCACTAAGAGCCAGCGGCTCACCTTCCCCAACCTCAAAGGGGGCAAATACAAATTTCGCGCCATCGTCGACACCGATGGCAACCTAGAATGGACACCTGGCGACTACTGGCTGGGGCGACAACCCGAGCGAGTCATCTTTTTTGAGAAGACCCTCGAACTGCGCGAGAACTGGGATATGGAAGAAAAGTGGGCGATAAAAAATTGAGAATTGAAAACTTATCGAATTGAAAATTGAAAATTGAAAATTGAGAATTGAGAATTTGGCTGCCGCATAAACATTAAACTTTAAACTGTAAACTCTAAACTTTAAACTTCGCTCTAATATTACATATGACTGAATTTTACCAAATAGTCTCTATGTCGCGTCCTTTCAGGACGCTGAATAAAATCAGTCAGATATAGCATAAGAGCGTTAAGAATTAAAAAATAAAAACGCTTCAATCTTGGAAAAGAAACTGTTGTCGGGACTATTCTGGGTGCTACTGCTCAACCTGCTCATCAAACCCTTCTGGTTTTTGGGCATCGAGGTGGGCGTGCAGAACGCCGTTGGTGCCGAGCAATACGGTTTCTACTTCGGTATCTTCAACCTTGCCTATATCTTCAACATATTGCTCGACCTAGGTATCACTAACTTCAACACCCGCAACATCGCCCAACATCCCCACCTCATCAGCAAGCACTTCCCTTACCTGCTATCCATTAAGTTGCTGCTGCTGGCGCTATATATGGTGGTGACATTCAGCACGGGACTGTTGCTCGGATACCACTCGCGGCAATTCTATCTGCTGGCATTCCTTTCCTTCAACCAGTTTCTCAACTCGTTTATCCTCTATCTGCGTAGCAACTTCGAAGGGCTGCTGCTATTCAAGTGGGACAGCGTGATTAGCATCCTCGACCGCGTCATTATGATAGCCATCTGTGGTGCGTTGCTGTGGCTGCCACAACATCCTGCGTTCAAGATTGAATACTTCGTATACGCACAGACTGCTGCCTATCTGCTCACCGCCTTGATGGCACTAACCGTGCTAGTCAGCAAAACAGGCTTCGGCCGACTGCGGCTCTCCCGACCCTTTACGCTCGCCATACTCAAGCAAAGCCTTCCCTTTGCCCTATTGGTACTGCTGATGGCCTCCTACAACAGGCTTGACCCCATTCTGCTACAGAAACTGTCGCCCACTGGATTGGGCGACTACAATGCCGGAATCTATGCTTCCGCTTTCCGCCTACTCGATGTCCTCACTATGGTAACCTACTTGGTCAGTGTCCCCTTGCTGCCCATCTACGCCCGACTCACTAAGTCACCTACCACCGAACTCGCCTCCACCACCCGCATCGTCACCTCGCTGATGCTGGTCTACTCCATCACTGCAGCCATCACCCTCGCCAGCATGGACACCCAACTAATGGAACTCCTCTACACCGACCACATCGATGAGTCTGCCACCGTATTCAGTATACTAGTCTACGGCATCATCCCCATCTCCATGACCTATGTCTTCGGCACCCTGCTCACTGCAGCAGGCCGCCTGCGACAACTCAACACATTTGCGCTCTGCACCCTGGCCATCAACATTCTTATCAATGTTTTTTGCATTCCCCGCTGGGGAGCCTTAGGGTCGGCATGGGCAAGCCTTGTGGCGCAAAGCTTCATGGCCATCACGCAGTTATGGGCAGCCATAAAAATTTTTCACCTCCGCCCATCCTGGGGCTACATACTAAAAATAGTATTCTTTACGTTATCTATAACGAGCTGCACCCTGCTCACGCCATCAGACCATGCCTGGTGGTTGCGACTGACTATAGTCGGCATTGTTGCCCTAGTCTTGGCAGTGTTGCTCAAACTTATTGACATCAACGAACTAAAGACAATTATAAACAACCAAGAACAACAATGAAAAAATCTTACATCTTCCCCGGTCAGGGAGCCCAATTCGTTGGAATGGGCAAAGACCTATACGACAACAACGCCCACTGCCGCGACATGTTTGAGCGCGCCAACGAGATTATCGGCTTCCGCATCACCGACCTCATGTTTGCCGGCACCCCCGAAGACCTGAAGCAGACCAAGGTGACCCAACCCGCCATCTTCCTCCACAGCACCATCCTCGCCGCCTACATGGGCGACGACTTCAAGCCCGACATGGTGGGCGGACACTCCCTCGGTGAGTTCAGTGCACTCGTCGCCGCCGGTGCCATGGCTTTTGAAGATGGCCTGCGCCTAGTCATTGCCCGTGCCAACGCCATGCAAAAGTGCTGCGAACTGCGTCCCTCCACCATGGCCGCCATCGTCAAACTCGACGACAAGACCGTTGAAGACGTCTGCGCCGAGATTACCGCCGCCGGCGAAATCGTCGTCCCGGCCAACTACAACACCACCGGCCAGCTGGTCATCAGCGGCACCGTCGAAGGTGTTGCCAAGGCTTGTGAGAAGTTGAAGGAGCTCAAAGGTCGCGCCCTGCCGCTGGCAGTAGGCGGTGCCTTCCACAGCCCCCTGATGGAGCCTGCACGTGTCGAGTTGGCACAGGCCATCGATGCTACCCAGTTCCACACCCCCATCTGCCCTTGCTATCAGAACGTCTGCGCCCTGCCCGTCAGCGACCCCGAGACCATCAAGCAGAACCTCAACAAGCAGCTCACCGCTCCCGTCCGCTGGACGGCCACAGTGCAGAACATGTTGGCTGACGGTGCCACCGAATTCATCGAAGTCGGCCCCGGCACCGCCCTTCAAGGCATGGTCAAGCGCATCAACCCCGATGTCAACGCGCACTCGGCCTAATTGAAAAGTAAACACTAAAAGGTAAAAACTAAAACCACTCACCTACAATGCCCATAAACTCCTCCCGACCCATGAAACCAACGAAATCCATCAAACCGTTTTTCTTAGTTTTTAGTTTTTACCTTTTAGTTTCCATCACCCTACACGCCCAACTATACGTAGGGCTGCACGGCGGTATCACCCTGCCACAAGGGCTCTATGCCGAATCGCGCATGAGCGACAACGAATGGATGTTCACTTCCGGACACCAACACCAAGGCGGAGCCGGACGAGGTTGGGATGCAGGACTCGACATCAGTTTCGCCATGCCTTTCCATCCCGCCCTCGAGGCAGTGTTTGCTGCCGACTTTATGCAGGGTGGCCCTAATCGCGACGTGCGGGAATACTACGAACTCAGCTACGCCCGCCGCTACAGCCAATGCAGCCTCTATGAGATGAAACTCCCCCGCCTCCGCAACATCACCTTATATCTAGGACTCCGCTACCACTACCCCATTGCCAACGCTATCGAGCTCTACGGCGAGGCGCTTGCCGGAATCAACCACCGCATGATCACCGACTGGATTCTCACCTTCACCAAAGAGCCTTGGACACCCCAAGAAGACCTAGACTATCCCGAGTATAACAACATCGACATCCACTCCTATGCATCGGCCACCACATTCGCCTTTCGCCTAGGGGCGGGCTTCGTCTTCAATAAGAAAGTCACGCTAGGCGCCAGCTTCCAGATGCTGGGCAAAGCCCCTCTGGCGTGGGACCGTACCGTCACCACACGCTACGATGTATACGGTGAAATCAGCGAATACACCGACCGCACCCATACCGACTACACCGACCTTAACCCCACGCTTGTCCTCGTGCAGCTAGGCTACCGCCTCAACCCTTTCAAAGGTGCCCGCCATGTGCAAGACTGGTAATTATGAAGTGGCCTGTGTTTTTGTCACCCGTGACCTGTGACACAAGCGCATTCGTTTCACATGTCACAAAAGTACACAGGTCACTAGTCACAAAAAAACAATCTTCAATTTGATATGAAACACATCTTAGTTCTTAGTTCTTACCTCTTACTTCTATTCGCCGCCATCCCGAGCCAGGCATGCACCAATTTCCTACTTTCGAAAGGCAGCACCACCGATGGCAGCACCATGATCACTTATGCCGCCGACAGCCATACCCGCTATGGCCAACTGCGCTACCACGCTGGCGGCACCCATCAACCGGGCGAAACCGTCAAGCTCTACAACTACGGGAGCCTCAAGTTCCAAATCGAAATCCCGCAGGTGCCCTACACCTACCGTGTAGTGGGTTTCATCAACGAGTGCCAGTTTGCCATGGGCGAGACCACCTGGGGCGGCATCGAACCCCTCTCAAAAGGTAACGCCGAGGGCATCGACTACGGCAACCTCATCTACCTCACCCTCCAGCGCGCCCGCAACTGCCGTGAGGCCATCAAGGTGATGGCCGAACTGGTGGCCACCTACGGCTATGCCGACGGGGGCGAGACCTTCTCCCTCTGCGACCCCGAGGAGGTGTGGCTCTTCGAGATAACCAGCAAGGGCGCTGAGAAAGGTGCCGTGTGGGTGGCGCGTCGTGTGCCCGAAGGCTATGTGAGTGCCCACGCCAACCAAGCCCGCATCACCACCTTCCCACAAGAGCCTGCCCGCTGGAAAAAGAACGACCCACACCCCGCCATCAGCAGCCGCCATCTCAGCCACATTTTTCAACCCGAAGTGGAATGCGTCTACAGCGAGGATGTCATCACCTTTGCCAAGAAGAACGGCTATGCCGCCTACGCAGGAAAACCCAAGCACACCGACGCCGACTTCTCATTCGCCGACACTTACAATCCCCTAACCTTCTCTGGCCTCCGCGCCTGCGAGGCTCGCGTCTACGCCATGTTCAACCGCGTGGCCGATGGCATGAGGCAGTATGAAGCCTTCGCCATGGGCGACCCCACAGCCAAGCGGCTGCCCCTATGGATTCAGCCTAACCATAAGATAAATGTACACGAAGTGATGGAACTGATGCGTGACCACTTCGAAGGCACCCCCATGGACATGACCCAGGACGTGGGCGCAGGCCCCTTCCACTGCCCCTACCGTTGGCGTCCCATGGAGTTTGAGGTCGATGGTAAGAAATACATCCATGAACGTGCCATCTCCACCCAGCAGACCGGCTTCAGCTTTGTTGCCCAATGCCGTCGTTGGCTGCCCAATCCCGTGGGAGGTATCATCTGGTTTGGCGTCGACGATACCTACAGCACCTGCTACTGCCCCATGTTCTGCTGCATCGACAGCGTGCCCCTCTGCTTCCGCGAGGGCAACGGCTCCATGAGCCAGTACTCCCCCACCGCCGCCTTCTGGCTCTTCAACCGCGTCAGCAACTTCTGCTACTTGCGTTACGATGCCATGATCCAAGATGTCCGCACATATCAAAAATCCTATGAAGAAAACTTCATCTCCACCGTCAACATGCTGACCGACAACGCCACCCCTGCTGAGCTCACCCGCCTCAGCCACCGCCTCGCCCAAGAGATGATGAACGGTTGGAACCTTCTCGACCAGCAGTTGCTCACACGCTACATCGATGGCAATATCAAGTATATGAAAGACAACCGTATCGAGACCACCCCCACCGGCGTAGTGCGCTTCCCGCAGCAGCCCCCCTACCCCGACTGGTTCTATCGCCAGATAGTCGACGACCACGGCGACATCCTCCAAGTAAAATAAGCCACAACTTATCAAAAAAAGAGAAAAAACTACTATAAAATAGATTATTTTCCAAAATATTTGTATCTTTGCAATTTGAAACAATAGGTATCCAACCCTATAAATAATTATGTAATATTATGGGAATTAGTATTTTTGCTCTCATTATCGGCGCCATCTTTGTCAACAATGTCGTGTTGGCACAATTCTTAGGTATATGCCCGTTCCTCGGCGTTTCCAAAGACGTGAAAAGCTCACTCGGCATGGGCGGGGCAGTGCTATTCGTCATGCTCCTCGCCACCCTGGTAACCTACCTAATCTACTACTACGTGCTGGTGCCATTCAACTTAGGCTATCTCCAAACCATCGCCTACATCCTAGTCATTGCAGGCCTGGTGCAGATGGTCGAAATCGTCCTCAAGAAAATTGCCCCAGCCCTATACCAAACCCTGGGCGTCTTCCTGCCGCTTATCACCACCAACTGCGCCGTGCTTGGCGTGGCCATATTGGTCATCCAGAAAAACATGAACCTGCTGGAAAGCGTCATCTATGCTGCCAGCATCTCCGTGGGCTTCA
>JAEEGJ010014130.1_pt1 | contig 19071 bp, 15 predicted proteins | sample 8958761 | NCBI WGS metagenome assembly JAEEGJ01 (sample SAMN16246546, study PRJNA631951) | gut metagenome | biome: gut microbiome; feature: rumen; material: RS-attached | host: Bos | place: Iran: Karaj | collected 2018-10 | reverse complement strand
CACACACGCTTTGGCAGCGGAGCTTCTTCCCGATTATACCGTCGTTTTCTTATAAGGTGTGGTTTTAGTTGAGGCATTATGCGTGCTAACGGGATATTGTGTTAACAAGCCAAGCCATCGAAAGCTTTGAATTGTCAAAAAATTACACGAAATCAAGGTTGTGAGGTACATGTTATTTATACGAAATCAAGGGCAAAAACAGAATAAATTTCATTTCAAATTAATTTCGTAGTTTTGCCGAAAAATCACAACGATGGCCATCCCAAGGGAAACAGTGGAACAAATCCTGCAAGCCGCCCACATTGAGGAGGTTGTAGGGGAGTTCGTCACACTGAAGAAGCGTGGGTCGAACCTGTGGGGCAATTGTCCCTTCCACAATGAGAAGACGCCATCGTTCAGTGTCAATCCAGCGCGCAACATCTTCAAATGCTTCGGCTGCGGCAAGGCGGGCGACTCGGCCAAGTTCCTCATGGAACACGAGCATTTCACCTATCCCGAAGCGCTGCGTTACCTTGCCAAGAAGTACAACATCAAAATCGAGGAGAAGGAACAGACTGCCGAGGAGATCATGCAGCAGAGCATCCGCGAGAAGATGTTCAACATCAACGAGTTCGCCGACAAGTATTTCGTTGATACGCTGTGGAACACCGATGAAGGTAAGTCCATTGGCCTCGAGTATTTCCGTGAGCGCGGCTATTTCGACCCGATTATCGAAAAGTTCCACCTCGGCTACAATCCCGCCAAATGGGATGCCTTTACCGAACATGCCAAGAAAAACGGCTATTCTGACGAGCTTTTGGAGCAAATCGGCCTGTCCATCAAAGGACAGAACGGCCTCTACGACCGCTATCATGGCCGTGTGATGTTTCCTATCCATAGCCTCACGGGACGTGTCATTGGTTTCGGTGGCCGTATCCTCACCAACGACAAAAAGAGCCCGAAATACCAGAACTCGCCCGAGTCGGAGATCTATGACAAGAAACAGACGCTCTATGGTATCTATTTCGCCAAGAACGCCATTGCCCGTCAGGATGAATGCATCCTCGTGGAAGGTTATTTCGATGTGTTGCGCATGCACCAGATCGGCATCGAGAATGTGGTGGCCAGCAGCGGTACCTCGCTGACGATGGAGCAGATACGCCTCGTGAAGCGTTACACGAAGAACATCACCATGCTCTACGATGGCGATGCGGCGGGTATCCATGCCGCACTGCGCGGTACCGACATGATCCTCTCTGAGGGTATGAACGTTCGCGTGGTGGTGCTGCCCCCCGAACATGACCCCGACACCTTCGGCAAGGAGTTTTCGGTGGACTATGTCAGCAACTACTTGAAAGAGAATGCCAAAGATTTCATCCGCTTCAAGACCGAGTTGTTGCTGAAAGACGCCGAGAACGACCCCATCAAGCGGGGACAGGTGATTCGCGACATCGTGGAGACCATCTCCGTCATCCCAGACAGCATCTTCCGCATCACCTATGTGAAGGAATGCAGCCGCCTCTTGGACATGCCTGAGCAGACGCTTACCAATGAGCTGAATAAGATCCTTAGGGCAAAATTAAAGAAGACTTTAGGCATTGAAGAGAATGTGGTTTCCGAGACGGATACCACGACAGTGACTCCTAAACAAGAGGAAACCGTTGAGGACCAGCTGCCAGCGGGTTATTACCAAGAACGTGAGTTGGTGAAACTTTTGCTGATGTACGGCAAAAACATGATTATCGACGAACGTGAAGACGAAAACGGCGAGAAGGTATACGAACAAGTCTCTGTGGCCCAATTGATTGTCGACGATTTGAAGATGGATGGCTTCGTTTTCACCAATGTCGTCAACAAGAAGATTTTCGACATTTTCGACCAAGCCATTGATGCAGGCTATATCCCTGATGACCAATATTTTGTCTCCCATGAAGACGAGACCATTGCTTCGTTGGCTGCCGATCTGCTCTCGTCGCCTTACAAACTCGACCAATGGGAGAAATACGGCATCTTTGTCAAGCAGGAAGAAGATGTGTTGCGATCCACGGTGTTGTCCTCGCTTTATCGTTACAAGGACCTCATCATCGAAGAACGCCGCAAGGCCATTGAAGAGGAGCTGAAAAACGCTACCGATGTCGCCGACCAGCTCATCTTGCTGAAACAGAAGAAAGACCTTGATGACATCCGCAGGCAGATTAATAAAGAGTTGGGGATAGTGATTGCAAAGTAGGTTTGCAGGCCCAATAATACATGTCATTCCTTGCATGGGATTAGTGGGGCGGGAATCTATGGATTATTGGGCCGTCCAATAAATATCTTTTTCAAGCCGCCGCCTATAGATTGACTATGTCGAATGCAAAGCATTTCCAAATCGCACAACCTCCTCTTGGAATGACATAGGCGGCTGACCGTATTCAAAAAAACACTATTTTTGCGGCCAAAATCAAAGCATTATGTTTAACAGGCGTAAAAAGTGGCGTGTGCCGGCCGGACAGGAACCGACAGCATTGGATAAAAAGGTGATGGCGATGGAGGCCAAAGGCGCGATGGTGCCCAAACGCAGTCTCATCCGCACTCCCGAGGAGATTGAAGGTATCAAGAAGAGTGGCGTCATTAACACGGCCATCCTCGACCTTGTGGGTGAGAAGATCCACGCGGGAATGAGCACTTTGGAAATCAATGATTTGGTGCATAACTACACCATTGAGCATGGTGCTATCCCCGCCACTTTGGGTTACGAAGGCTTCCCCAAGAGCGTATGCGTCTCCATTAATGAGGTAGTCTGCCACGGCATTCCCTCTGCTAAGGAAATCCTCAAGGAAGGTGACATTGTCAATGTGGACTGCACTACCATTTTGAACGGTTATTATGCCGATGCTTCGCGTATGTACGTCATCGGACAGACCACGGCACGTAAGCAGAAATTAGTGGACGTGGCCAAAGAATGTCTCTATATCGGTATGGAGGCTGCCAAGCCTTTCGGTTTTGTAGGCGACATCGGCAACGCCATCCAGCAACACGCTCACAAAAACGGCTTCAGTGTGGTGCGCGACCTCTGCGGTCATGGTGTGGGCGTCAAGTTCCACGACGATCCCGAGGTGCTGCATTATGGCAAGAAGGGCACAGGCATGCTTCTTGTCCCCGGCATGGTGTTCACCATTGAGCCAATGATCAACATGGGCACATGGAAAGTCTTCGTCGATAGCGCTGATGGCTGGACCGTCATCACCGAGGACGAGCTGCCTTCAGCCCAGTGGGAGCACACTTTCCTAATGACCGAGACGGGGCTGGAGATTTTGACGCATTAATCTCTAACCGAATGAATCCGAATTATCCGATTGCACTTTTCTTTCGGATCTATTCAGTTAGAAACAAATCGAATATCAGAACTGGAAATAGATGAACGACTGCAAGTCGGCGGTGATGAATTGGTAGATGACGAACACGATGAGGGCGCAGACCACTATCATCAGCGGTAAGGGCATCTTAGCGAACCAAATGCGATAACGACGCTTGAAATTCTCCGGCAACCAGTGAATAATCAAGCCTATCAAAATGAGGATGAACACATTTTGATAGTGGTCGATAATGGTCGGGACCTTGCCCCAATCCCAGTGACTACCCATCTGGTTGACCATGTTTTTGGCGGTATTCCAAGCGGTTTCATTAGCCTCGGCAGGATCGAGGTTGGAGCCGCTACGGAAGAACAAGCGCGTGAAGGTAATGAAAGTAAAGGTCTGGAAGATAGCCCAAGCATCCTGTAGCCACTGCCATGCCTTTTTACCGCCAAACAGATTGTAGAGCATCCGTATCATGTTCCCAATAAAAATAATCATGCACCACACAAACAGCACGTTGAAAACTGGCATTGGCACGAAAACGCACAACATGCGCAACACGAAGGTGACCTCCAAAATAAACAAGGTGCGACTATAAACGCTCCAGTCTTTCCAAAACCTGTAGAATATCAGACCTATGCCATTCAAGCCACCCCAAATCATGAAGTTCCATGAGGCACCATGCCACAAACCACCTAAGAGCATGGTATCCATGCGGTTGATGTCAGAGGTAATCTTTATCCGTTTTTCGGGAATGAATATCGCTACCAAAACCAAAATCAAGGCCACGACACCCACACCTATACCTACCCACAAACTATCTGATAGGAACACGGCAATGGCAGAAATCACGATGATGATGCAGAATGAACCGAAAGTGGCTTTGCGGTTACCGCCCAGCGGAATGTAGAGATAGTCTTTCAACCAACGTGAGAGCGACATGTGCCAACGATTCCAAAACTCGCCCGGATTTTTGGCTTTGTAGGGCGAATTAAAGTTCTTGGGCAAGTAGAAGCCCATCAACATGGCCACACCTATGGCAATGTCAGTGTAGCCCGAGAAGTCGGCATAGACTTGCAGCGAATAGCCAAACAAAGCCATCAGGTTTTCGAAGCCCGTGTATAGCAAAGGTTGTTCAAACACGCGGTCGATGAAGTTGACGGCGATATAGTCGCTGAGCACGATTTTCTTCACCAAGCCATTCATAATCCAGAACACAGCGATGCCAAACTGCTTGCGGCTGAGGAAGTATTTCTTGTGCAGCTGCGGGATGAACTCGTTGGCTCTCACGATAGGACCTGCCACCAGCTGCGGGAAGAAACTGACATAGAAGCCGAAATCGAAGACATTCCGCACAGGCTCGATGCGCTTGCGGTACACATCCATGATGTAGCTGATGGCTTGGAAGGTATAGAACGAAATACCCACAGGCAGCAAGATGGTATCCACACTGAAACGATTGTCGCCCGCGATTTGGTTGCCTATCCATGAGAAGACATCAAACACCCGGAACTCGAAACCTGTCAGGTTGTTGAGCACATCGGTAAGGAAATAGGCGTATTTGAAGTAGCACAACGTCGCAAGGTTGACAATCACGCTGATGGCCAACACAAAATTCCGGCTACCTTCTCGCCTTCGCGAATGCATCCATTTGCTCGCAAAGAAATTATATAAAGTAGTGAAAATCAGTATTAAAACAAAGAGTCCGCTGGTCTTGTAATAGAAGAACAAACTCACAAAAAACAAGAACGTGTTGCGCAACAGACACTTGTTTTTGAACAAACAGAAGAAGGCGAACACAATGGCAAAGAACGCCCAGAAATAAAACTGGGTGAACAGCAAAGGATGAGCCTTGTCGAACGAAAAGACTCGGGTTAGGAAATCTAATGCTATGTCCGTGTTCTGTGTCATTGGGTTATCGTTTCGCGTTCAGTTGGATGTGTTCAATATATCTGGTAATCAAAGCATTGTAAAGTAAGTCACCTAAGAGTCTGTAACCCTCGTTGGTGAAATGCACCTTGTCTTTCTTGGCCAATCCGGCTTCTTCCCAGTCCTGCATGGATTTCAGACCGCCCATGATGTCGAATTGGTTCCAAACGGCTGCATTGTATTTCTTGCCCAACTCCATAAAGGCCTCTTCCACTATCTCACCATTGAGGTTGACCTCATAGCGGTTTTTCTTTTTCGTCTTCTCCCGTTTGTAGCTGTCGTTGTTGGTCAAAAAGAGCAAGGCACAATCAGGATTGACGCGCTGGATGACCTTGATGAGTTCATTATACTGTCTCATAAAGGTGTTTTTCTCAAAGTCCTTTTCCGCTGCGTCGTTGATGCCGATGCCAAAAATGATAAGGTCGGGACGGATGAGTTCGAGGTCGCGCTCGAAGTCGTCGCAACGAAGGTATGACGACACCCTTGCCCCATTGACCCCTACCCCATGTACGCTGATGCCCGGCATATCGTTTTCGAGCAAAATGCCCGTCAGAGTGAATTCGCCAGGAACAGAGTCAAACTTGATGCAAATAGAGTCCGTGAAACTGGGCAGCGAGAAGGTATAGGTTGACTTCCATTCGTCGTATTGCCCATGGAGAATGGTGTCGTTATAACTGACCACGGGGGTCACATTTTCGGTCTCGGAGAAACCGATGATTGTCACCTTGTTGAAGTCATAGTCAGGAGGAATATCGGAAGGGTATCTCTCTTTTGTCAAGATTCTCACCGTTGCGGTGGAGTCGTTGGTGGTGATGGCCGCGCCAGCCAGTCCCATGCGTTTGTCGGTCTCCCTTCTGACGGCATTACGGCAGTAGGTCCAATTCCCCGTCGAGCGAACTATGTAATGGGAAGGATTGTTGGTGCCACCCGTTGAGAAGGGAAAGATAAAATATTGTCCTCCAATCAAATCTGGGCTGATATTCAACAGATTATCACGGAATTGTTGGGTGAAAACGCCAGCTTGTACATGGGAGCCACCTATGTGCATGACACTGACATTGCCTTCGCCGAAGAAAACCACGGAATCCATTTTCTGGAAGAAGCGTTCCATTGCCAGACTATCGCCGGGATAGATGATTTTGTTGTGGTCAAGATGGGCAAATGGAAGGTCGGGCACGGACTTCACCAAAGGCAAAGTCTGCGCCACAAGCAGCCTCATCGTCAGCAGCAATCCTATGAAAATCAGCCACCTTTTCATCATTTCATCAAATTATACCGAGGTTGGTAGAACGGCATCTTGATACGTCCCAAGGTACGAATGGAATCTTCTTTGGAGTCAAGGTTGATGAACTCGATGACCTTTTCGCTCGGCACATGCTGACGCATCTTGTAGAAATCGTAGTAAGTGGTGAACGACTTGGCCAGGTCGGAGCCGATTTCCTGAGCGCCTCTATAAGTGAAATGCACATAATCGGGTCCAGCCATTGGGGGATTATGCTTCACCCATTGGGCCATCGAGCCTTCGCCACCCATCACATTGAACATGTCCCAATAGGCCATATCGTTACGCAAGGCCAAAGCCCGGAGCGAGTCGTTAAGTTCGGGCAGGTTTTTCCAAGTGCCCATTTTGCCTCCATAACTCTTACCCATGTCGGCAGGACCGATGAAAAGGAAGGTGGCCTTGGGGGCGACACGCTTCATATAGCTAATTTGCTTTTCAAGTTCGTTAATGTAAGGCGGAATGTTCTTTGGGGAACTAATACCAGGCATTCGGTTGCCGCCAAACTGCATGATAATCAGTCGCGTGTTGAGCAAATCGAACGATTGGCGCATGGTGCTTTCGTTGATGCGGGTGAAAATAGTGCCCGAGCAGCCACGCAAAGCCACATTGTCGATGGCCACGCCTGCCTCGCCGTCCAAAAGCACGGCATAGATTTCGGCATTGCCTTTAAAACTAATGGTACCGTGTTTTACATTGGTGGGTAAAATCCAAGTGATGAGCGACACACTATCGCAAGCGGGCAACATCTTGGCATCGGGGGCTATGGTGTCGCACTTCAGTGTAGCCGTGAAGTTTTTGCTGTTTTTACCCAAAAGCACTGAAACCGAGGAAATCTCTTTCGCCTTCTCAAAAGATTGAGTATGACTGGTTCTCGTAAACGAAATACTGCCACTTCCTCTCACCTGACCAAACTGCGACATCACACCATAGCGGTTGTGCGAGGCTCGCTCGGCATCGCCATACACCATGTAACGTGTCAAATTGGAAGCGTTTTGCGTTACCGAGATGGTGGATACAGGTTGTATGGCAGGAATCATGTTAGGTCCCGAACCACCAAACAATTCCTGCAACCTCTGCCTCAATACCGATGTGATACGGTCCATCTCGATTTGAGAGTCGCCATAGTGCATGATACGATAGGTTTTGCCGTCTTCATTAGCATGTTCCAGTTGGTAAAACAGGGAGTCGAAGTAGGTATAGTCGTCGTTGGGAAGGTAAATCCGGTTGGGGTTTTCCTTCAGATAGCTACGGAAGAATCGCAAGCTGTCCAAAAGATTGTCGGAACAAGTCATCTCAAAGCTTTGGTTGACCTTATCCAAAACGGCATCCACATCCACTTCCTCTTGGGCAGGAGCCAAGTCTTCCTCATAGGACGGGAAACGTAACGAGTGTTCGCCAACGGCAAGACCTTCGGCAGGGAATAAATACCATGCCACACCTAAAATAAGTATGATCGAAAAAATAAAGATTAATATGCGTATTGGTTTCATTTTTTCTTGATTATCAATGTATTTCCTTCAAATATTTTATCGTTTTCCAAATGGTTCCACTCCATCAGTTCTTCAACGGTGACATGATGTTTGACCGCGATGCCCGACAGCGTTTCGCCTTTCTTGATGATATGTTCTTTAAATTGTGTTCTTGAATCCTGAGCCTGTTGAAGGGTTGAAGAGTCCATGTTTCTTTGTTCATTCAGCGTGTCGACAGGCTCAACGCCCTTGACCGAGGAAGATGTACTCGTTTTGGAGCCGAACTTGAGGCGGCCTTCCTTACCGAGATAAACGCAGGCGATGAAGTCGGCGATGACGTTGGTGTTGGGCATCAAATGATGTTCGTAAAAGTCCCACAACTCGGGCTCGGAACCATAATGAATCACGGCATGACTCAGCGAGGTGGGGCTATTGGCATAGGCCAAGATGCTGTGCCACCAGTCGTTGTATTTCTTATGCAAATCGTTCAGGTAATCCAAAGCAGCCAAAGTTGAGGTTCCCACAGAGAGTCGTTCGTCTTGCGTGCCATTGATACTGAGGCCATAGCGCATCCCCACCAAAGTGGGCAAAGCCCAATAGCCGCAGCGGTCGCCATTGTGATAATCGGCTTTCATTCCACTTAAGGCATAAGGCAAATATTTCAGTTCCAAAGGCATCCCTCTTTGCAGCAAGGCTGAGTCAATGAAAGCCTCATGTGTCATGAAAGTTGTTGGAAGATTTTTGTCGGCCAACTGCTTCATCGTCTTGTCAAGGGCTTCGTGGTAAGGCAAGGGAATGTCTTTTTCCATGCTTTTCAGTTCTTTAGCGAATACCTCTTTGTCCGACGACACACAACAATTGTTTGCCGCAAGACAAAAAAAACACGCCCAAAAAACAAATAAAGCCCTGAATTTCATTCTTTTAACTTGTTTTGCAAGCCATACGACACGGCTCGCGAAATGAGTGGCAAAAATACACAAATCTTTTGGATTAAGGTATGCCATTTTGATATTTCGACCTGCTCTTTTAACCTAATTTCGGCAAGCTCAATAACTAAAACTCAATTATCTTTTTTTTGCTATTTTTGCGCCCTGATTTCGCATCAAGTGTGGAATAAGGTTTTCAAAATGCAACAACTTGACAGGACATTAGAGTTAGAGACAAAGAGTATCAGAAGGTTATTGTGGATTTATGCGTTGCCTTCGATTGTGAGTCAGATCATTGCGTCGGTCTACAACATTGTCGACCGTGTGTTTTTGGGTCAGTGCGTGGGTGCCTTGGCCATTGCTGGCTTGGCCATCACCATGCCCATCATGAACATCATCCATGCCTTTGGCTCCTTGGTGGGTGTGGGTTCCTCGGCACGCATGTCGATTGTGTTGGGCAAGAAAGATTACAAATGGGCTGAGGATATCTTGGGCAACAGCATGTTGCTGACCTTCATATTCGGCTTCCTCTTCGTCACGGGCGGCTATCTTTTCATGGACAAAATCCTGACCATGTTCGGTGCCTCAGCCGATACCATCGCCTATGCCCGTGAATATATGGACATTGTGTTGCCAGGTATGTTCATGACTACGGTGACGTTCAATCTCACTGGTTTGATTCGCGCCACGGGCTACCCGACCAAATCAATGTGGATTTTGGCTGGAGGAGCTATTCTCAACATTGTCCTTGATGCGCTTTTCATCTATGTTTTGGACTGGGGCATTGGCGGAGCGGCTTGGGCTACCACCATCTCCATGACGTGCTCTGGCATAGTAGCGGTTTGGCATTTCCTGCAAAGGAGTTCGTTTATCCGTTTCCGCCGTCATGCCTGGCAGCCTAAGTTGTACATCTTCCGTAACATCCTGCTGATCGGCATGAGCCCCTTCTTGATGAATGTGGCGGCCTCGGGTGTGGTGGCGTTGCTCAATAGCCAACTCATCCGTTATGGCGGTGACCTAGCCGTGGGTGCTTATGGCATCGTCAATACTTTCGGAAGCCTTAGCATTATGCTTATCCTCGGCGTTTGTCAAGGCATGCAGCCCATAGCGGGTTACAACTATGGTGCAGGGCATCCTGACCGATTGAAATCCGTCTATACTTTAACGATGAAGGTCAATGTGCTGATTGGCTTTGTTGGTGCGCTTTTGGCTTTGACCATTCCACAGATTCTGCTCCGTGCCTTCACCAAGGAAGACGACCTCATCCAAATTGCCGTGCCCGCCATGCGTTTCATGTTGGTGATGTTCCCCTTGGTGGGCTTCACCATCACCAACTCCAACTTCTTCCAGAGCATCGACAAGCCTTGGATTGCCATCGTCACCAGCCTTTCGAGGCAGGTGCTGTTCCTCGCCCCGATGATTTACCTCATCCCACCGCTTTTCGTCAACGCGGGTGGTAACGGATTGACGGGTGTGTGGGCCTCCATGACCATCTCTGATGTGTTGGGTGCCTTACTTGCTTTCCTACTCATGCTGACCCAACGACACGTGTTCAAACCTGCTGAATGATAGACGTTTCCAATGCCATAGCAACTCAGAACAACACCCACATCACAGACTCTTGTCAAGTGAAGAGCAAGGCTGATATGCGTGCCTATCTGGAGGACTTGCAGCAATCATCGGCACCTGAGATGGCGGTAAATCAGCGCGATATTGAATCCCAAGTGCGTGAATGGCGGTCGCACAATTTCTTTTACAGGATCCATGTCTTCCGCAGCCGCACCAAGGATGTGGATTTGGAGCTGAAGCAGACCTGGTATCGGGAGTTGTTTTGCAGGGTGGTGAGTTTCTTTTATTTTTGGGATTGATAAAAAACAGGTTTTTTGTTGAGGGATCAAGAATTTTCCGAAAAGATGTGTATCTTTGCGGTCATTAAAACAATGAAAGAAAACGCTATGAAAGAAGAAGAGACTTTGAGGCCTTACACCAAGGAGGAGCTTTTAGAAAGGGCAGAGGAAGGTCGCAGACAGATTGCCTTGGGCAACTACTCTGACATTGAAGATGTGCTTCGCGAACTTGACGAGGAATTTGACAAAGAAACACCGAACACATCACCCTTTATTGCTGCTGAAGAAATGCATTACGAGACCGTATGAGAATTAAAGTTGAAGATGAAGCCAAGAAGAAAATTCTTCGTACAGCACGATATATTCAAAAAGAGTTTGGTGTGAAAGAACGAGTGGATTTTAGGAATGAAATCCATCGCATAGTGAAGCTTTTGCGCAACAATCCAGACCTTGGCCCTGTTGAGCCTCTTCTTGCTGATGCTCCAGTGCAATATAGAAGCATTGTTGTGAAGCACCTGAATAAGTTTGTTTATTGGATTAATGACGATGTAATTGAAATCGTCGACTTCTGGGACTGCCGTCGAGAGCCTAATAAACAAGCGGCGCAAACCAAAGCCAATAACGACCCTACTGAGCCGTAATAAAGAAAGGCTGAAATATTCAGAATCATTCCATCCACCGAGTGAAACATAAAGCGAACGGCAGCCGCAATACCTACAGCTGCCATGGCAGGCTCTCACTGGGCTTCGCCCCCATACGCGCTTTGCGTCATTGCGAGGAGGAACGACGAAGCAATCTAGTGTAAAAGCTCTATATCTGGATTGACTACGTCGAATCTTCGATTTGCTTCGTTCCTCGCAATGACGCAAAGCGGCAGTCCGGCGCGAAGCGGCTGAACGGACGTGTCGTGTCCTGTCACCCCTACGGGGTTCCGCAGAGTCCCGTAGGGACGACGGACATCCCCCTTTGAAAGGGGGCAGGGGGATTCAGCAGGCGGTGAAGCGCAGCGGAACCCCTGCGTCTCACAAACAACCAGCGGCTGCCGTAATACGACAGCCCTACAGCCATACCGCAACGCGACAGGCTGTAGGGCTGTCACACCGTGGCAGCCGCACCACCATAACATAACGCAGCCATAGATCCCCGCCACCGCGCATGCCTACGTCGGGATGACATGGCTGCTGCACCATCCTGACAGGCACATGTAGGGACACATCGCATGTGTCCGCAACAATGCACACGGCACGTGGCGGACGCACACGGTGCATGACGAACGCACGCAGTGCGTCCCTAAAACGAATACCCAAAAAACAGCGGAGGCCGCGCCCCAAAAGCGCGCCTCCGCCATAATCATAATATCTACAGGGCTATGCCCCTAACAAACAAAGCTTAGTTCTCGCGGACAGGGCGCACAGTGAACCCGCGTAAGCGGTGGCGGTGGTCGTCCAATAAATAGTTGTTCGAAACGAAGCGGAAGTGCCCCGCTTGGTATGAGACTTCCGTGCTAAGCGAACTCGACCAATAGTTACCATAACTGTCCGCATCGTGGAGGTCGCTATTATAACGGCCTCCCGCAGCAGGCAGAAAGAGACTACTGCCGTTGCTCGCAGTGAAGAGTCTTCCATTCACGCCGTTCTGCTGCGTCCAAGTAACGGTCGTGTTGTCAAGAAGTTCCTGAAACTCCTCCTTGGTAGGCATGCGCCAGCCGTTGCCCCAGTTGACCGTGGCGGCATCGTCCTCGGGCAACAGGGTAGTCAGATTGTCGGTGAAGCCGTTGTAGCCGTTACTGGCATTGCTACAGTACTTGGTCATAGTTTGGGAAGTGCCCATACAATACTGGTAGGTGTTCCAATGGTAATAATCCTTCGGTTGGGTCTCGCCCCAGGCGAAGTAGTCGCCATATTCCTCTGGTGCATTGGCACCCACGTTGCAGGTGGCCCAAAGCAGGCCGCTCGGCAGGCCGAGGTCGACATATTCGTGTTCGTCGGGCATCATCACCTCAACAGGTTGGAAGCTCTTTATCGTGTTGCGCTCCACTTGCGCAGCGTGGCCCTCCGGGTAAGGTATCTGGCCCACCATGGTCTCGCCGTCGTAGATCTCCACTATGACGCCTTCGTGCAAAACGCCCACGGGCAACACGGCGTAGAAGTCCGTAATCTCGTCCGTCAGGGTCACGTCGCAGGTCAGGGTGACCAGGTTGTTGCCCTCGTTGCCGTAGGGATCCGTCTCCAATTCCTCATCCTCGCTATACACCTCAAACTGGCCGTTCAGCCTTTCAACGCCCATCACGGTGATGCTGCTCACGTGTGCGTCACCATACAGGCGCACACCCAAGCCGCCGCAGAGGTTCCTGAAGTACAGGTTGTCGTCCGTGCCGTAGGCCAGCATGGGATTCGCGCCGTTGGCGAAGGTGCCGGGCTCGGTGAGGTTCTGCACCGCAGGCACCTCGAAAACGACCATGCCTTCATCATCCATCGTGGCCGTGTGCGGATAGACTGCCGTGAAGGGCGGCACCATATCGAACTCGCCTGCATAGGTGAAGGTGCCGTTGGTGGTGTTCGCGCCTTCGCTCAGGGTGAACACCGCGCTCTCGTCGTTGCCGTTGTAGATACGGATCTGGTCTCCGGCCATCCATTTGACTTGGCCTTGGCCGTCGACGGGGTCAAGATAGGTCCTGTCCTGGGTCCGCGACTCGATGCTGGCGTGGAAGACAGCCTTGCCATCATTTTCCTTGTCCTTGTTGCATGAGACGAGCATCATCATGCCCATCATCAGTGCTGTTGCAATTAGTGTAAGCTTTTTCATTGTCGTGTCCTCCTTAGTTTACGGCCAATCGATTTCGACCATGTTCATACTTTCCGTTCCGCCGCCCGCGTTGGTTGCGGCACCGCCCGAGGCGCAAAGCACACTCTGGCTCTCGATTGCTATGACCTCCGCCTGGGGAGCCTCATAGCGCTTGGTTGTTGTTTTCATTTTTGTTTGATTTAAAGATTTAAAATTCAAGATTTAAAGATTTAAAATTCAAAGATTCAAAATTTAAGATTTAAAGATTTCGATTTCCAGACCAAACAAAAGAAGCGTGCGCTGTGTTATATCACATCGTACTTGAAGGTCCTGAGAATACCTAATAAAGGAATGCAATAACAGCAACACGCTATACAGCGTGAAGCCGTCATACAACCTTCCTCTATTACATTGCTTGAAAATTTCTCAGGTTCTCAAGTACAAGGAAGCATAACGCTTCTAACGTTCAGTATGTACGAATGGTTGCCGAGCACCTCGAAGCACTGGCGAACCAATTCGAGGGCAAATATAGGATTTTTTTCTTTTGGGCAAGAAGTTTTTTTGAAAAAGGGAAAAATCCTTATTTTTGCACTCAACAATTCAACGATTAAACAAATCGAAGATTGGCTAAAGCCGAATATTCATTTCAACGTAGTTAATCAACAATTCAACAACACCCAATGAAACGTTTACCTTTATTATTCACCCTCATCCTCACGCTCTCCATCGGCATCGTAAGGGCCGGCGAAGGCATGTGGATTCCCATGTTGCTGCAATACAACGAGAAAGAGATGCAGGAGATGGGCATGAAAATCACAGCAGAAGACATCTATTCCATTAATCACAGCAGCCTCAAGGATGCCATCGTGCTCTTTGGTGGCGGCTGTACGGGCGAAATCGTCAGCGACTACGGCCTGCTGCTCACCAACCACCACTGCGGCTACGACTACATCCAGAAACATAGTTCGGTGGAGCACGACTACCTCACCAACGGTTTCTGGGCCATGAACCGCGACGAGGAGTTGCCCTGTCCGGGCCTTAGTGTCATCTTCCTCCGCGAGATGCGCGACGTGACCGAGAAAGTGTTGAATGGCATCACGCCCGACACGCCCGAAGACGAACGTCAGGCCAAGGTCGACGAGAACATGAAGAAACTCATCGCTCAGGTCGAGAAGGAGACCCCTTATAAGGTCAGTATCAAGCCGTTCTTCTTGGGCAACGAATACTACCTGCTGCTCAACGAGGTCTACACTGATGTGCGCCTCGTAGGTTGTCCGCCGAGCAACATCGGCAAGTTTGGCGGCGACACCGACAACTGGGTCTGGCCCCGCCACACGGGCGACTTCAGCATCTTCCGCGTCTATGCCGACAAGGACGGTCACCCCGCTGTTTATCACAAGGATAATGTGCCTTACAAGCCCGCCAAGCATTTGGACATCTCCCTGAAAGGAGCCGAGGAAGGTGACTTCGCCTTTGTGTTCGGCTATCCTGCCCGCACCAACGAATATTTGCCTGCTGTTGCCGTTGACCAAGAGGCCAACCTCATCGACCCTATCACCGTCGACTTGCGCAGTAAGGTGCTCGACATCTACAACAAATATCAGGAGCAAGATCCCAAAGTGCGCATCCAATATGCCTCCAAACATGCCGGACTCGGCAACGGATGGAAAAAATGGATGGGCGTGACTGAAGGCATCAACCACTTCCACGGCGTGGAGAAGAAAGAAGCCTTCGAGAAGAATTTCCAGGAATGGGCTTTAGGCGCACGCAACCGTTATATGTACATCGACTTGCTGAACCAGTTCAAGAAAAACTATAAGGATTTGGAGCCTTACCAACTGGCCTACACCTATATGGCCGAGGCAGGTATGCGCATCGAATTGGTCAGCTTTGCAGGTCGTTTTGCCCGACTCTCTGAAGTAACCAAAGACACTCCACAGGAAGACATCGACCGCATGTTGAACCAATTGAAAGGCACTGCCACCTCTTTCTTCAAGGACTATTACGAACCCATCGACCGTGAGGTGGCCGTCATGGCACTCAGCGAATACCTGAAGGCCCAACCTGCCGATTTTCGTCCTGCTTTCCTCAACGACATCAAGGATGTGAACGAGTATGTCAACAAACTTTTCGACAAATCGATGTTTACTGACGAGACTAAGGTGAATGCAATGTTGGACAATTTCAAGTTGAAGGATGCCAAGAAAATGGCCAACGACCCTGCATTGAAAATCTATCAAAGTCTCATCGGATTCTATCGCGACGAGGTCTACGACCACATCTCAAGCATCACCAAGGACAACGACTGTCTGCGCCGCATCTACATGAAAGGCCAAATGGACATGCAACCCGAGAAACGGTTATTCCCTGATGCCAACTTCACGTTGCGCGTCACCTACGGCAAAGTGGAAGGTTTCAAACCTCAGGACGGCAAAACGTACAAGCATTTCACCACGCTCGAAGGCATCATTCAGAAGGAGAACCCTGACATCTACGACTATGTGGTGGAGCCACGCCTGAAGCAATTGTATAATAATAAGGACTACGGCCGTTATGCCGACAAGGACGGCACCATGCATGTGGCTTTCACTGCCAGCGTACACACCACAGGCGGCAACTCAGGTAGCCCGATTTTGAACGCCGAAGGACAGCTCCTTGGCCTCAACTTCGACCGCTGCTGGGAAGGTACGATGAGCGACCTCATCTACGACCCCGACATCTGCCGCAACATCAGCGTCGACATCCGTTACGTGCTCTTCATCATCGACAAATTCGCAGGAGCAGGGCATTTGATTGACGAAATGACGATTGTGGAATAAAGAATCTCTAACCGAATTGTTTCGAACTAATCCGAGGTTTTTGGAGGCAGGTTGAGTCGGTTTGAGAGATTGTGGAAAAAGCAAAGGCGGTCATTGTGTGATGTGACCGCCTTTTTTTCATCTGTCTTTTACTATAACCCGTTTTGTCAAAACTCCTTTCTTAGTTTGGATTTTGACAATATAAACACCTACTTCATGAGGAGTGAAATCGTATTCAAAGCTGTTCCCACTTGCAGGAGTTTCAAACAACTTCTCACCCAACATATTGTATATGCTGATGGCTTCGATGTCTTCAGCCTCAATCTGAATTGTTCCATTAGTCGGATTGGGATAAACGTTCGCCTTTTTTTCATCAAATTCTGATATAGTATTACAATTTTCGATGATCGCGGTGAAATAGTCATGCCAATCCGAGTTTTGGTAGGCAGGAATGCAATGACATGGAACCATAAGCTTTGTGCAGCTGAATCCTTCAAACACATCTTCAAACGAGAATACCGGTGGCTCTGTGGCCAAAGTAATAACTTCTGTAAACCCGCTGCAATGATAGAATGCCATTCCACCAATGCTTTCCAACGAGTTTCCAAGAGTTAATGTGTCTGTAAAACCGCTGCAATTGTTGAAAGCATTAGGTTCAATACTGCTCACGGAATTAGGGATAGTCAAGGAACCGGTGAAACCCCTACAACCCCAAAAGGCAGAAGTGCCGATGGACGTCACTGCATCGCCAAGATCCAAACTGGAAAATCCGCTGCACCTATAAAACGCCGCTTTTTCGATGCGATCCAAACCATTACCGATAGTCAGTGCACCGGTAAAACCAGTGCAGCCATAAAATGCCGCAGTTTCCATGGATTTTACCGAATTGGGGATAGTCAGAGAGCCAGTAAAGCCCTTGCAGCCATAAAATGCCGCAGACCCAATGGTATCCAAGGCATCTCCCAGATCTAATTCTGTCAATCCGCTGCAACCCAAAAATGCGTTTTCACCAAGACAAGTCACGGTATTGGGAATGGTCAAGAGACCTGTTAGGTTTCCGCACGAAATAAAAGCGTTTTTCCCAATTCTGGTCACAGCATAGTTGTTTCCATCATAATTGATGGTTGCCGGGATGCTTAACTCACCCGACGCTGCAGGGCCGTCAATATGACTTATAAGCGTTGCAGAAACACCGTCATCATTGATTTGAAAATAGAAATCCCCTACAGAGAAAATGTCCTGTGCATTCAGATGGGTTATCCCCATAACGCCCAAAAAAAGAATGAATAAAACAGCGTATGCCGCTTTTTTGCATAATGATGAATCCCTCTTCATAATTATAAGGTATTAGTCAAGTCTGCAAGGAGGGTTTGCAGTGGAAAAATGTCTTTTCAACTAGGGTTTACTTCCCAAAGATTTTGCCCAAGCCACCGAGGATGCTACCGAGGCCGCCTGTGCTTTGGCCTTGTGAGCCACCGCCAAGGAGAGCGCCGAGCAGGCCACCCAAACCGGCTGCACCCGAGCTACCGTTTTGCTTGCCGAGAAGAGCGAGCAGGCTCGGAGCGATGGATGAAAGGATGTTGCCTACTGCGTTAGTGGCCACACCTGTTTGCTTGGAAATACCTCCCAACACGGATGACAGGTCACCACCAAAGAGATGGCCCAAAATCTTGGAGCCGTCGATAAGGTCAGCGCCTTTCAAGTTATTAATGATGTTGCCTGCATTGCTGGCATGGTCGCCAAGAGCCTTGGCCAAGGCTTCGGCACCACCAGGTGTGGAGGCGTTCTTTTGCATGGCACCCAAAAGCGAGGGCAATGCGCTAGTGATAACTGAAGACACTTGCTTCGAGTCGATTTTCAGATTCTGTGAGATAGCATCGATGGCATCATTGCCTGTCAGTGCGCCTAAGATATTAGTTAAGTCCATAATAAATATGTTTAATTGTTGATTGTTGAATTGTTGAATTGTTGAATTGTTGAATTGTTGAATTGTTGGATTGGAAAGACTTGAAATCGTGTTTCCTTTGACAATCCAACGGCAAAATTACAAAAAAAACATTCGCAATTCCATTTTTACTAATTTTGCAACTTCAATTAATACCAAAAATGTCATCAACAATGAAGAAATTTACATTCATCATGGTGCTTGCTGCTCTCGTCGGCTGCGGCAACGCACAAAACAAGAAAACCGAACAAAGCGATGCCCTTCAACAAGCTCAGGGCTCAGCAACCGAAACTGAACAAACCCAACAAGAAACAACAATGAAAGCATTAGTGACCTATTTCTCGGCTTCGGGTGTCACCCGTAATGCCGCAAAACAAGTGGCCGACATCATCGGTGCCGACCTTTTTGAAATCACTCCCGAACAGCTCTACACCGACGCCGACCTCGATTGGCGCGACAAGACCTCCCGCTCGACGATTGAGATGAACGACAAGAGCTCGCGTCCAGCTATCAAAGACGGTGGCAAGGTTGAGAACCTCGACCAATATGATGTAGTCTATGTGGGCTTCCCCATTTGGTGGTACACCGCCCCGACCATCATCAACACCTTCATCGAGGCCAACGATTTCACGGGCAAGACCATCGTTCCTTTCGCCACCTCCGGCGGTAGCAACATCAAGAAAGCTTGTGAAGACCTGCAAGCCGCCTATCCGAACTACAAGTTTGGCGAAGGCAAGTTGCTCAACAGCATCGATAAGGCCGACATCGAGAAAT